>Ga0265334_10000038_pt1 | contig 100961 bp, 78 predicted proteins | sample 42023metaG_FD_192442 | JGI IMG/M metagenome (GOLD analysis project Ga0265334, IMG submission 192442) | Rhizosphere microbial communities from Carex aquatilis grown in University of Washington, Seatle, WA, United States - 4-20-23 metaG | ecosystem: Host-associated > Plants > Roots > Rhizosphere...
GGGCGCGGGGGGGTGTTATAATTTAGCCAATCGCCGCAGGAGCGATGGGAGGCCATCCGGAGCCCCTGTCGCAGGGACCTGCGGGTCCTCTGCAAGCCTTCTGACGGCGGGAATCCATGCTCAAACAACGGACGCTCAAGAACAGCATCCGCGCCACCGGCGTCGGGCTGCACACGGGAGAGAAGGTCTACATGACCCTCCGCCCGGCAGCGCCGAACTCCGGCATCATCTTCCGCCGCGTCGACATGGATCCGCCCGCCCTGGTGCACGCCAAGGCGCTGGCCGTGACCGAGACCATGCTCGGCACCACCATCACGGAAGGCGAGGCCAAGATATCCACCATCGAGCACCTGTTGTCAGCCTTCGCGGGGCTCGGCATCGACAACGCCTTCGTGGACCTCTCGGCTCCCGAAGTCCCGATCATGGATGGCAGCGCCGGCCCCTTCGTGTTCCTGTTGCAGTCGGCGGGCATCGAGGAGCAGAACGCGCATAAGCGCTTCATCCGCATCAAGAGTCCGGTCGAGGTGCGCGACGGCGACAAGTGGGCGCGCTTCGAACCCTTCGACGGGTTCAAGGTCAGTTTCCAGATCGACTTCGACCATCCCATCTTCAAGAAGCACACCCAGACCGCGACGGTGGACTTCTCCACCACCTCCTTCGTCAAGGAAGTGAGCCGCGCGCGCACCTTCGGCTTCATGCGCGACATCGAGATGCTGCGGCAGAAGCACCTGACCCTGGGCGCCTCGCTGGACAACGCCATCGCGCTGGACGATTACCGCATCCTCAACGAGGACGGCCTGCGTTACGAAGACGAGTTCGTGAAGCACAAGATCCTCGATTCCATCGGCGACCTGTACCTGCTGGGCCACAGCCTGATCGGCGCCTTCAGCGCCTACAAGTCAGGCCATGGCCTCAACAACGCGCTGCTGCGCGCACTGCTGGCGAAGCAGGAGACCTGGGAAGAGGTGACCTACGACGATCCGGCGACGGCGCCCATCTCGTATCTCGCGCCCGCCCACGCATTCTGACCTTCGAAGAAAGAACAAGAATCCGGTTATTTGGATATTAAGGACGCGGCTTGTGGCCGCGGGCAAGACGCTTCAGCGATTCGGCCAGGGCCGGGTCGTCCACGCCACCGGCGGTGCTCTCGAGCAGCTGCTGGGTCTCGGCGGACAGGACGCGCGGTCCGGGCGCCGGTGGGACGCCGGGCAGTGGCTCGGGAAGGACCTTGAGCTTGAGCGTATGGCAGGGCTGCCGGACTTGCGTCTGCACCGCCGCCAGCACCACATGGTGTTGGTAGCGGAGCGCGGTGGTCCAGGCGCCGCTGTCGAGATACAGGGTGAGGGTGCCGTCCTTAAGGTCGGCGCCCAGACAATGGGGTGCAGTCTCGGGTGTGAGGCACTTGAGAATGCACTGGCGCAGGCTTTCGAGCCTGCGGGCTTCCGCCGCGAGGGACGCGAGTTGAGCGTTCTGCGATGAGAGCAGTCCGGACAGGGTTGAGGGTGACTTGTCGGCCATGGGCGAATAGTAAGCCCAAGACCGGCCGGATTTGAACGGGGATAGGGTTTATGAACCTGATCGTATTCAACCGCTACGGCGAAGCGCGCCAGCTGAACCTGCGTCATCCGCTGGTGGGCGGGGGCGTGGCCCTGGCGGCGCTGGCCTTCTGTGCTGGTGTGTTCTCCGCAGGCTACTACACTGCAGACCGCCTGGCCGCTGCCCGTGCCGCTGCGGACCCTGTGCAGGTGGAACTCAAGTCCCAGGCCGATGAGATAGCCCGCACGAAGCGCGAGGCCCAGGCCAACATGGATGCCCTCTCCGCCAAGGTGGCGCAGCTGCAGGCCCACGTGATGCGCCTGGATGCTCTCGGCACCCAGCTCACCAGCATCGCCGGCCTGAAACGCGGCGAGTTCGACTTCAGCAAGGACCCGGCCGAGGGCGGTCCCGAGGCCAAGGGCCCGGTGCAGCACACCTCGACCCAGGACTTCATGGCCCAGCTGGACCAGCTGGCGGCCCAGGTCCAGGACCGGGAGCAGAAGCTGGGGGTACTTGAAAACCTGTTGATGAGCCGCAACGTACAACTGGCGGCCCAGCCCAATGGTCCGCCGGTGGCGGACGGCTACGTCTCGTCCCTGTTCGGCATGCGCATCGACCCCTTCGACGGGGAACTCTCGATGCACAGCGGCATGGACTTCGCCGGCACCGAGGGCGAGTCGGTGGAGGCGGTGGCCGCGGGGGTGGTGACCTGGGCCGGGGAGCGCTCCGGCTACGGCAACCTGGTCGAGATCGACCATGGCAACGGTTACGCCACGCGCTATGGGCATAACGAGTCGATCCTGGTGCACGTGGGCCAGATCGTGAAGAAAGGAGAAGAGATCGCTCTCATGGGGTCCACCGGGCGTTCCACCGGCCCCCACGTGCATTTCGAAGTCCTTTACAATGGCGTGGCCGTGAACCCGGCCCGCTTCGTGAAGAGCCTCGGGGCGCCCCAGGTGGCCGTACTGTCCAAGGGCCAGGACTAATCCCCTCCCGTCTCCTGCCCGCGCACCGGCCAGGCGCCGGGCCGGGCGACTCCCCGGCAGACGCATCCCGAAGATGCAGCGCGGCGAACCGCAGTGCGGACGCGCCGATACACATATATATGAGCGCCGCCCGCGCGGCGCGCCAGCGAGCGAAGAAAAAGGCATATGGAACTCAACATCCTCAAGACGATCTTCGGCAGCCGCAACGACCGTTTGGTGCGTGGCATGCGCCGCGAAGCCCAGAAGATCAACGCGCTGGAACCCTCTACCCAGGCGCTCAACGACGAGGCACTGAAGGCGAAGACCGCCGAGTTCCGCAAGCGCCACGCCGCCGGCGAATCCCTGGACCAGTTGCTGCCCGAGGCCTTCGCCTGTGTGCGCGAGGCCGCTTACCGCCGTCTCGGCATGCGCCACTTCGACGTGCAGCTCATCGGCGGCATGACCCTGCATCGCGGCAAGATCGCCGAGATGCGCACCGGCGAGGGCAAGACCCTGGTGGCGACGCTCGCCGCCTATCTCAACGCCATCCCGGCCCAGGGCGTGCACGTGATCACGGTCAACGACTACCTGGCTTCCCGCGACGCCAACTGGATGCGGCCGGTGTTCGAGGCGCTCGACCTCACGGTCGGCGTGGTGCTCTCGGGCCAGGATCCGGAAGCCAAGCGCGCCGCCTACGCGGCCGACATCACCTACGGCACCAACAACGAATTCGGTTTCGACTACCTGCGCGACAACATGGCCTTCCGCCTGGAGGGCAAAGTGCAGCGCGGGCTGTTCTACGCCATCGTCGACGAAGTGGACTCCATCCTCATCGATGAGGCGCGCACACCCCTCATCATCTCGGGTTCGGTGGATGACAACACCGACCTCTACCGCAAGATCGACGCCATCCTGCCGAACCTCATCCGCCAGAAGGAAGAGGACGGTCCGGGCGATTACAGCGTCGACGAGAAAGCCAAGCAGGTCTACCTGACGGAGGACGGCCACCAGCACGTGGAGGAGATGCTGGCACGCGAGGGGCTCATCGCCGAGGGCGGTTCGCTCTATGACGCCACCAACATCGGCCTCATGCACCACGTCAATGCCGGTCTGCGTGCCCACGCGCTGTTCAAGTGCGAAGTGGATTACATCATCAAGAACGGCGAGGTGGTGATCGTCGACGAGTTCACCGGCCGCACCATGCCGGGACGTCGCTGGTCCGACGGCCTGCACCAGGCCATCGAGGCCAAGGAAGGCGTGAAGATCCAGGCGGAGAACCAGACGCTCGCCTCCATCACCTTCCAGAACTACTTCCGCCTCTACAAGAAGCTCTCGGGCATGACCGGCACCGCCGACACCGAGGCACGTGAGTTCCACGAGATCTATGCGCTCGAGGTGGTGATCATCCCCACCAACCGGCCGATGGTGCGCCAGGACAACCCGGACCTCGTGTACCTGTCAGCCAAGGGCAAGTTCCGCGCGGTGATCGCCGACATCAAGGACTGCATCCAACGCGGCCAGCCCGCGCTCGTGGGAACCGCTTCCATCGAGGCCTCCGAGCAGCTCTCCGCGCTGCTGGAGAAAGAAGGCGTGCCGCACCAGGTGTTGAACGCCAAGCAACACGCCCAGGAGGCCCAGGTCATCGCCCAGGCGGGCCGACCCGGCACGGTCACCATCGCCACCAACATGGCCGGCCGCGGCACCGACATCGTGCTGGGTGGCAGCCTCGAGGCTGAACTCGCGGCCCTGCCGCCGGAGACCGACGAGGCCGAGAAGGCCCGCATCAAGGCCGACTGGCAGGCGCGCCACGACGCGGTGCTGGCCGCCGGCGGTCTCCACATCATCGGCAGCGAGCGCCATGAATCGCGGCGCATCGACAACCAGCTGCGCGGTCGTTCCGGCCGCCAGGGAGACGCGGGCTCGAGCCGTTTCTACCTGTCGCTGGAAGACAACCTGATGCGCATCTTCGCCGGTGACCGCATCAAGGGCATGATGCAGCGCTTCGGCATGCAGGAGGACGAGCCCATCGAGTCCTCGCTGGTGACCAAGGGCGTGGAGAACGCCCAGCGCAAAGTGGAAGCCCACAACTTCGACATCCGCAAGTCGCTGCTGGAATACGACGACGTCGCCAACGACCAGCGCAAGGTCATCTACGAGCAGCGCAACGAACTCCTGCACGCCTCCGACATCCACGAGACCGTACAGGCTGTGATGGTGGACGTGCTGAACGGCGTGATCGATGAATACATCCCGCCCCAGAGCGTGGAAGAGCAGTGGAACATCCAGGGCCTCATGGAGGCGCTGGAACGGGACTTCCTGCTCAAGCTGGACATCAAGGGCTGGCTGGACAAGGAGCCGGAGCTGCACGAAGAGCCGCTCAGGGCCCGCATCCAGAAGGCTTTCCTGGAAGCCTACCAGGCCAAGGCACAGCAGGTGGGCCCGGACGTGATCCGCTACTTCGAGAAGGAGATCATGCTCCGCAACCTGGACACCCTGTGGCGCGAGCACCTCGCCAACATGGATTACCTGCGCCAGGGCATCCACCTGCGCGGCTATGCCCAGGTGGACCCACGCCGCGAGTACAAGCGCGATGCTTTCGAGATGTTCTCGCGCATGCTCGACCGCCTGAAGTTCGACGTGGTGACCATCCTCTCCAAGGTGCAGGTGCGCACCGAGCAGGACGTGGCCGCCATGGAAGAGGAACGCCGTCGTGTGCGCGCCATGCAGTTCCAGCATGCCGAGGCCCCGAGTGTCACGGCCGCAGCGCCGGCCCCCGAAGCGGCTGCGCCGGCCGCGGGCGCCCCCCGCGCCACCGCTCCTGCCGCTGCTGCGGCTGTCGCACCGTTCGTGCGCGAGAACCCGAAGGTGGGGCGCAACGATCCCTGCCCCTGCGGTTCGGGCTTGAAATACAAGCAGTGCCACGGGCGCTTAAGCTGATTTGAACCGGATGCCTCCCGTCGCATCCGCTCTCCGCATCCAAGTCGTCGCCGCGGTGCTGCGTGACCGGCAGGGCCGCGTGCTGGTGGCCGATCGTCCCGCCGGCAAGCCCATGGCGGGTTTCTGGGAGTTCCCCGGCGGCAAGCTGGAACCCGGTGAGAAGCCCTTCGATGCTTTGCGGCGTGAACTCAAAGAAGAGCTCGGCATCGAGGTGCGCTGCGCCTACCGGCTGCTGCGCTTCGCCTATCGTTATCCTGAAAGAGAAGTAGAACTGGACGTGTGGCGCGTCACCGCCTGGGATGGCGAACCTTCCGCCCACGAAGGCCAGCGGCTCGCCTGGCACCGGCCCCGTGATCTCATGGGCATCGGGCTCCTGCCCGCGGACGAACCCATCGTGCGCTCGCTCGAACTGCCGCCGCTGATGCTGGTGACCCCCTCGCCCGGGGACGAACCTGCGTTCCTGCAGGGCCTCCAACGTTCCCTGGATGCCGGCGTGGACTGGGTGCAGTTCCGCGCACCCTGGATGGATGCGGCGCGCTATGGGCGGCTGGCTGAGCGGGTGGTCGCCACCTGCCGTGCATCCGGTGTCCAGGTGAGCCTGCACGGGGATGCGGCTCTCGCGCGGGAACTGGGGGCCGACGGCGTACACCTCGGCCAGAAGGACCTGGATGCCTATGACGGTCGCGATGGTCGGCTGCGTTTGGGCATCTCATGTCACACGGCAGAGGAATTGCGACGCGCGCTGGAATCGAAACCAGCCTATCTGATCCTGGGGCCGGTGCAGGAGACCGCCAGCCATCCGGGGACCAAATCTCTGGGATGGGAGGGCTTCAGGAGCATCGCTGCTGCAAGCACAGTGCCGGTCTACGGCATCGGCGGACTAGGTCCCGATGATCTGACAGCAGCGCATTCCCATGGAGCGCACGGCGTGGCCTCCATCCGCGCCCTCTGGGATATCCCTCAGCTCTCCGGATCGTCCTGATCCAGGGGAGTGTCGTCAGTGGGGATGGCGTGCTTCTCCGCCAGCCAGTCGCCCAGGTCGATGAGCCGGCAGCGGTCGCTGCAGAAAGGCCGACACTTCGAGGCTTCCGTCCACGGCACCGGCTTGCCGCAGTGCGGGCATTCGACTGTCTGGATATCGGACATTACAGCTGGCAGCAGACGAGTTTGAAACCGATGTCGCGCTTGGTCTGCTGGGGACGGGCGTTGGCGTCGTGGCGCTCGAGGAAACGGATGGTCATGCGGTGCTTGCCGGCGCTGATCTCCGGGAATACGCCGCTGGGGGCCGGCACCATCACCCGCACCATGGGCGAGAGCACGTTCGTATCGAAGTTGCGCTGGTAGACCCCTTGCTCCGCGATCTCGCGGGTGGGGAGTGCGCTCTCCCGGGTGAGCGCCATCAGCAGCGCGATGGTGTCCTTCAGGGGTTTCAGTTCCGTCAGCCAGCCCTGCAGGTCGCGGGCACGGCGCGGATAAGGGTGGGTCAGCCAGGCATGGTAAGAGGGCAGGTCGAACTGGCAGGTGCCGCCGGGGATGGCGAGCCGGTTCTTGATGGAGTTCAGGAACTCGCTCTCGCGCAGACAGGCACCCAGCGGGCGGCCGTCACCGTCCATCTCGTTCCGCAGCCGGTCCAGGTCCGAGAGCACGGTCTGCAGGCGCACGTTGTCCACTTCGGGGCTGCCCTTGAGCCGCTGCAGCAGCATGCCGCAGCGTTCCAGCTCCTTCAGCACCTCGGTGCGCACGTCGCCGCGCGTCAGCAGCGAGACGATCTCGAGGATGGATCCGACCGCGGCACGGCTGTCCCACACGGAGGAGAGGCCGCTGTGATGCCCGGCCTGCTCCATGAGGAACTCGAGGCGCAGGAATGTGCGCACACGCTCGCTAAGCGGCTGCTCATAGATGAGCCAATCCGCGGCAGCCTGTTCCTCGACGTGTTGATCCACGTTCAGCATCCGGATCCCCGGGTCACGGCAGCGCTATCCCACGGCGTCTGAAGTCGCCGCACGCAGCCAGTTCGAGGTAGAACCCATGCAGTCGGTCCACGGCGCCTTCGAGGGCAGCCGTGTCGCTGGCGTTGGACAGAATATCATCCGCGGCGGCGAGCCGGGCAGTGCGGCTGGATTGGACGGCTAGGATGGCCCGGGCCGAGGCCTCTGTCTCATGGTCGCGTGACATAAGACGGGCCAGTTGCAGTTCTTCGGAGCAGTCCACCACCAGCACCCGGTCCACCAGGGCCCGGGCGGCGGGCTTCTCCACCAGCAGGGGCATGACCGCCAGGGCATAAGGGCCTTGGGAAGCCTTCAGTTGCGCCTCCAGGCCTCTGAACACCAGGGGGTGCAGCACCGACTCCACCTCCTGGCGCAGGGCCGGGTCGGCGAATAACCGCTGCCTGAGGGCTCGCCGGTCCAGCTCCCCTGTCGCATCGAGGATGCCAGGCCCCAGGGCTTCCACCAGGGCTGCGAGACCGGGTTGGCCATGCCGGGTGAGGGCATGGCTGAGGACATCCGCATCCGCCACCGGCACGCCACGACGGGCCAGTGCGGCGGCTGCCAGGGACTTTCCGCTGGCGATGCCGCCGGTGAGACCGACCTTGAGCATGGTTCAGTGGGCGCCGCTGACGGCGAGGTAGGCGTTGGTGAGGGGATGGCCCCAGATGAGCGTGATCCAGCCGGCCGCCGCCAGGAAGGGACCGAAGGGCAGCGGCACGCCCTGGCGGATGCGCTTCAAGCCCAGCAGGGTGAGGCCGGTGACGGCACCGACGCCGGCGGACATGAGGATGATGAGCGGAAGCTGCTGCCAGCCCAGCCAGGCACCGAACAGGGCGTAGAGCTTGAAGTCGCCGTAGCCCATCCCTTCTTTGCCCGTGAGCAGGCGGAACAGGTGATAGATGGACCACAAGGACAGGTAGCCCGCCGCGGCGCCGATAACCGCCGAACCGAGGTCGATGTAGGTGCCGGTGATGTTGAACAGGAGACCGAGCCAGAGCAGCGGCAGCACGATGCGGTCCGGCAGGAGTTGGGTCTCGATGTCGATGCCCGCGAGCGCGATTAGCCCCCAGGTGAGGGGCAGCGCGCCGAAGGCGGCGGCACCGAAACCGAAGTGCCAGGCGACGAAACCGGAGAGGAGGCCGGTGAGCGCTTCGATGATCGCATAACGCGGCGAGATGGATGCGTGGCAGCCGCTACAGCGTCCGCGCAGCATCAGGTAGCTCAGGATCGGCACGTTCTCGAGAGCGGTGATGCCGTGGCCACAGTGCGGGCAACGCGATCGCGGCATGACGAGATCGAAGCGTTCCGCCGGCGCCTCTTCCTGAGCGTACTCCGTGCGCCACTCGCGCTCGAGCATGATCGGAAGGCGGTATATCACCACGTTGAGGAAGCTGCCGACCAGCAGCCCTAGCAACACGCTGAGGAAGGTGAAGGCGAGCGGGCTTTGCTCTAGCAGGAGCGTGATGGTCATGTATTCCCCAAAGGTATTTCGCGGAACGCCATCAACACTTTTTCTTTCAGTGAAGTCGTCTCAGAAACGTCGCGAGCGAAGGTAGAGCGAGGCGCGCGACGGCGAGGAACCGGAGTGTACTTGATTAGTACATGAGGATTCCGAGCTGGTGCACAACGAAGCTATACCGAGCGCAGCAGTTTATGAGACGGCTTCAGATGACCGAACCCAGCTTGAAGATGGGTAGATACATGGCGACCACCAAGCCGCCCACCAGCACGCCCAGCACCGCCATGATCAACGGTTCCATGAGGCTCGTGAGGTTGTCCACCGCGTTGTCCACCTCTTCCTCGTAGAAGTCGGCGACCTTGGCGGCCATGGCGTCGATGGAGCCGGCTTCCTCGCCGATGGCGATCATCTGGATCATGACGTGCGGGAACAGGCCGGTCTGGCTCATGGTGATGTTGAGCTGCTGGCCGGTGGACACCTGGTCGCGGATCTTGAGGGTGGCCTGCTCGTAGATGATGTTGCCGGTGGCGCCCGCCACGGAGCCGAGTGCGTCCACCAGGTTGACGCCGGCGGCGAACATGGTGGAGAGGGTGCGGGCGAAGCGCGCCAGGGAGGACTTGGTGAGGATGTCGCCTACCACCGGGATCTTGAGCGACAGCCGGTCCAGGTTCTCGCGGAACTTGCGCGAACGCTTCTTGAAATAAGTGAAGGCGGCGAAGGCCGCGCCGATGACGATCAGATAGATGTAGCCCTGGCTGCGCACCGACCGCGACATGTTCACGACCATCTGGGTGAACGCCGGCAGGTCTGCGCCGAAGCCCTTGAACAGCTCCTCGAACTGCGGGATCACGAACACCAGCAGGATGCCCGTCACCACGAAAGCCACCACCAGCACGGCTATGGGGTAGGAGAGCGCCTTCTTGATCTTCTTCTTGATGCGCTCGGTCTTCTCTTTATAAGTAGCGATCTTGTCCAGCAGGGTCTCGAGGGCGCCCGCCTGCTCGCCGGCACGCACCAGGCTCACGAACAGGTCGTCGAAGTACAAGGGATGCTTCGCGAGCGCGTCGGCCAGGTTGTTGCCGGCCTCCACGTCGCCCTTGATGGCCATCACCATGTCCTGCATGTTCGGGTTGGCGTGGCCCTTGCCGATGATGTCCATGGACTGCACCAGCGGCACGCCGGAGCTCATCATGGTGGCCATCTGGCGGCTGAAGAAGGCGATGTCGGAGCTCTCGATCTTCTTGCCGGCCTTGCGGCGGGCCTTGCTGATCTTGACCGGGGCGATACCCTGGCGGCGCAGGTCGGCTTTGACCGCAGCTTCGCTGGGAGCGACGGTCTTGCCCTTGATGCGGTTGCCCTTCTTGTCCGTCCCTTCCCAGACGAAGTTAAGGTTCTTTGCTGCTGCGGCTGCGTCGGCCATGGCGATATGTTCTCGTCCGGTTATTCGGCGACGGTGACGCGGTTGAGTTCGGCCAAGCCGAAGTCACCACGCTTCACCTTGGTGAGCGCCGAGCGGCGCAGGTCAGGGACGCCCTCCGCCGTCGCCTGGTCGGCGATCTGGATGGCGTTACCGCCTTCCATGATGATCTTGCCCATGGCCTCGGATACGGGCATTACCTGATACACGCCGGTACGGCCCTTATAGCCCTCGTTGCACTGGTCGCAACCCACCGGCTCGAAGATGGTGATGCCGGCATCGATCTCGGTCTCGGTGAAACCTTCCTTGAGCAGGGCTTCGCGCGGGATATCAGCCGGCTTCTTGCAGTTCTTGCAGAGCCGGCGCGCCAGGCGTTGCGCGATGATCAGGTTCACCGCGGTGGCGATGGAGTAGGGCGCCACGCCGATGTCGGCGAGGCGGGTCAGGGTCTTGGGCGCATCGTTGGTGTGCAGCGTGGCCAGCACCATATGGCCGGTCTGGGCCGCCTTGATGGCGATCTCGGCGGTTTCGAGGTCTCGGATCTCGCCCACCAGGATGATGTCCGGATCGAGTCGGAGGAAGGACTTGAGCGCCGCGCCGAAGGTGAGACCCACCTTGGGGTTCACGTTCACCTGGTTCACGCCGGGCAGCTGGATTTCCGCCGGGTCTTCGGCGGTGCAGATGTTGCGGTCCTCGGTGTTGAGGATGTTGATGCCGGTGTACAGCGACACGGTCTTGCCGGAGCCCGTGGGTCCCGTGATCAGTATCATGCCGTAGGGCTTGTCCAGGTTCTCCAGATAGAGCTTCTTCTGGAAGTCCTCGTAGCCCAAGGCATCGATGCCGAGCTTGGCGCTGGAAGGGTCCAGGATACGCATCACGATCTTCTCGCCGAAGAGCGTGGGACAGGTGGCCATGCGGAAATCGATGGCGCGGGTGGCCGAGAGCTTGAGCTTGACGCGGCCGTCCTGGGGGATGCGGCGTTCGGAGATGTCGAGCTTGGCCATGACCTTGAGGCGCGCGGCGATCTTGGGGCCGAGCACCAAGGGCGGCTTCACCACTTCGCGCAGCATGCCGTCCTGGCGGAAGCGCACGCGATATTCCTTCTCGTAGGGCTCCCAGTGGATGTCCGAAGCACCCTTGTTGATGGCGTCCAGCAGCACCTTGTTGACGAACTTCACCACCGGCGCATCGTCGATTTCGGCGCTGGCCTCGTCGGTGGGCGCGGCATCATCGTCCCCGGCGGTGATGTCGAGATCGCCGATGTCCCCGTCCGCCAGGTCCTTCATGGACGTATCCATGGACTGGACGGCCTTCTCGATGGCCTTGGCTAGCTTGTCTTCCTCGGCGATGACCGCGTCCACGGTCATGCCGGTCTTGAACTTGATCTCGTCCAGCGCCTGCAGGTTGGTGGGGTCGGAGACCGCCACGAACAGCTTGCGGCCGCGCTTGAACAGCGGCAGCGCGTGGTGTTTCTCGATGAGTTGGGCTTCTACGTCCTTGAGGGGTGCCTGGCCCAGGTCCATGGCATCAAGATCCACCGTCGGTACGCCGAACTCTTCGGAGGCAGCCCCGGCGACGGCTCGCGCGTTGATCTTCTTGTTGCGGACCAGGTAGCTGACCAGCAGCATCTTCTCGGCTGCGGCGTCGCGCTGTGCGTCGGCCGCATCGGCCTCGGACAGCAGACCGGCAGCCACCAGCCGCCGGGGGAGGCCGGTCAAGTTCGTCTTGACGGTGGTCGTGACCATGTCCCTACCCTTGAAGAAGAGAAGAATCCCGGACACCCAGGAATGGGTATCCCCCAGGCCTTAGATAGTAGTGCGTAGAGGGTTAAATTGTCCAACGGGGACAGGGGCCTGGAGCCTTTTTGGCAGCTAAAATCCCCTCGCGCCCGGCTGTCCGGAGGTCCCGGCAGGCGGGCTCCCGGTATGGGCCCATCGGCCCAGTACGACAGATCGTGCGGGCACGGCTACCACCTCGACGAGGAGCGGATTTGTTCAGTCTCGGGGCCCTGGGCCGCAATACCTTGTGGATGATCCTGGGCCAGGGTGCGCGCATCCTGGTGCAATTCGTCTACTTCATCCTCATCGCCCGCACCCTGCACCGGGATGGCTACGGCGCCTTCTCCGGAGCGGTGGCGCTGGTGGCGGTGCTGGCGCCCTTCGCCGGCTGGGGCAGCGGCAACCTGCTGGTCAAGAATGTGGCGCGGGCGCCGGAGCACTTCCGCACCTACTGGGGCCGAGCGCTCACGGTGCACCTGCTGAGCGCCGGTGCGCTGACGCTGCTCGCTCTCCTCCTCGCGCACCTGGTGTTGCCTGCGGCGGTCCCCCTCACCATGGTGCTGTGGATCGCCATCGCCGACCTGCTCTTCACGCGCTTGCTGGACACCTGCTATCTCGCGTTCCAATCGGTGCAGCGCCTGTCCCGGACCGCCGTCCTGGGCGTGCTGTTCGCCCTGGCACGGCTAGGGAGCGTCTTCTTGCTGCTCCAAGTGAGGACAGAAGCGGCGCTCGTCACCTGGGCGCTGTTCTATCTCTACGCCACGATCGCGGCGGCTGCCATCGGCGTCGCCTGGGTATCGCTGGAACTCGGTATGCCGCGTTGGGACATGCGCGGCTGGCGCCGGGAATCCGGCGAGGGTTTCTACTTCGCCTCGAGCTTGAGCGCCCAACGCATCTACCTGGATAGCGATAAGGCGCTGCTCACGCGCCTGGGTTCGCTGGAAGCGGCAGGCATCTATACCGCGGCAGCGCGCATCGTCGAGGTGGCCTTCATCCCGGTCTATTCGCTCCTGGCAGCGGCCTATGCGCACTTCTTCACCTCCGGCCAGCAGGGCGTGCGGGGCACCCTGGCACTGTCGAAGCGCCTGCTGCCCTATGCGCTCGGCTATGCCGTGGCGGCGGGCATAGGGCTCTATTGCCTCGCACCGCTCTTGCCCTGGCTCCTGGGCGCCGAGTTCTCTGAATCCGTGACTGCGATGCGCTGGCTTGCGGCGGTACCGCTGCTCATGACGTTGCATCGTTTCGCCGCCGAATCGCTCACCGGTGCCGGCTGGCAGTCGACCCGCACCCACATCGAGTTCGGTGCCGCCGGCATCAACGTGGTGCTCAACATCATCGTCGTGCCGATCTATTCCTGGCGTGGGACTGCCGCCATCACCATCGTCACGGAAGTGTTGCTGGTGATCGCTCTCGGGATCGCGCTCCGCGGCATCGCCCGTTCGGCCCGAGGGCATGAGGCTCGGACGTGAGCGGCGCTCCACGCATCCGGCGCAGCGACCGTTTCGCCGTCTTCTGGGGCGGTGGTCTGGGGGACATCCTGGCCTTGCGCCCCTTGCTGCAAGCGCTGGAAGGGACTCTGGACCGGCCGCCGGACTTCTTCACCACGGCGACTCACCTGCAGGGCTTGTTCCAGGAGTTGGGTCTACGGGTCACGCCGCACATCCTGCCCGCGCAGCCGTTCCCGGCGCTCAAGCTGTTCCGGGACCTCGGCGTGCGGTTCGACTGGCTCTACCTCGGCGCCTATCCACGCATCAAGACACGCATGCTCGCCCATGTGGTGGGCGCCGGGCGCATCTGGAGCAGCCGGCATCCGGACGCCGATGCTTTCATCGGCGAACAGGTGCTGGCGGATGTGCGTGCCTTGGGGCTCGCCACCGATGGTCAGCCCTATGGCGGCGGCGCAGGCATGCCCCGCGCGTCGGCGGCGTCGCCCCCGGATTACCTGCTGTTCCATCCGGGTGCGAAGGCCCGCTGGGAGACCACCCGGTGGGCCGCCGACCATTGGCGGGCTTTGCTGCAGCAAGTGCTGGAGGCATCCGCGACGGACGTGATGCTGGTGGGCGTGGAAGCGGAACGTGGCGGCCTCGAAGCGCTACAGCAGGGGCTCGAGCCGAACCTGCGTGGGCGCACGCACATATCGACCCAGTTGCCGCTGGCGGGCTTGGTCTCTGCGGTGGAGCGCAGCCGGGGCGTGGTCTGCCACAACTCCGGCATCCTGCATCTCGCCGCTCTGCTGGGGCGGCCTACGGTTGCGATCACGGGTTCTTCGGCTCGCTTCTGGCGCCCGCCGTATCCGCATGTGCAGAACGTGACATCCGGCGCCTGTGAGCTGGCCTGCAACCAATACCGCTGCCCGGTGCCCTTCTACCGCGCCCGCTGCATCCGCGAGCTGGGTGTGGAGCAGGTGCTGGCCGCGGTGCTGCCCATGCTCACTCTCAAGACCGCCGCGCGCTGATCAGCCCTTCATAGAGCGCGCGGTAGCGTTCTGCCACATCCTGCCAATCGTAGGCCTCGATCACTTGCTGTCGGCCTGTGGCGGCGGTCGATCGTGCCATTTCCGGTTCGGCCGACATGCGCTCTATGCACCCCGCGAGAGCGACGGCATCACCAGGCGTGAACAGCAAGCCGGTCTCTCCATCCCGCACCACTTCGCTCACCGCCGGCAGGCGACTAGCGATCACCGGGCAACCGCAGGCGAGCGCTTCCAGGGGCACCAGACCCATGCCTTCTTGTTGCCCCTTGGAGCCCAGTAGGGAGGGGAAAACCAATGCTGCCGCCCGGCGATAGAACTCCGGCAAGGTATCGTTGGGCAATGCACCCAGGAACTCCACTTGCGGTGTGAGCTCCAGAGCCTGCACGAGCGATCGCAAGTCCGTTTCGGCCGGGCCGGTACCGATGATCTTCAAGTGCGGATGCAGGCCCCGGGCCTGCAATGCTGCCAGGGCATGCAATAGCGTCTGTACGCCCTTGTCCTGCACCAGCCGCCCTACATAGAGCAGGCCATCCCGCGACGCACCTGCGACGGGCGGTGTGAAGTGTCGCGTATCTATGCCCATGGGCAGGATCCGTGGAACGAGGCCGGGGAGGAGATTCACGGCCTTCGCGCCGAGCGCGCCGCTCACCACCGTCACCGCATCGGCGTGCGCCAGGGCATGGCGCTTGAAAGGCCGCGCCCAGGGGGCATCCAGCGCGAAGAGATCCGAGCCGTGGCTGGTGCAGAGCAGCGCGCGCGCACCCTTGAGCCGTGCACCGATGAAGCCGTGGGGTACGGCCCAATGGGCGTGGATGAGGGCGTAATCTTCCTGTCGCAGCAGTCGCGAGCCAGCGAGATACTCCGCGGTTAACAGCGGCAATAGGCCGGCCGCGCGCCAGGGATATCGGCGCAGGCCCGGCAGCATGCCGCCGCCGTAGGCCAGGGTCTCCATGCGTTCCGGCAGATAACGGAAACGATGCATATGCACGCCATCCAGTTGCTCCTCGACCGCGCTGCCGGGTGCGTGGGGTGCAAGCACGTGCATCTCGAACCAGGCGGTCAGCCGGCGCGTGAGTTCGTGCACGAACGGCGGCACGGTCGCATCTCCCGCGTAGCGCGGGTAGGTCGAGGTGAGCACCAGGATGCGGCGCTGCACTCGGTCCCCGTCAGGCGTTGCGGCTGTAGAGGAGGGTAGTGATCTGTTCCGACACCAACCCGATCAGGAACACCAGCACCGAGGTGATGATGAGCAGCGCCGTCATGTTGGTGAACCGGTGATACTCGATGAAGGTATACAGGTAGTAACCGACGCCGGTGCAGAAGAACAGCGCGCTGATGGGCAGGAAGATCTTGAGCGGCGAATAGAGCGTGGCGATCTTGAAGATGATGAGGAGGAAGCGCACGCCGTCACGCAACGGGCGGATATGGCTCTTGCCCTCGCGCTTCTTCACTTCGATCGGCAGGTAGCCCACCCGGTAGCCGGCACGGAAGAACGCCATGGTGATGGTGGTGGGATAGGAGAAGCCGTTGGGCAGGAGATACAGGAACTGACGGAAGCGTTCCGCATCCGCCGCCCGGAAACCCGAGGTGAGATCCAGGATGCGATGACCCGTCATCCAACTCGACAGCAGGTTGTAGAAACCGTTGGCGAGATGCCGCCAGGGAGATGCTTGGGAACGGCCGCCGCTGCGGGCACCCACCACCATGTCATAGCCCTGGGCCTGCATCTCCAGGAGGCGCGCCACGTCTGCCGGGGCATGCTGACCGTCCGCGTCCATGCATACCACCAGCTGGCCGCGGGCCGCGCGGACGCCGGCCTTCACCGCCGCGCCGTTGCCGAGGGAATAAGGGTTGCGCACCACCACGGCACCCGCCTGGTGTGCCGCATCGCCGGTACCGTCGGAGGAGCCATCGTCCACCACGATGAGTTCCGCGTCCGGATGCAGGCGCCGGAGTTCCTGCAGCACGCCGGGCAGGCTGCGGGACTCGTCTTTGGCTGGGATCACGATGGACAAGCGCGGTGGGGTCGCGTTCATGGGACTCTATGCCGGCCGCTCGGTATGTCGCGCCAATATAGCATCTTCAGCGCGGATGTTCGGCGGCGGGAAGGCTGTCGATCTCATCCTGGAGTTCGGCGATGACCGGATCCAGGTGGCCGAGGTAGTTCAACCGGCGCAGGCCCTCCAGATCCTGCCGCGCCAGATCCGGATTCCCGAGACTGATGTCCATGGTCACTATGTTCTCCTGGTACTGGGCCTCGTTCGGCACCAGGGCCGCCGCCTGCACCATGAGTTCGCGCGCCTTGCGCACGTCGTGGCTGCTGAAAGCGGTGTAGTTGCCGTAGATCACCAGGATGTTGGCGTGGGTGTCCCGTAGCGTCACGAGATAGGGGTTGGCCAGCGCCGAGTCGAAGATTGCTTGCATGTCCTTGGGGTCCACCACGCAGTTGCGCTTGTAGACGCATTCCCCCAGGGCCGCGAGGCCCTGGATATCCGAGGCCGAGAGCTTGCGGTCGCCGAGTTTCCGCGCGATGCGGGGCAGCACATCCGGGTCCACTTTGCCCTTGAGTTGCGCCTGCACCAGCACCAGCGAGACGTCTGGGATCACGGTGGAGTGGGGCACCAGCGACGCCGCGCGCAAGGAGGTCACGGCATCGGCATACTCGTCCTTGTCGGTCATCAGCGCCAGGTTGGCGTAGGTCTGGCCCAGCATATAAGTGGCATAAGGGGACTGCGGATGGTGGCGCGCTTCGGCGGAGGCGAAATCCAGGTTGTCACGCCAGTCATAGGCGCGCTGCCAGGTCATGGCGGCACAGAGCACGACCAGCATGCCTACCACTGCGTAGCGCAGCCGGGGAAACTGCGGTTGCGGGGTGAGGGGACAGATGAGCGACATCAGCGCCAGCAATAGCCCTAGGTCCGGCAGGTAGCAGCGGTGCTCGTAGGCGAGTTCCAGGGGGAAGATCGTCGATTCCATGAGTTGGCCGCCCAGGAACCAGGCGAGCCCTAAGGCCACTAAGGGCAGGCGTCTGCGCAAGACGAAACAGGCGGCCGCGAGGCCCGCGAGGCCGAGGATGGAGATGAGCGTGGTGATGGGCTGCAGCAAGCCCCGCGAAGGCAGGATATCGTCGTGATAGAGCCCGAGTTCCGCCGGGTAGGGGACGAAGGTCCAGCGGATATAGAGCCATACCACCCGCGCTTCCGACAATAGGCGTTCCCGCAGGTCGTAGTCACGCCCCGAGTAGTCGAGGAAGGCGCCGTGATGGGCGAACAGCATCCAGCCGAGGCCGGCACAGCCGGGCAACAGCAGGAACAGCCCATAGAACCCTGCGATGCCGCGGTCGAAGCCGCCGTGCGCATCGCGGAAACGGAATATGAAGCACTCGATCGCAAGCGCATAGACCGGCAGCAGTGCACCGGATTCCTTGCAAAGCACCGCCACCAGCGTGGCGAGCGGGACCAGGATCCACAGCATCCAGCCCCCGCGACTGCCATCCAGGCCGTGTGTGCGCGACAGGAGGTAGGCGTTGAGCCCCAGTAGCACGAATACGGCCGACAGCGATGTCTCGCGTTGCACCACGTACAGCACCGGCATGGCGTTGAGCGGATGCAGCAGCCAGAGTGACGTGGTGAGCACTGCGAGCCAGGCGAGGGGCATCTCCGGCAACTGCGGTGCCTGCAAGCGGCGATACGCCGATAGCAACTGCATCAGCAACCACCCCATCAGCATGCCGTTCACGAGATGGATGGCCAGGTTCGTGGTCTTGAACGCCGCCGCGCCATCGGCCCCGGTGAAGTAGGCGTTGACGGCGAAGCTCAGCATGCTCACCGGCCGCATGGAGGGGCCGGCTTGGAACGAGAACATGGCATGGCTGAGGGAATCCCAGGAGAAGTCATGTATGGCGATGGCGCCGTTCTGTACCACGTTGGTGTAATCGTCGAGCGCGAAACCGCCAGTCAGCCCCGGCCAATAGACCGCCACCACGGCCAGGCATGCCAGCAGTAGGGCCAAAGGGCGCAATGGCAGGGTCTTGTGCATCTGTCGCTTTGGGACGGAAAGGGGGGATGGCAGCGCCAGATTCTATCCGTAAGCCCGCTCGCCTGGAATCCGTTGTGGCCCTGTCAGGGGGGATTCCCGGCTTGGCGGGCGTACTCCCGCTTCAGCACCAGCAAGTCGGCGCTGAAACGGTAGTCGTGCACTGCCTCCAGCGCCTCGATCTGTGCCTCGGCGTCCTTCATATCGTGATAACGCAGCAGCAAGTGGGCAAAGTTTGAATGCAGCGTCTGGTCCCGCGGGCAGAGGTTCACTGCCTGCTGCAAGGCTGCGGAGGCTCCCGGCAATTCACCCGTGTCTTCCTGGAAGATCGAGTAGGTGTTCCAGGCATTCGCCACATAGCAGGGTTGCGGCCGGAACCGCGGGTTTGCGAAGGCGCCCTTGAACACCGCGCGGGCATCCTCGCGCAGGACCTGGTCTTCCGGACCCGTTAACTGCAGCAAGGCCTGCAGGGCGGACTGCAGGGAGGACGTGGGCGCTGCCTCTCCTACCCTGTCCGCAGCGGATCGCAGGCGCACATGGGCATCCGGCAGTTGTCCCAGCTTGGCGTACATGAAGGCGAGGCCCACATCCTGATTGATGCTGCCGGGTTCAAGGGTCTTCGCCTGTTCCGCCGCTTGCACCGCGGCCGGGATCAGCTGCGTGTCCCCGGATACGATCACGTAACGCATGTATGCCCATTGCAGTTCAGTGAGCGCACGCGGGGAGCCGGGGTGATGACGTGCCTCGGAGCGGCCGAAATCCAGCTCGGTCTGCCAGTCCAGTGCGCGCATGGCGGTGGTCAGGGCCAGGATGGTGAAGACCGCTATGCCCAAGGTCTTGGCCAGGCGACCCAGCCCACGCTTTTCGCACAAGGCATATATGCCTGCCACGCAGGCCAGGATTGGGCCGAAAGCCGGCAGATAGTTGCGGTGCTCGAACACGAGTTCCAGGGGCAGGATCGTCGATTCCATCAGGTGCCCGGCCAGGAACCACAACACCCCGAAGCTGAACAGCGGATGGCGGCGCCGGCAAGCCAGGGCTCCTGCTGCCAGTGCCACCAGCAGCAGCACGGCGGGTAGTGTGGTGGTCGGTTCCAGTAAACCGTGCGACACCGCCACATCGTCGTGGAAGAGACCGAGTTGGCGCAGGTCCGGGATGAACAGCCAGCGCAAGTAGTCGAGCAGCACGCGGCATTCGCTGAGCAGCCGCTGGTACAGGGTGAAATCGCGGCCAAGATAACTGGCGAAGAAGAATCCTGGCCGTACCGCAGCCAGCACCAGCGCGGCGATCAGGGGCAGCGCCAGGAATACGACGAAGAACGCCAGCACCTTACGGTCACGCCGGCCAGCGCCGTCGCGGAAGTCGAGCAAGGTGAATTCGACCACCAGGAGATATACAGGCACCAGTGCCGCGGTCTCCTTGCAGAGCATACCGAGCAGGACGCAGAGCGGGGTCGTCAGCCATATCAGCATCGCGCCGTTGCGGGTACCGATGCCGCGTCGGCGGCCGATGAGATAGGCGAGCATCGCGGCGGCGCTGAACAGCGCCGACAGCGAAGTCTCGCGCTGCACGATGTATAGCACCGCTGTGAGGTTGAGGGGGTGTACCAGCCAAAGTGCCGCGGCAGCCAGGCTGAGCCAAGCGATACGCTGCGTGTCGGCCGGTCTTCCTATGCTCCTGGCATGGACCAAGAGTACCTCGCGGGCCAGGAAGCCAAGGAGGCCGCCGCAGGCGAGGTGGATGAAGATGTTGACCAGCTTGAAGCCGAAAGGCGACAGCCCGAACAGCTGCGCGTTGAGGATCAGGCTCAGCATGCTCAAGGGTCGCAGCAAGCCGCCGATCGGTGCCGACAGCATGGCGTCGAGGAGCCCCGCCAGGTCGTGGTGCGCGGCTGTGACCGCCGGGTTGCTGACGATGCTGCTGAAATCGTCGAACACGAAGTCGCCGGGCAGACCAGGCAGATAGACGAGTAGCCCAACGGCCAAGGCCGTGACGCAGGCCAGACCGAAGATCAGTGCGGGTCGTTGGGGCAGGAAGGATCTCATCAGCTTGGATTCAGGGGCCCGAAAAAACTATGCCCCGCACGAGGCGGGGCATAGCTCCCATTCGGGAAACGACCCAGCTATTAAGGAGCGCTGGCGTCGCGGCACGAGGCCGGCAGATACTTCTCGTCGACCGGGCTGGCGGAACCGACGCCGCAATGCCAGGTGTTGCCACCGTCGGTGGTCCAGAGTTCGACGCTCTTGGACTTGATGTTGGCATTGACGCCGCCATCACGCATCGTGGCCAGGATGCCAGCGGTGCTGCCCGAGTTGCCGACCATCTTGACGATGGACACATAGCGGCCGACCGGGCCGACGCTGGTGGCGGTGCTGTACACGGAGATCAGCGCCGTGGGCCAGCGGCTGTTGTTCTGGTAGAACTCGGACAGGCCGACTTCGCCGCCGCCGGCGAGCTGGATGCCTTCCGACATCTGCGAGCGGGCGATGTAGTCCTGGTACGCCGGGATGGCGATGGCCGCCAGGATGCCGATGATCGCGATCACGATCATCAATTCGATCAGGGTGAAGCCCTTCTGCAACGTCTTCATGGATAACTCCTCAAGGTGTGGAGACCGAACATAATCTGGAGTGACTTTACACTCCTGCCCTAAGACTATGCAACAAGCATGCCAAGATGCTTATAGGGGCTTTTCCGGCTGGATTTTGAGGATTCTGCTTGGCGGCGCGGTGATAAGGACTGTCAAAAACCTGTCAGTTGCTGACAATCTTTGTCAGTCCTGGCAGCTACTCAAGCCCTAACTTCTTTATGCGGTATCGCAACTGCCGGAAGCTCATCCCAAGGAGCTTGGCCGCGGCCGTCTTGTTGTAGCGAGTCTGTTCCAGTGCCTTACGGATGGCTTCCTTCTCCACGTCGCCGAGTTGTTTGCCCAAGGGCTGCGTCTCCAGCGATTGGGTATTGGGTTCGTCACCGGCGGCGTCTGTGGCCGGGCGCTGCAGGTGGATGTCTGCGGCGTGGATGATCTCGCCTTCGGCGAGCGTCACGGCCCGTTCCAGGATGTTCTCGAGTTCCCGCACGTTGCCCGGGAAGGGATGCGAATGCAGGAGCGCCGCGGCATCAGGCGCGAGGCGGGGAGGCTTGCGCTGCATGCCGGCCGCGAGGCGCGCCAGGATGTGCTCGGCGAGCAGCGGCATGTCCTCGAGCCTTTCCCGCAACGCGGGGACCCGCAGTTCGATGACGTTGATCCGGTAGTAGAGGTCTTCGCGGAAGCGGCCGGCCCGCACCAGTTCGTCGAGATGGCGGTGGGTAGCCGAGAGTATGCGCACGTCCACGGGCGTCTCACGTTGTGCGCCGACGGCGCGAATGGCTTTCTCTTGGATCACGCGCAGGAGCTTCACCTGCATGTGTAATGGCAGCTCCGCCACCTCGTCCAGGAACAGGGTGCCGCCCTGGGCCGCCTGGAACAGGCCGTCCTTATCGGCGACGGCACCCGTGAAGCTGCCTTTCTTATGGCCGAAGAACTCGCTCTCCATGAGTTCTCCCGGGATGGCGCCGCAGTTGACCGCCACGAAGGGCGCATCGGCGCGCGCGCCGTTCTCATGGATGAGCCGAGCGACTAGTTCCTTGCCGGTGCCGGATTCGCCGCTGATGTGCACCGGCGCCTTGCTGCGGGCCACCTTGGCTATCATGGCGCGCACCTGTTCTATCGCGGCCGAGCGGCCGAGCAGCCGCGTGGCACCCCGGGGCTCGCCGACTGCGCGCTGCTCGCGCAGCTTGAGGGCGGTGCTGATCAGGTTGCGCAGGGCCCCCAGGTCAACCGGCTTGGAGACGAAGTCGAAGGCCCCGTTCTTGAGCGCCTGCACCGCCGACTCCACGTTGCCGTGGGCGGTGATCACCGCCACCGGCACCTGGGCGGAATGGGCCTGGATATAGCTTACGAGTTCGAGCCCATTGCCGTCAGGCAATCTCATATCCGTCAGGCAGAGGTCCACGGGTTGGGACTGGAGCAGGGCGCGCGCTTGCTTGATGTCGGCGGCGAGCACGCAATCCACGTCCATGCGCGTGAGAGTGAGTTCGAGCAGCTCGCGTATGGCGGGCTCGTCGTCCACGATCAATGCCAGGGGTCTGCGCATGCTCAGGTCAACCAGCCTTCGGAGGCGCCGAACTCGATGCGGAAACAGCTTCCCCCCTGGCTGCGCGGCGTATAGGACAGGCGGGCGCGGTTACATTCGCAGAGTTCACGCGCGATGAAAAGCCCCAATCCCGTGCCGCGCGGGTCTGAGGTGTAGAAGGGCTCGAAGATGTGCTCGGCCACCTCCGGCGAGATGCCCGGGCCGCGGTCCAGCACTTCGAGATACCCTGACCCCGGGGCCGCCAGCGGCCCGATGCGGTATTCGATCCGTACGTCGCCATCCCGCTCCTTGCGGCCGTGATGCAGCGCGTTCTCCGAGAGGTTCCACACGATCTGATGCAGGTGTGTGGGGTCCACGCGCATGCGCGGCAACTGCCGATATTCGGCATCCAGCGGCACAGCGTCGGCGGGCAGCGCGTGGCGGTCGCGGAACTCGGCGACGAAATCCTTGAGCCAGGCGGTCACATCCAGTTCCTCGGCGCGGGTGCTGTCACGGCGCGAGAGCTGCAGGATGTTCTCGACGATGCGTTCCATGCGCCCGGCATGCTCGTCGATGATCTCGATGAGGCGCTGGTCCTTGCCGGTTATCTGCGGCGACTCCGCCAGCAACTGGTTGGCATGGCTCACCGCCGAGAGGGGGTTCCTGATCTCGTGGGCGATACTGGCGGTGAGCCGGCCCAGGGTCGCGAGCTTCATCTGGCGCACCTGCTCGGCCACGGCGCTCGCGTCTTCCAGGAAGATGAGCGCGCCGGCCGCGCGGTTGCGTCCGATGCTGGCGAAGTGGGGTATCAACGGCCGGCCCTGGGGGCTGACCACGGTGGACGGCCGCTTGATGTCCCCCTGGCGCCAGGCTTGCAGTTCGCCGCGCAGGCGCGGGGCAGCATCCTGCAGGGCCTCGCGGCTGTCGGTCCGGGTGCGCAGGCTCTCGGCGGCCGCGCTGTTGAGCATGCGGATGCGATCCTGCTCGTCCACCACCAAGACGCCCGTGCGCATGTGCTGGATGACGTATTCGTTGATCTCGGCCAGGTCTGCGAGGTCGAGGCCACGCTGCTCGGCCAGCGCCTCGCTCTCACGCAGGCGGTGCCCCACGTATTGCCCGCCGAGGGCCGTGGCGAAGACGATGATGCCGATGATGCCGGCCTGGGTGTAACCACCCTGCTCGCCGGTACCGTTCAGGATGGCGAGTCCCTGTTCGCCGAGGATGGCTATGACCGCCACCGCCGCGAAGGCGATGCTCATGCGGCGCGAGAGCAGCACGCTGTTGATGGACACCGTGATGAACATCAGGCTGCCGAGACCGCTGGCGGCACCGCCGCTGGCGTGCATCAACAGCAGCACCGCGGTGATGTCGCCGGCCAACTGGGCGTAGGTCTGGAGTTCCAGCCCGGGCCGCCGCGCGCGTACCGTGAAGCTCGCCAGGGCGCCGAAACTGAAATACATGATGCCGGTCCACAGGAACAGCCCCGGATAGACGTCGCCCAGCAGGCGCGGGTTGCTGTCGCTGAAATACAGCGTCACCACCAGCCCGCCCACCACCATGCGGAACAGGTTTACGATGTTGAGCAGGCGCCAGGCTGCCGCCTCGGCCGGGGAGGCGACGGGCTCCGCCGGGGTGACCGTGTTGGGGATGCTGTTCATGCCGCTCTGGTTGCGCCTTTGCGTATGCGGGGGCTTTGCTTCAAAATACCGCCTTCCCACCCAGCCCGAAATCCCAAGCCCATGAACCTGCACGAATATCAGGCAAAACAACTGTTTGCAGAATACGGCATCCCGGTCCCCCGCGGAATGCCGGCCAAGAGCGGTGCCGAGGCGGCCAGCGCGGCCCAGTCCCTGGGCGGCAGCCTATGGGTCGTGAAGGCCCAGGTGCACGCCGGCGGGCGCGGCAAGGCGGGCGGCGTGAAGCTCTGCCGCAGCCCCGAGGAGGTGCGCGCCGCGGCCGAGGGCATGCTGGGCAAGCGCCTGCATACCCACCAGACCGGCCCCGAGGGCCTGCCCATCAACGCTGTGATCGTGGAAGCGGGCTCGGACATCGAGCGCGAGCTGTACCTCTCGGTGCTGGTGGACCGGGCGCGCGAGCAGGTGGTGTTCATGGCCTCCGCGGATGGCGGCATGGACATCGAGGAAGTGGCGGCCAAGACCCCGGAGCGGATCTTCCGCGTCTGGATCCACCCCGCTGCCGGCATCCAGCCCAACCAGATCCGTGAGCTTGCCTTCGGCCTGGGGCTCACCCGCAAGGAACACATGGCCACCTTCGGCAAGATCGCCGAGGGGCTCTACAAGCTCTTCATGGAGCGCGACGCCAGCTTGGTCGAGATCAACCCGCTGATCGTGACCACCGACGGGCGCGTGGTGGCGCTGGACGCCAAACTCAACCTGGACGACAACGCCCTCTACCGCCAGCCCCAGCTCGCGGCGCAGCGCGACAAGAGCCAGGAGGACGAGCGCGAGAGCACCGCCCGCGAGAACGACCTCAACTACGTGTCCCTCGATGGCGACATCGCCTGCATGGTGAACGGCGCGGGCCTCGCCATGGCGACCATGGACATCATCAAGCTGCATGGCGGCACACCGGCCAACTTCCTGGACGTGGGCGGCGGAGCCACCACCGAGCGGGTGACCGCGGCCTTCAACCTGATCCTGTCCAACAAGTCCGTGAAGGCCATCCTGGTCAACATCTTCGGCGGCATCGTGCGCTGCGACCTGATCGCGGAGGGCATCATCAACGCGGTCAAGGGCGTGGGCGTGCAGGTGCCGGTGGTGGTGCGCCTGGAAGGCACCAACGTGGAGCAGGGCAAGGCGCTGCTGGCCAAGAGCGGCCTCGCCATCATCCCCGCCAACGACCTCACCGACGCCGCCAAGAAAGTCGTCGCGTCCATCAAGCGCAAGTAAGAGACAGCCATGAGCATCCTCGTAAACAAGAAGACCAAGGTCATCTGCCAGGGTTTCACCGGCAAGCAGGGCACCTTCCACTCGGAACAGGCCCTCGCCTACGGCACCAAGCTGGTGGGCGGCGTGACCCCCGGCCGCGGCGGCGAGAAGCATCTCGGCCTGCCGGTGTTCAACACCGTGCACGACGCGGTCAAGGCCACCGGCGCGGAAGCCAGCATGATCTACGTGCCGGCAGCCTTCGCCGCCGACGCGATCCTGGAAGCGGCGGATGCCGGCATCAAGGTGATCGTGTGCATCACCGAAGGCATCCCGGTCACGGACATGATCAAGGTCAAGGCCGCCATCCGCGACAAGGACTGCGTGCTCATCGGCCCCAACTGCCCCGGCATCATCACCCCGGGCGAATGCAAGATCGGCATCATGCCGGGCCACATCCATCGCAAGGGCAAGATCGGCATCGTGTCCCGCTCCGGCACCCTGACCTACGAGGCCGTGTTCCAGACCACCAACCTCAAGCTCGGCCAATCCACCTGCGTCGGCATCGGCGGCGACCCGGTGCACGGCATGAACTTCATCGACGTGATCAAGCTGTTCGAGCAGGATCCGCAGACCGAAGGCATCATCATGGTGGGCGAGATCGGCGGCACCGACGAGGAAGCCGCGGCCGAATACATCAAGAAGCATGTGACGAAGCCGGTGGTGGCCTACATCGCCGGCGTGACGGCGCCCCCGGGCAAACGCATGGGCCATGCCGGCGCCATCGTCTCCGGCGGAGCAGGCACCGCCCAGGCCAAGTTCAAGGCACTCGAGAAGGCTGGGGTGAAGACGACCCATTCCCCGGCGGAACTCGGCAGCACCATGGCCAAGCTGATGAAGGGCGGCAGGAAGGCTTCCAAGAAGAAGCCGGCCAAGAAAGCCAAGGCCAAGCCCAAGAAGGCAGCGAAGAAGAAGGGTCGTGCGCGCCGCTGAACCCGGTCTCCGGCCCTTTCCCCGCCGCCGATGAATGCATGAGCGCCGGCTTGCGCATCGTCATGGCCCAGCTCGACCTCCTGGTGGGGGACGTGGCGGGCAACGTGGACAAGCTCATCGCCGCCGCGGACGAGAGCCGCGATCGCCTCAAGGCGCAGCTCGTGGTCTTCCCCGAACTCGCCGTCACCGGTTATCCCCCTGAAGACCTCCTGTTCGACCCGGATTTCCGCCACCAGGTGGGGGCTGGAGTGGCGCGCCTGGCTGCCGGTATACGCGGCATCGACGTGGTGGTGGGTTATCCCCTGTACGAAGACGGCGGCATCCGCAACGTGGCTGCGGTCATCGGCGCAGGCGAGGTCAAGGCCGTCTACCGCAAGAGCGAGCTTCCCAACTACCAGGTGTTCGACGAGCAGCGCTACTTCGCCCCCGGGGAGGCGCCGGCGCTCATCGACGTGGCGGGTTTCGCCGTGGGCCTGAACGTCTGCGAGGACGTGTGGCACGCGGCGCCGGCCAAGCGCGCCGCCGAGGCGGGCGCGCGGGTGATCGTGGTGCCCAATGCCTCGCCGTTCAACGTGGGCAAGCAGGATGAACGGGAAGGGGAACTGCGACGCCGCGTGGGTGAGACGGGCGTGCCCATGGTCTACGTCAACCACGTGGGTGGGCAGGATGACCTGCTGTTCGACGGCGGCTCGCTGGTCATGAACGCGGACGGCGTGGTGGCCGCGCGGGCCCCCAACTTCGAGGAAGGCCTGTACCCGGTGGATTTCGTGCTGGACGGCGCGGGCGCGCGGGCGCTGCCCGCCGCGGTGCACGTGGATGCGAGCGAAGAGGAGTGCGTGTACCGCGCGCTCGTGCGCGGTGTACGGGATTACGCCCGCAAGAACGGTTTCAAGGGTGCGCTGCTCGGCCTCTCCGGCGGCATCGATTCGGCGCTCACGCTCGCCATCGCGGTGGATGCGCTGGGCGCGCAGAACGTGACGGCGGTGATGCTGCCCACGCGCTACACCTCCGACCTGAGCCTGGAGGGCGCTTCCGAACAGGCGCGCAAGCTCGGCATCGCCTACCACCTCATTCCGATCGAGTCGTCTTATGAATCCCTCCAGGCCGCCCTGCAGGGCGTACTGCCGGACACCAGCGGCATCACGGGCCAGAACTTGCAGGCGCGGGTGCGCGGCACGCTGCTCATGGCCATCTCCAACCGCAGCGGCAAGCTCCTGCTCGTCACCTCCAACAAGAGCGAGGCGGCCATGGGCTACTCCACGCTCTATGGCGACATGGCCGGCGGCTTCGCGCCATTGCTGGATGTCTTGAAGACGCGCGTCTACGCGCTCAGCCGTTATCGCAACGGTATCTCGACGGTGATCCCGGAAGCGGTGATCACGCGGGAGCCGACTGCGGAACTCGCGCCGGGACAGAAGGATTCAGACAGCCTGCCGCCTTACGAGGTATTGGACCTGATCCTCAAGGCCTTGGTGGAGGAGGGGCGGTCTTTGGCGGAGGTGGTGGCGATGGGCCATCCCGAGGCGACGGTGCGCCGCGTGTCCGCGGCGGTGCAGAAAGCGGAGTACAAGCGCCGCCAGGCGCCGCCGGGTGTGCGCATCAGCCGGCGTTCCTTCGGCAACGACCGGCGCTATCCGATCACGTCAGGGTTCGTCCGATAGGACGAACGCTCCGCCATGGATGGCGGAGCTGGAAGGCGCTCCAGGGATGGATAGAAGACTAAACGAATTTAATCAGGGTCAAACGGGCCCGCGGGGCGTGTATTCGAGGGGTGCCCCCGGGAAATTCGTCTCCAGCACCTTCTGGGTGGTGGCCGCCAGGTCATCGAGGCCCAGTTTCTTGTAGCAGCTGTACATGATCTGCAGCGCATCCTGTACGCGGGGCGTCTGCGGGTAGTGCTGCACGATGCCGTAGGAACGCTGCAGGGCCGAGACCCAGGCGCCACGGCGCATGTACCAGTCCGCCACCACCCAATCGAAGTCCGCCAGGCGCTCCCGCAGGAAGATCATGCGTTGGCGTGCATCGGCCACGTAATGGCTGTCGGGGTACTTCTCGATCAGCAGGCTGAAGGCCTCGAAGGCCTTCTGCGAATTGGTGGGGTCACGCTGGAAATTGTCATGGCCGGCCCAACGCTGCAGGAAATCCACTTCCGGATCGAAATAGGCCACGCCCTTCATGTAGTAGGCATAGTCCGCGTCCTGATGGCGCGGGTGCTCGCGGATGAAGCGGTCCGCGGCGTCCACCGCGGCGTCGTAGTCGCGGTTCATGTAATTGGCGTAGATGAGGTCCAGCTGGGCCTGGGTGCCGAAGTCGTCGAAGGGGAAGCGGGCCTGCAGGGTGTTGAGGCGCTCCACCGCGGTCTTGTAGTTGCCCGCCTCCATGTTGGCTTCGATCTGCGTGTACAGGTCGCTCGCCGCCAGGGTCTCGTCCTTGGCTTTCTCCGAAGCGCAACCGGCGAGGAGCGCGGCGGTCAGGGACAGGGTCGCGAGCAGGCGGAGTCGGTTTTTCATGCTGGGATATTCGGTCTGGGTGGGTCGGCAGCGGCGGCCAGTATAACTTAAACTCTATATATGAATCCCCGCCTACCGGCCGAAAACCCCGCCGAAGAAGTGCACGAGTCCGAGGTGTCCCAGGAACTGTCGGGACAGCGCTTCGACCAGGCCCTGGCGCGGCTTTTCCCCGAATATTCCCGCAGCCGCCTGAGCCAATGGATCAAGGACGGCCGGGTGCTGCTGGATGGGCAGCCGGCGCGCCCGCGCGATGCGGTGATGGGCGGGCAGAAGGTGCGGCTCACGGTGGTGGAGGAGGCCATCTCGGACGTGGGTCCCGAGGCACTGCCCCTGACGGTCGTCTACGAGGATGCCGCGCTCATCGTGGTGAACAAGCCCGCGGGGCTCGTGGTGCATCCCGGCGCCGGTAACCGGGCTGGGACGCTGCAGAACGCGCTCCTGCACCATGCGCCGGAACTGGCGCAGGTGCCGCGCTCCGGTCTCGTGCACCGCATCGACAAGGATACCTCGGGTCTCCTGGTGGTGGCCCGCACCCTCGAATCCCACACCAAGCTCGTGGCCGCGCTGCAGGCGCGCGAGTTCGAGCGCGGCTACGTGGCAGTGGCCATGGGCGTGATGACCGGCGGCGGCACCATCGATGCGCCCCTGGGCCGTCACGCCACGGACCGGCTGCGCATGAGTGTGCGGGAGGGCGGCCGCGAGGCCGTGACCCACTACCGGGTGCTGAAGCGATTCCGTGCCCATACCTATATAAGCGTGCAGCTGGAGACCGGCCGCACCCATCAGATCCGTGTGCATCTCGCGCACATCCGCTATCCGTTGGTGGGGGACTCGGTCTACGGCCGGCGCCTGGCGTTACCTCCTGGAGCCACGCCACTGCTCAAGGAGGCATTGCATGCCTTCCGCCGCCAGGCGCTGCATGCCCAGAGCCTCGGTCTCATGCACCCCGTGAGCGGCGAGATGATGAAGTGGGAAGCGCCTCCGCCCGCGGATTTCCAGGGACTGCTGGCTGCGCTGGAGGACGATCTCGCCCATGCGCGCTGAATGGCTGCGGCCTGACTGGCCCGCCCCGGCTCAGGTGCGCGCCTTGAGCACCACGCGCGCAGGTGGCGTGAGCGAAGGTGTGTATGCCTCCCTCAACCTCGGCGAACACGTGGCCGATGCACCCGCGGCCGTGGCGGAGAACCGCCGGCGGCTGCAGGCGGAGATCGGTACTACGCATCCGCGCTGGCTCGCGCAAGTGCATGGCACGCGGGTGGCATCCCTGGGCGGTGCTGCAGTGAAGGAACCGGCCGATGCTTCCGTGACAGCGAAGGCAGGCGAAGCCTGCGTCATCATGACCGCCGATTGCCTGCCGGTGCTCTTCTGCGATCGCAGCGGTACCGAGGTAGGCGCGGCCCATGCCGGTTGGCGCGGCTTGTCAGCGGGTGTGCTGGAGACCACGGTGGCGGCCATGCAGGCGGGGCCCGCCGAGTTGCTGGCTTGGATGGGGCCGGCCATCGGACCGCGGTCCTATGAGGTGGGGGACGAGGTGCGCCAGGCCTTCCTCGCTTCGGCGCCTGAAGCGGCCCAGGCGTTCCGGCCCGGCAAGGAACGGGGCAAATGGCGCTGCGACCTTTATCTCCTGGCGCGGCAGCGCCTGGAGGCAGTGGGTGTGAAGGAGATCTATGGCGGTGGTCTCTGCACCTATACCGACAAGGACAGGTTCTTCTCTTTCAGGCGCGATGGGCAGACGGGCCGGATGGCGACCCTCATATATATGGAAGGGTGATCAGCCCACAGCTTCGAGCGCGGCCTGCTTCTCCAGCCATTCCGCTTCCACTTTCTCCAGCTCCTTCTTCACTTCCGTCTGCTTGCGCAGGCTCTCCGTGAGCAGGGCCTTGTTGGCATCCTGGTAGGTCTTCTCATCCGCCAGCAGCGCGTCCAGCCGCGCCTTCTCGGCGTTGAGTTTCTCCAGGCGCTTCTCCAGGGCCGTGATCTCCTTCTGCAGGGGCTTGCGCAGTTCGGCCAGGCGCTGGCGCTCCTGGGCTTCCACCCGGCGCTGCTCCTTGCGGTCGCTGCCCGAGTCCTTCGCGGTGGACTGGCCGGTGAGGCCGGCGCGGCGCGCCGCCGCGTTCTGCAGCAACCAGACCCGGTATTCATCCAGGTCCCCGTCGAAGGGCGTGAGTTTGCCGTTGCCGACGAGCATGAACTCATCTGCGCAGGCCCTGAGCAGATGCCGGTCGTGGGACACGAGTATCAGGGTGCCTTCGAACTGGGCCAGGGCCACCGTGAGGGCCTCGCGCATGTCGAGATCCAAGTGGTTGGTGGGCTCGTCCAATAACAAGAGGTTGGGGCGCTGCCAAATGAGCAGCGCCAGCGCGAGCCGCGCCTTCTCGCCGCCGGAGAAGGGGCCCACCGGGGACATGGCCATCTCGCCGCGGAAATTGAAGGAGCCGAGGAAATCCCGGAGATCCTGATCCCGCACGCCAGGAGCGATGGCCGAGAGTTGCTGCAGCGGCGAGCGGTCCTCGCGCAGCGTCTCCAGCTGATGCTGGGCGAAGTAACCGATGGCGAGCCCCTTGCCCTGGCCGATGCGGCCCTTGAGCGGCGCGAGGGTCGCGGCGAGGGTCTTCACCAGGGTGGACTTGCCCTGGCCGTTGGCGCCGAGCAGCCCGATGCGCTGGCCGTTCAGCAGAGAGAACTCCAGGCCGCCGAGGATGAGCTTCTCGCCCTTGTCGGTCTGGTATCCGCAATCCACATGTTCCAGCGTCATCATGGGGCTGGGGGAAGCGAGGGGTTCCCGGAACTCGAAGCTGAAGGGGGAACTCACATGCACCGGTGCGAGCTTCTCCATCTTCTCCAGCATCTTGATGCGGCTCTGGGCCTGGCGTGCCTTGCTGGCCTTGTAGCGGAAGCGGTCCACGAAGCTCTGCAGGTGCGACACCTCGCGCTGCTGGCGCTCGTAGGCGGACTGCTGCAGCACCAGTTGTTCAGCGCGGCGCGTCTCGAAGGCGCTGTAGTTGCCGGTGTAGCGCTTGATCTGACGGTTCTCGAGATGGAGCGTCACGTCGCAGATGCCGTCCAGGAACTCCCGGTCGTGGGAGATGATGAACAGCGTGCCGGCGTAGCGCTTCAACCAGTCTTCCAGCCAGACTATGGCATCCAGGTCGAGATGGTTGGTGGGCTCGTCCAATAAAAGCAGGTCGGACGGACACATCAGCGCCTGCGCGAGGTTGAGGCGCATGCGCCAGCCGCCGGAGAAGCTCGCCACCGGCTGCTCGATCTCGGCCAGCGTGAACCCGAGCCCCATGAGCAGGGCGCTGGCGCGGGAGGCGGCGGTATAGCCGTCCGCGTCCGCATAGGCGATGTGGGCTTCGGCTTCAGCGTTGCCGTCATGGGCCGCCTGGGCTTTCGCCATGCGCACCTCGATCTCCCGCAGGCGCGTGTCGCCGTCCAGGGCATAGTCGAGTGCGCTGCGCTCCACCGGCGGTGTCTCCTGGGCCACGTGGGCCACGCGCCAGGCTGCAGGGATGTATAGCTCGCCCGCGTCGGAATGCAGCTTGCCGCGCAGGAGCGAGAACAGGGTGGACTTGCCGGAGCCGTTGGAGCCCACGAGACCGGCCTTTTCGCCGGGGTGGACCACGGCGCTGGCGTTCTCGAACAGCGGCTTGGTGCCGCGCTGCAGGGTGAGGGATTCGATGCGGATCACGGGGGTTCTGGATGGTGCGGCCGGGCGCGCATTGTACCGGAACCCGGCCGGAAGCTGCCGTGGCGCCGGCGGGCGGGGTAGAATCCGCGCCAGTATGGACCTGTTGCTCTGGATCATCCCCGCGACGCTGCTGGGGGCCGTGCTGAGCGCGCTCCTGGCCTCGGTATTGCTCCTGTTCCCGGCGCGCATCCGCACGCTGCTCCTGCCCTCGCTGGTGAGCTTCGCCGTCGGCGCGCTCCTGGGCGCAGCCTTCCTGGACCTCCTGCCGGAAGCGCTGCACAACGCGAGCCCCTCCCAGGTGCAGGGCGTGGGCCTCGCCATCGCCCTCGGGGTGCTGGGCTTCTTCCTGCTGGAGAAGCTCGCCTTCTGGCACCACGGGCATGAAGGCCACCTGGACCATGACGAGCTGCGCAAGCACGCCGCCGGCACCATGATCCTGGTGGGCACCGGGCTGCATAACCTGCTGGACGGCGTGTTGCTGGGCGCCACCTTCCTCACCAGCGTGCATCTCGGGGTGGTGCTGGCCATCGCCATCATCGCGCACCAGATCCCGCAACAGGTGGGGGACATCTCGGTGCTGTTGTCGGCAGGCGTGGCCCGCGGTCGGGCGCTCATGCTCTCGGCGCTCTCCGGCGCCACCATGGTGGTGGGCGGCGTGGCGGCCTACTTCCTGCTCGGAGCAGTGCAGGGCTATATCCCCTACGTGCTCGCCATCGCCGCCGCCAGCCTCATCTACGTGGCGGTTGCGGACCTCATCCCCGGCCTGCACCGCCATGAGGGAGCCCGCCTCTCGTTCCTGACCGTCATCCTCATCGGGGCCGGCATCGGCTTGATCTGGGTCATCCAGGCTGCCCTAGGCGGATAGCCGGGCTGGGCGATCGGCGCGGTTGAAAACCCCGTCCTAGACCCCTATTTATTGTCTATACCAGTTTGCCCCTTCGATTTAGGGGCCTAGACTCTTTTTGAGAGCCAAAACAATGCGTATAGATAAGCTCACCAGCAAGTTCCAGATGGCCCTGGCCGACGCCCAGTCCCTGGCCGTGGGGCAGGACCACGCTTATATGGAGCCGGTGCACCTCATGCTCGCGCTCCTGGACCAGGAGGGCGGCAGCGTGCGCCCCCTGCTCACCAAGGTGGGGGCCAACCTCAACCTCTTGCGCAACGCCCTGGATACCCAGCTGGACAAGTTGCCCACGGTGCAGGGCTCGAGCGGTGACGTGCAGGTGTCCCAGGATCTCAACCGCCTGCTCAACCTCACGGACAAGCTGGCGCAGAAGCGCCAGGATCAGTTCATCTCCTCCGAACTCTTCGTGCTCGCGGCTGTGGACGCCAAGGGTCCGTTGGGCGATGCGCTCAAGGAATCAGGCGCCACCAGGGCCGCCATCGAGAAGGCGGTGGAGGAGTTGCGCGGCGGCCAGCAGGTGAACGACGCCGGCGCAGAGGACCAGCGCCAGGCGCTGGAGAAGTACACCATCGACCTCACCGCCCGTGCCGAGTCCGGCAAGCTGGATCCCGTGATCGGCCGCGATGATGAGATCCGCCGCACCATCCAGGTCTTGCAGCGGCGCACCAAGAACAACCCCGTGCTCATCGGCGAACCCGGCGTCGGCAAGACCGCCATCGTCGAGGGCCTGGCCCAGCGCATCATCAACGGTGAGGTGCCGGAGGGTCTCAAGGGCAAGCGCGTGCTGACGCTCGACATGGGCTCGCTGCTGGCCGGCACCAAGTTCCGCGGCGAGTTCGAGGAACGCCTGAAGGGCGTGCTCAAGGACATCGGCAAGGCGGAAGGCCGCATCATCCTCTTCATCGACGAGATCCACACCATGGTGGGCGCCGGCAAGGCCGAAGGCTCCATGGATGCCGGCAACATGCTGAAGCCCGCGTTGGCGCGCGGCGAGCTGCACTGCGTGGGCGCCACCACCCTGGATGAATACCGCCAGTATGTGGAGAAGGACGCGGCGCTCGAGCGGCGTTTCCAGAAAGTGCTGGTGGACGAGCCCAGCCTCGAGGACACCATCGCTATCCTGCGCGGCCTCAACGAACGCTACGAGGTGCACCACGGCGTCGAGATCACCGATCCCGCCATCGTGGCCGCGGCCACGCTCTCGCACCGTTACATCGCCGACCGGCAGTTGCCGGACAAGGCCATCGACCTGATAGATGAAGCGGCGAGCCGTATCCGGATGGAACTGGATTCCAAGCCCGAGGTCATGGACAAACTGGACCGCCGGCTCATCCAGCTCAAGATCGAGCGCGAGGCCCTCAAGAAAGAGAAAGACGAAGCCTCCAAGCGCCGTCTGGCCACCCTCGAGGACGAGATCAAGAAACTCGAGCGCGAGTACTCCGACTTCGAGGAAGTCTGGAAGGCCGAGAAGGCCCAGGTGCAGGGCGCGAGCCAGATTAAGGAAGCTTTGGAGAAAGCCAAGGCGGAGTTGGAGACGGCGCGCCGCGCGGGTGACCTCTCGCGCATGTCCGAGATCCAGTACGGGCGCATCCCGGAGTTGGAGAAGAAGCTCACCGTGGCCAGCGCCGCCGAGAACCAGCCCACGCAGTTGCTGCGCAACAAGGTGACGGCCGAGGAGATCGCGGAAGTGGTCTCCCGCTGGACCGGCATCCCCGTGTCCAAGATGCTGGAGGGCGAGAAGGAGAAACTACTGCGCATGGAGGACTCCCTCAAGACCCGCGTGGTAGGCCAGGAGGAAGCGGTACGCGCGGTGGCGAACGCCATCCGCCGCTCCCGCGCCGGTCTCGCGGACCCGCACCGGCCCTTGGGTTCCTTCCTGTTCCTGGGGCCCACCGGCGTCGGCAAGACCGAACTCACCAAGGCCCTGGCCTGGTTCCTGTTCGACACCGAGGAGTCCATGGTGCGCATCGACATGAGCGAGTTCATGGAGAAGCACTCCGTGGCGCGGCTCATCGGCGCGCCGCCGGGCTACGTGGGCTACGAAGAGGGCGGTTACCTGACCGAAGCCGTGCGCCGCAAGCCCTATTCTGTGATCCTGCTGGACGAGGTGGAGAAGGCGCACCCGGACGTGTTCGGCGTGCTCTTGCAGGTGCTGGATGACGGCCGCCTCACGGACGGCCAGGGCCGCACCGTGAGCTTCAAGAACACGGTGATCGTCATGACCTCGAACCTGGGTTCCCAGGTGATCCAGGAGATGAGCGGCGAGGAGAACTACGAGAAGATGAAGGACAAGGTGATGGAGATCGTGGGCGGCCACTTCCGCCCCGAGTTCATCAACCGCGTGGATGAGACGGTGGTGTTCCACCCGCTCGGCCAGTCGCAGATCCGGTCCATCGCCCGTATCCAGATCGAGCATCTATATAAGCGTCTGGCTGACAAGGACATCGGCCTGGAAGTCAGCGAAGCCGCCCTGGACAAGCTCGGCAAGGCCGGCTTCGACCCGGTCTACGGTGCGCGACCCCTCAAGCGCGCCATCCAGCAGCAGCTGGAGAACCCGCTGGCCCAGAAGCTACTGGCCGGGGAGTTCGGTGCGGGCGACACCATCTCGGTGGACGCACGGGACATCGGTTTCGAGTTCCGCAAGGCCAAGCTGCCCAAGCCCAAGGCTGCCAACGGCTGAGGAGCTTAGGGTCTTCAAGAAAGAAGAAGCCCGTCCGTGAGGACGGGCTTCTGTCTTTCAGGACCTGGAACGCTCAGAAGATGTGACGGCCTCCGCCGCCACCCTGATCCGAGGTACTGCATTCATCGTCGGACAGCGCCTTCACCGGCTGGAGCAGGAAGCCTGGCAGATCCGCGTCCGTGAAGGCGAACACGAAGAACTGGTTGGGGTTGTCCACGGTCACGGCGTTGTCATCCGCGACGCTCGCGAGATAATCGTTGTCGTTGGAGATATAGAGAGTGTGCTCCGTCGTGCCGCTCACCACCACGTCCGGACCGAAGCTCAGGCCCTCGAGCTTGGCGGGGATCTGGTCGGTAAGGTAGCCGTGGGACACCAGGTCCAGCTTCACGTCCAGGAACAGGGTCTTGTTGGTGATGGCGTGGGGAGCCAGGTTGGTGGCCCCACTGATGGTGGTGACGTCATCGGCGCCGCTGATATCCACCAGGTAGATCTGCTTCACCTTGGCCACGGAGCCGTCGCCGCGACCCTTGCCGTCACGCTCATCCATGAGGAACTGGTGGTCGTTCACGGCCACGAGGTCGCTCACGGTCACGTATTTGTTGGTGCCGGTGCTGGTGAGCGGGTAGGCGTACTCGTGAGTGGTGCCGCTCTTGATGTCGATGGTGACGAGTCGGGTGTAGGGGCCGGCGTCGCCGCCGTCCTGGATCAGGGCTTCCTGCATCACGCCCACGAGAGTCTTGCCGTCCGGGGTGATGGCAAGGCCTTCCATGCCCTTGTTGGCCACGCGGCCGGAGGTGTTGCCGGAGATCTCCACCGCGCCCTGGGCGCTCAGGTTGGTGACGGCCAGGTTGGCGGGAAGCTTGAAGGCCTTCACGCGCACGCCGCTGACACGGTCGAACTGGTACACGAAGGGGCCGTACTCGTCAGAGATGAACACGCTCTTGCCGTCGTTGGAGACGCGGATGCTCTCGGTGTCGAAGCGGGCGTTGTTCGGGTTGGTGGACGGCTTGGAGGGATCGAAGCCGTCGGAGCGGCCCGTGAAATAGAAGCTGCGGCCGTGGTTTAGCGCCGGGACGCCGCTACCCACCAGGTCGCCGTACACCAGCGGGGTGCTGCTGGAGAGCAGGGTGGTGTCGCGCAAGGTCGGGGTCAGCACGAAGGGCAGGGCCGAGCCGGCGTCGCTCGCAGCCAGCTTGAGGTCGAAGGTCTGGAAACGGTTGATGTAGGTGACGGTGTCATCCAGGCTGCTGTCGAAGGGTACCGCGTTGGGGCCGCGATCCGGGATGGCGAGGAAGGTGGTGCCGCCGGCCCAGGTGAGGCCGGAGCCGATGCCGCCCAGGCGGTTGCCGGCCACGCCGTTCTCCAGGGTGCCGGTGGTGGCGGAGAGGTCCTGATAGGTACCGCTGATGGAGCCCACGGCGATGAGGTCAGGTGCGGCCTGGGCGAGAGGCGCGGCGACGAGGGCCGCCAGCGCCAACGGGGCGAGTTTGATCCGGTTCATGGAGGTCTCCTGGGAATGGTTGGCAAGACCGCAGGAGAGTGCTGCATGAGCGTGACGTGCCGGTGACTGGATTCTTTCAGCGCCGCGTAAAAATTATGTTGAATCTCGCCGGAGGGTTTTCATGCCGCGAGCCAACCGCTCAGGGCCGTGACGGTCGCCGCCAGCACCAGCATGCCTCCCACCACTTGCCCGATGCGCGCCACGGCCGCGGGATTGCGTTCGAGATGCGCGCTGACCGCGGATGCCAGCAGCGCCACGCTGCCGTAGATGGCGACCTGACAGACGGCGCCTATGCCCCAGAGCACGGCGCCCTGTAACCACAGCGGGCCGTATGCGGGCCTGAGGAACTGGGGGATCACCGCCAGCGTGAAGAGATAGGCGTTGGCGTTGAGGAGGTTGTTGACCACGCCCTGGCGGAAGGCGACGCGCGGCGGACGGATCGCCGCATCGGGTCGCAGCCGCAGCAGCGTCGCTTTCCTGAAGATATTCACGCCGATCCAGGCGAGGTACGCGGCTCCCGCCAGCAGCAGGAGCTTGAAGGCGGCGGGGTAGAGCGTCAGGAGCACGCTCACGCCCAGCACCGCGGCGGCCATATGGAATACCGCGCCGCTGACGATGCCCGCCACCGCGGCGAGGCCGCCGCGCCGCCCGCCCGTGAGGGCGCTCGCGAGCACATAGGCCATGTCCATGCCCGGCAGCAGGATCACGCCGAACACAAGCAAGAAATAAACCCACAGCATCGCGGACTGGCTCATGCGGTCTCCAAAAAATGGATCTTTTGTCCTCTGGCGGTGTTGCGGCCGGCCTCGCAATCCTCACGTACTGGAAAGTACGCTCCGGTATGCTCGGCCATCCGCGCCTAGCCAGAGAACAAAATCTCTCATTTTTGAGGCGATGTTTGTAGAGGTTTTATTTAAACACCGCGCCAGCCGTCCACGGCGGTGAACACCGCCACCAGCACGAGCATCGCGCCCACCGCGCGGCTCACGGTCACGCCGGAAGCCGGGTTGCCTTCGAGCCAGCTGCGCACGCTGCCGGCCGCATAGGCGAGTGGCCCATATACCCCCGCCATGCTGGCGAGGATGATGAGCCACATGACGATGCCCTGGATCCACAGCGGACCGTATTCCGGCCGCAGGAACTGCGGGAACACTGCCAGCATGAAGAGATAGGCCTTGGGGTTGAGCAGGCAGGTGAGCACGCCCTGGCGGAAGGTGGCCCAGGCGGAGCGCTTGCGGCCTTCCGGATGCAGGTGGAAGGCGGAAGCGCTCCTCAGTATCGAGAAGCCGATCCAGGCGATGTAGACGGCACCCGCCAGCAGCATGAAGCGGAACGCAGCGGGATAGAGCTTCAGCAGCACGCTGATGCCGAGCACGCCGGCGATCACGTGGCAGGTGCCGCCGGCCGCCACCCCCGCCAGTGCCATGAAGCCGGACTTGCGCCCGCCCGCGAGCGCGCTGCCGAGGATGTAGGCCATGTCCAGGCCCGGCAGCAGCATGATGCCGAGCACGAACACGAAGAAGAGCCAGAGATGGCCGTAGTCGCTCATGGGCAGGTTTCCCTCAACGCCGTTTGCAGCGGCCCATTATCGCCGTCTCGGTCCAGTCGGGTACAGCGCCGCGGAAGGGCGTGAGCGCCACGGTGCCTGCGCACGGGAGGGAAGCACCGCGGGCCACGGAGGCCCGCGGTGTGAGCGCCGATCGGATCCAGCGCAACGCGGACATCTCAATCCTCGTCGCGGGTCAGGTCGTTGGTGAAGTTGGGTTCCCATGTCTTGCCGCCGTCGGCGGAGAAAGCCTGCTCGAAGTGCGCGGTGATGGGCGAGCCCTTGGGGTTCACCGTCCAGGTGTAACGCACCACGATGGGCTTGCCGTCGTAGGTGTCCGGTCCCTCGAACACGCCCACGTTGCCCGTGAACTTGCCCACCACCGAAGTCCCCATCTCACCGGGCTGGCTCATGCTGTCCACCCAGTAGATGCGCCACAGGCCCGTCTTGGGGTTGTAGAGCCGGAACGTCAGGCCCACGAAGCCTTTCGCGAAATAGTCGGTGCGGTACACGTCCTCGTTGCCGATCACGCCCGGCATCGGGTGGGCTTCGCTGTGGGAATCGAACTCCACCCAGTCGTGGGAACCCACGAACTTCTTGGGGAGGCGGCGGTTGTGCATCTTCCACTTGCCCATCTCGAAATCGAAGTCATGGGAGCCGTCCCGCATGGCCGGGCCGGCGGTGGCGGCAGGTGTCTCGGCGTAGACCACGCCGCCGAAGGCCGCGAGCAGCATGACGGTGGCGAACAGGGTCAGGGGTCGGGGAAGCTTCTGCATGAGGATCTCCTGGGGTGTGGCCGGCGGCGGGTGCGGCCGGTGCTGGGCCCACGGTAGGGTTCAATTAGGGCATTTTCCGCCCTGATTATGGGTAGACTGTTTCCCATGGCACATCCCACCACCCGCGTGCTGGCGGTCCTCGAACTCCTGCAGACCCATGGGCGCATGAGCGGGGCGGAGCTGGCGCGCCGTCTGGAAGTGGATGGAAGGACGTTGCGCCGCTACATCAGCGCGCTGGAAGACTTAGGGATACCCATCACCAGCGAGCGGGGACGCTACGGTGCCTACATGCTGGTGGCGGGATTCAAGCTGCCGCCCATGATGTTCAACGAAGACGAGGCTCTCGCCCTCTCGGTGGGATTGCTTGCTGCGCGCAGTTTGGGGCTGGCGGAAGCGAATGCCGCGGTGGCCAGCGCCCAGGCCAAGCTCGAGCGGGTGATGCCGGCGAAGCTGAAGCAGCGCATCCGCGCCGTGGACGAGACGGTGGCGCTGGACCTGAGTTCCGCGCCCGCGCCCGGAAGCAACCAGGCGCTCACGTTGCTGAGCGCCGCGGCGCAGCAGGGACGGCGCGTGCACATGCGCTACCGGTCGTCGAAGGGTGAGGGCAGCGAGCGCGACTTCGACCCCTACGGGCTCCTCTATAGGAAGGGTTGCTGGTACGTGGGCGGCCACTGCCACCTGCGCCAGGGCCTGCGCTCATTCCGGCTGGACCGGGTGGAGGAGGTGACGACGCTGGACACGCATTTCACGCGCCCTCCGGACTTCGATGCGGCTGCGCATCTGGATTTCAGCATCGCCACCCTGCCGCGGGCGACGCCGGTGGAGGTCCTGCTCAGGACCGACCTCAAGACCGCCATGCTGGAGTTGGGGGAGCACATCGGTCTCTTCGAGCCACACCCCGAAGGTGTGTTGTTCAAGACCCGCACCGATGGCATCGAGTGGATGGCGCGGCAGCTAGCACGGTTGTCGTTCGGGTTCGTGATCCGGTCTCCTGCGGCACTGGACCAGGCGCTGCAGCGGCACCTCGCCAAGCTGCTCGCACCGCCGGGGAAACGCGGCAGATAGATGCCGTGAAATTACAACAACCAATCCGTGGATTTACAACAAACTCGACGCAGGCATTGGGCTAACATCTTGTTGCTTTGCAGGCGTCGTGCCCGCTTCCCGGAGGTTTATATATGAGCGACCCCGCCGTCTTCCCCTACGAGACCCACCTCGATGTGAAGTTCCAGCCGCTGGAACTCGTGGACCTGGCGCCGCTGATCGATTCGGTCAAGCATCCCTGGTACAACCAGACGCTCGCCAAGGTGAACGGTTCGGTGGTGCGCCTCGGGGTGATGCAGGGTGAGTACCACTGGCACAAACATGACGACGACGATGAGTTCTTCTACGTGGTGGAAGGCCTCTTCTGCGTGGACCTGGAGGACCGGGTGGTGGAATTGAAGCCGCGCCAGGGCTTCACCGTGCCCAAGGGCGTGGTGCACCGCACCCGCGCCCCGGTGCGCTCCATCATCCTCATGATCGAGAACGCCGGTATCATCCCCACGGGAGATTGAGAGATGGGCAAGAAAGACCCGCGCGTGGACGCCTACATCGCGAAGGCCCAGCCTTTCGCGCAACCCATCCTGCGCAAGCTGCGCATGCTCATCCACAAAGCCGATCCGGACATCGAGGAGACGGTGAAGTGGGGCATGCCCAGCTTCACCCACGCGGGTATCGTCTGCGGCATGGCTGCTTTCAAGCAGCATGCCGCCTTCGGTTTCTGGAAGAGCAAGCTGATACTGGATGGGAAGGGGCGGCCTGCGGACGAGGCCATGGGCAGCTTCGGCAAGCTCGCCAGCCTCAAGGACCTGCCCAGCGATGCCAAGCTCATCGGCTACATCAAGAAGGCAGTGCGGCTGAACCTGGAGGGGGTGAAGGTGCCGGGCCGCGCGAAGCGCAAGGCCGTGCCGCTCAAGGTGCCTGCCTATCTCAGCCAGGCCCTGAGGAAGGCCCCCAAGGCCGCCGCCGGCTTCAAGGCGCTCAGCACCAGCCACCGCAACGAATACGTGGAATGGCTCACCGGCGCCAAACAGGAAGCCACCCGCCTGAAGCGCCTCGCCACCACGCTCGAATGGCTCGCCGCGGGCAAGAACATGAACTGGCGCTACGAGCGGCGCACCTGACGGCGGATTCCCTCCCGGCGTAAAATAGCGCCATCGAGGGCCGGTCTGGTCAAGACTGAGTCCAAATAGGGGGATCCACGGCTTGAACCTCACGGCCCTGCTGCTGCTGTGCCTGCTCATGATGAGCATGCTGATGGGCGTGCTCGTGCTGGTGGTCGCGCGGGGCGAGCGCAAGTCCGTGGCGTTACGGCTGTGGGGCTGGGGCCTCATCGCCTATGCCGTGGGCATGCTCATCATCATCTCCTCGTTCTTCTTCCCTTACGACATCACCCAGGTGCTGGGCAACACCGTCATCTCCCTCTCGGCGCTGCTCACTTCCCGCGGCGTGTTCAGGCACGTCCCGGAACGTCCGGGCTGGCGGCTGGTAGGTGCGGGCCTGGCGCTGGTGGTGCTGATCCTGGTGCTGAACCACGTCTTCTTCGACCACCTCATCATCGACATCGCCGCGCCCACCTTCTACGCCACCTTGCTCTACATCGGCGTGTCCTGGCAGCTCATCCGGCGGCCGCCTCCGGCGGCGCGCGCGGCAGCCAACTTCCTGGTCACCACCATCCTGCTCACCCTGGTGGTGTGGAATGCGCGCCTGGCGGTGATGTGGATCACGCTCGGCGGCAGTTCCGACACCGGCAAGGTGGATGCGCTGCAGGCGGGATTCTCCATCTTCCAGATGCTGCTGGTGGTCTCTTCCACCCTCGGTCTCATGTGGGTGGAGGTGCGCCTCATGGAGGCGGACCTGCGCCGCTCGGCCTTCACCGACCTGCTCACGGGCCTGCCCAACCGGCGCGCCATGCACCAGCGCTTCGACGAGGAGGTGGCCCGCTGCCGGCGCCAGCGCCAGACCTTCGGACTGGTGCTGTTCGACATCGACCTCTTCAAGCAGATCAACGACACCTGCGGCCACTACGTGGGGGACGCGGTGCTGCGCCATATCGCCTCAACCCTCGAGCGCCACAAGCGCGGGGAGGACGTGCTGGGCCGCATCGGCGGCGAGGAGTTCCTGGTGATCCTGCCCCAGCATGCACGGGATGAGTGCATCCGCGCCGCCGACCGGCTGCGCCAGGCGGTGGAAGGTTCCCGCACCCATGACGAGGCCGCCACGCCCACCGCCACCATCAGCGGGGGCGTCGCGGTGTTCCCGGAGGACGGCGATGACTGGGATCGCCTCTACATGGCCGCGGACCGGCGCATGTACCGCGCCAAGCGCGCGGGCCGCAATCAGGTCGCGGGCCACGACGACTGACGCCCCGTCATCTGTCCCGTGGAATGGCCCGTACATCAGGGATTCCGATGGGTCCGTCAGGTTTGAAACATTCCATGCCCGGGAAGGTCTATGCTCTAGCCCACCACGGGGATAACAGGGTCCTAATCCATGCGTAAGTCCATGCTGATGATCGCTCTCCTGCTGCCGGCTGCCGCCCTCGCTTCGAAACCGGTGAGCCTGGTGCAGAACGAGTACGATTTCGCCGCTGACACCGCCAAGCTGGGTGTGCACGACGGGTTCCTGCTCTACCTCGACAAGCAATCCGTCACCTTCGCGCCCAAGCCGGTGAACGCCTACGACTACTACGCGGGCCAGAAGCCCGGTTCCACGGTGTTGAAGTGGTACCCCGCCTATGCGCTGGTGGCTGCGTCCGGCGACTACGGCGTGGACACGGGCCCGTGGGTGGCTGAATGGAGCAAGGACGGGAAACCGCAGCAAGCCTATGGCGAATGGCTGACCATCTGGTCCAAGGATGCCGGCGGCAAATGGAAGGCGCTCTACGATGGCGGCATAGGCCATCCGAAGCCGGATGCCCCTGCCAAGGCCTTGGCCCACGATTCCAAGGTACCGCAGATGCCGGCGGTCACCGCCGCCGTGCCGGCGGAAGATGACGTGCATGACCAGCTGATCCGGGCCGAGACCGTGTTCTCCAACGATGCCGCCAAAAGCCTGCGCTCGGCCTACGACGGCGGCGGCTCCGACGACATCCGCCTGTTGCTGGAAGACGGCCAGCCCATGCTGGGCAAGGAACTGGCGGATAAGGTGGTGCCTGCCGTGTCATCCGGCCTGGTATGGGTGCCGCTGGGCGGCAGCGCCGCCCGTTCGGGCGACCTCGGCTATATCTACGGCATGACCTACAAGACAGCGGATACCGCCCATGTGGCCCCGCAAGGGACCTACATGCACGTCTGGCGCAAGAGCGTGGACGGCTGGAAACTCATCATCGCTATGGAAAGCCCGCTCCCGGCGGACACCAAATAGCAGGAAGGGCACCAAGCCGCTCCGGCATCAGCCGGAGCGGCTCTCCAGGATCCCGCGCACCGTCTCCACGGCCTCGCGCATCTTCTTCTCCGGCGTCACGGCGATGAACACCGTGTCGTCACCCGCAAGCGTACCCACCACGCCGTCGATGGCGTGCTCGTCCAGCAGCACCGCCAGGGCCTGGGCGTAGCCGGGGCGCGTCTTGATGATCACCAGGTTCGGCGGAGCCGACGACACGGCATAGGCGGGGAGTTCCGTGGGCATGGGCTCCACCCGCTGATAGCGGCCCGCGAGCTTCTGTATCCCCAGCTTGTTCAGGTGCCGGGACAGGGTCGGCTGCGTGACCTTGTGGCCTTCCTTCTTGAGCAGGTCCAGGAACACCGCCTGGTCCGTCACTTCCCGCTCTTCCGTCAGTCTCAGGATCGCTTCATCCAGCGTCATGTGTGGCCTCGGTCATGGGGCGGTAAAGATGCATGCATATAGTATTGCATTAAACAGAATTACTGTGTATATAACAGCATTATATACCATTTAAATCACAATTATTCATACATAGATGCATATTTTTAAGGATTCCCCGCAAAACGAGCCCCTGCCGGCGCTCCTGCCCACCTATGCGCCTTATCCGTTCCCGCTGCTCTCGGGCGAAGGGGAGCGGGTGCGGGACGATGCGGGCCGCGACTATCTCGATTTCTACGGCGGCCATTGCGTGGCCGCCACCGGCCACAGCCACCCGAAGGTGGCTGCCGCCGTGGCCACCCAGGCGCGTGAACTCATCTTCTATTCCGCCGCCGCGCGCCTGCCGGTGCGGGATGCGGCGGCAGAGGCCCTGGTGGCCTTCGCCCCCGCGCATATCGCATCGGTGTTCTTCTGCAACTCCGGTGCCGAGGCCAACGAGAGCGCCTTGAAGATCGCGGCGCAGCTCACGGGCCGCGCGCGCTACACCGCGTTCGCCGGTTCCTTCCATGGCCGCAGCCTCCTGGCCCTCTCGGTCACGGACTCACCCTCCCTGAAGAAGGGGCTCGAACCTCTGCTGGCCCCGGTGGACTTCCTGCCGTTCGGCGATCTCGCCGCGCTTGCAGGCGCGGACTTCTCCAAGAGCGCAGCGGTGATCGTCGAGCCTATCCAGTCCATGGCCGGCGTCAGCACCGCATCCCGCGAGTGGTTCCAAGAGCTCTCCGAGAAGTGTCATCGTCAGGGTGCGCTGCTCATCTTCGATGAGGTGCAGACCGGCATGGGGCGCTTAGGGACGCCCTTCGCTGCGCAGTTCTACGGCATCGAGCCGGACCTCATGACCCTGGCCAAGGGCATCGCCTCCGGCGTGCCCATGGGTGCCCTGCTCATGACGGCGGAAGTGGCGCGCGCGCTCAAGTCCGGCGACCTTGGCAGCACCTTCGGCGGCGGGCCGCTCGCCTGCGCGGCACTGCTCGCGACGCTCGAAGTCATCCGCGAAGAGAAACTCATGGACAACGCCGCTGCCCAGGCGGCGCGCATCCGCAAGGTCCTCGCGGGCAGCTTCGTCACGGAAGTGCGGGGCGAAGGCCTGTTGCTGGGCCTGAAGTGCGGCGGGCACGCCTCATCTCTCAAGAAGGAGTTGCAGGAGTCCCGCATCCTGGTGGGCGGCTCATCGGATCCGGAAGTACTGCGCCTCATGCCGCCCCTCAGCGTCAGCGCCAGCGCGGTGGAGGCCTTGCTCTCGGTCATCCTCCGGTCCGGCACGAAGTGAAGCACTTCACCCACATCGCCGACCTCGGCGTCCCGGGCGTGCAGTCGGTGCTGGACCAGGCGTTGCACTGGAAGCGCTACGCGCCCGGCGCGCACCTCGCGGGGAAGCTGCTCGGCATGGTGTTCTTCAATCCCTCGCTGCGCACCCGCGCCTCCTTCGAGGCGGCGATGCTCCGGGGCGGCGGCAACGCCCTGGTGCTGGACGTGGGTAACGGCGTGTGGAAGCTGGAGGACCGGACCGGTGCCATCATGGATGGCGATCGGCCGGAACACATCAAGGAAGCCATCCCGGTGCTCGGCCGCTACGCGGACGCACTGGCGGTGCGCACCTTCGGTGCGCTCCTGGACGACGACGCGGACGCGGCGGACCCGGTGCTGAACGCCTTCCGCGCGCTGGCGGGTGTGCCGGTGATCAGCATGGAGTCGGCACGGGAGCATCCCTGCCAGGGTCTCGCGGACATGCTCACCCTGCGGGAGAACTTCGAAGATACGCACCGTCTGCCGGTGACCCTCACCTGGGCGCCGCACATCAAGCCGCTGCCGAAGGCCGTGCCCCACTCGTTCCTGTTGAGCGCCGCCGCTGCGGGCTGCGAAGTCCGCGTCACCCATCCGCCGGGCTTCGAGCTGCATCCTGGCGTGCTGGCGGAAGCGCAGGATTACGCCCGCGAGAGTGGTGGCTCCGTGACGGTGACGCATGACCGCAAGGCGGCTCTCGCGGGCAGCCGTGCGGTATACGCCAAGGCCTGGGGACCGGACACGCATCAGGTGAGTGCTGCAGACGCGCCCGCGCGTATCGCCGCCCACGAGGACTGGCTGGTGGATGCCGCGGTTCTGGCCGCCGCCCAGGATCCCGTCTTCCTCCACTGCCTGCCGGTCAGGCGCAACGTGGAGGTGGCGGACGCGGTGTTGGACGGCAAAGCCAGCCGCGTCATCGATGAAGCCGAGAACCGTTTCCACGTGCAGCGGGTGCTCCTGCACCGCTTGCTCAACCCGGATGCCTGAGTAGAGGAGAGATGCCATGTCCGTAGCCCCCGACAGTTATGCCACCCTGCGTTCCGCGGCCCAGTACGTGCGTGCCTTCCGCGGCAAGACCTTCGTCTTCAAGCTGGGCGGCGAGGTGCTGGAGGATCCCACGGTGCGGCGCGCCGTCTGCGAGCAGCTCGCAGTGCTGTGGAGCTTCTCCATCAAGCTGGTGCTGGTGCACGGCGGCGGCACGGGCATAGACGCCCTCTGCGAGAGCCTGCACCTGCCGGTGGAGAAGGTGGCGGGAAGGCGCGTGACCACCGCCAAGGTGCTGGATGCCGCCAAGATGGTGTTGGCGGGGACGCTGCACACCGACCTCCTGGCGGACCTGCGCGCCGCGGGCCTGCCGGTGGCGGGCATCAGCGGGGTGGATGGCGGGCTGCTCACGGCCCACAAGCGCCAGCCGGTGCAGATGAAGGATGACCTGGGCCAAGTCCAGTTCGTGGACTTCGGCCTGGTGGGGGACATCGACAAGGTGAACCCGACGCTCTTGCAGCATCTCCTGGCCGGCGAATACGTGCCGGTGGTGACGCCGCTGTCCGCCAACGACAAGGGCGAGGTGTTCAACACCAACGCTGACACGGTGGCGGCCGAGGTGGCGGCGGCGCTCGGCGCCGAGAAGCTCTTCTTCCTGTTGAAGGTGCCGGGGCTGTTGGAGGATCTCACCCGTCCCACCAGCCTCGTGCCCTATGCGACGCTGGAAGGCCTCGAAGGCCTGGAGGGGTCCGGCAAGATCAGCGGCGGCATGCGGCCCAAGCTCGCGGCGGTGCGCCGCGCGCTCTCGGGCGGTGTCGCCAGCGCGCACCTGGTGAGCGGCATGCTGCCGGATGCGGTGCTGACGGAGGTCTTCACCAACCAGGGCAGCGGCACCATGGTGGTGGCGCGGGAAGCCAAGGCGAAGGAACAGGCGGCGTGAGCGCCCAACTCTGGTCCAAGGGCCTGCCCCTGGATGAGGCCATCCACCGTTTCACGGTGGGCGACGATCCCGAGCTGGACGTGCAACTGCTGGTGCACGATGCTCAGGGCAGCGCGGCCCATGCGCGCATGCTCGCGAATTCCGGTCTCATGCCGGCGCAGGATGCGGCAGCCCTCGTGACAGCGCTCGCGGGCATCAGCCGCAAGGCGCGGGCAGGGCAGATACGCATCGCCCGGGAGCAGGAGGATGCCCATACCGCCATCGAAGCCATCCTTACGGCGGAGTTGGGGGATGCGGGTAAGCGCATCCATCTCGGGCGCTCGCGCAACGACCAGGTGATCCTGGCGCTGCGGCTCTACATGCGCGAAGCCTTGTTGGATATCGCAGGACAGACCGCGGCGCTGGCGCGTAACTTCGCGGTCTTCGCCCGCAGCCATGCCCATGAACCCATGCCGGGCTATACCCACCTGCGCCGGGCCATGCCCTCCAGTTTCGGTCTATGGGGCGCCGCCTTCGCCGCGGGCCTCGCGGAAGAACTGCAGGCCCTGCAAGCCCTGTATGCGCGCCTGGATCGTTGCCCCCTCGGGGCCGCCGCCGGTTTCGGTGTTCCGCTGCCCATCGAGCGCGAGTACACCGCGCAGTTGCTTGGGTTCTCCTCGGTGCAGGTCTCGCCGGTGGACGTGCAGAACTCCCGGGGCCGCCACGAACTCGCTTTCCTGAACGAGTTGGCCTCCATCGGTCTAGTGATGGAGAAGTTCCTCTGGGACGTCTCCCTCTATTCCATGCCGGAGTTCGGTTTCCTGAAGCTGCCGGATGCCTTCACCACCGGTTCCTCGATCATGCCCCAGAAGCGAAACCCGGACGTGGTGGAGCTGGCGCGGGGCCGCTGCCGCGAACTGCGCGGCTACGCTGCCATGCTGCAGGAGCTGGCCGCGGGCCTGCCTTCCAACTATCACCGGGACTTCCAGTTGCTGAAGAAGCCGCTGTTCGGGGCGGTGGCCGCGGCCCGGGGTTGGCTGAATGTGCTCATCGCGCTCGTACCCGCGCTGGAAGTGGATGCTGCCAAGGCCGCCGCCGCCTGCAGCGACGACACCTATGCTGCGCACCAGGCTTACGTCCTGGCCCAGGGCGGCATGCCGTTCCGGGATGCCTACCAGCAGGTGGCGAAGCAGTTGCAGAGCGGGACATTCAAACCGGACCGGGGCGCCTTGACCGCAACGCATCTCGGCGGCGCCGGCAATCTCGGGCTGGACCGGATCGAAGCGGACATCGCCGGCGTCGAGCAGTGGACGGCGCGCACCCGCGCCGCGCTCGCCCAGGCTGAGAAGAACCTATGGAACCCTCAAGCGGAAGGTGAGCAGTGATGAAGAAGCATGTGGTGCTGGCGTACTCCGGCGGCCTGGACACGTCCTTCTGCGTGGTGCACCTGAAAGAGCAGGGCTACGAGGTCACCACCGTCACCGTGAATACCGGTGGGTTCAGCCCGGCTGAACTGAAGCGCATCGAGGAACTCAGCCCCAAGCTCGGTGCCAAGGCGCACCGCACCCTGGATGCCCGGAGCGAGCTGTTCCAGCGTTACCTGCGCTACCTCGTGTACGGCAACGTACTGCGCGGCAACCTCTATCCACTCAGTGTCTCGGCGGAGCGGGTCTGCCAGGCGGTGAGCGTGGTGGCGGTGGCGAAGGAGCTGAAGGCGGACGCGGTGGCCCATGGTTCCACCGGCGCCGGCAACGACCAGATACGCTTCGACGTGGCCTTCCGCGCCCTGGCGCCGGAGCTGGAGCTCATCACACCTATCCGTGCATTGGAATTGAGCCGCGCGCAGGAGATGGAGTTCCTGAAGCAGCACGGCTTCGAGTTCCCGGCCAAGACCGTGCAGTACTCGGTGAACGAGGGCATGTGGGGCACCTCCGTGGGCGGCCGCGAGACGCTCGATTCCTGGAGCCAGCTGCCGGAAGCCGCCTTCCCCGGGGGCGAACTCGATGCGGCGGGCCTGAAGCCCCGCAAGCTGACCCTGCGCTTCGAGCAGGGCGTGCCGCTCGCCGTGGACGGCAAGGGCATGGACCCGGTGACGCTCATCGGTGAGTTGAACGCGCTGGGCCACAAGTACGGCATCGGCCGCGGCGTGCATCTCGGCGACACCATCCTCGGGATCAAGGGGCGCGTCGGTTTCGAAGCGCCGGCGGCCCATCTCCTCATCGGCAGCCACCGGGAACTGGAGAAGCTCACCCTCACGGGCAAGCAGCTCTTCTGGAAGGACACCCTCGGCAACCTCTACGGTCAGTTGCTGCACGAGGGGCATTTCTTCGATCCTCTGGCGCGCGATCTAGAGGCGTTCCTGGAATCGAGCCAGGCCCACGTCACCGGCGAGGTACAGCTCACGCTCTACCCCCGCGCCTTCGGCGTAGACGGCGTGCGCTCGCCCCATTCGCTCATGGATGCCAAGGTGGCGAGCTACGGCGAGGCCAACCGCCTCTGGACCGGCGCCGAGGCCGCGGGCTTCGCCAAGCTCTATGGCGTGCAGCAGATACTCGCACTCCAGGCGGGAGGTCAGTCGTGAGGATAAACGCGGACAAGATCGCTTCCGTCACCCGTAACCTGAAGCTGGACCGCAGTCTCACGCTCTCGCCCACCATCCGCGCCGAGCATGGTGCGGTGGTGGCGGGGCGGATACTGGGGGATAAATCCGGCTACAACCAGCTCGAGGACGTGCACGGCCGCATGAACGTGATCCATGGCGACGACGTGATCGTCGGCGCCCTGGGGCACCGCAACGCGCTCCATGGCTACGAGGGTGTGCTGCCGAAGCAGGTGGTGCAGGGCCAGGTGCTGCATGTGCTGAACCTGGGAGGCGTCATCGGCGAGTGCGTCTCCCACAACCCGGAAGTGGGTTCGCCCTTCGAGTTCGAGGTGCTGGGCCAGGTGCTGATCTATCCCGAGTTCCAGTCCCGCGAGGGCCAGGCCGCCAACATCCGCATGGGTGCCTTGCAGCAGGAGGGCCGCAAGCTCGACTGCAAGGTCATCTACGTGGCGGGCACCTGCATGAACGCCGGCAAGACCGCCGCCGCCTGCGCCCTGGTGCGCCGGCTCTCCCAGGCCGGTTATCGCGTGGGCGGCGCCAAGCTCACGGGTGTCTCGCTCATGCGCGACACCTTGAGCATGCGGGACTACGGCGCCGAGGTGACCTACGACTTCACCGACGCGGGCATCGTCTGCACCGGCCAGGACAGTGCCAACCAGGTGGCCCGCACGCTGTTCGCACAACTCTCGGGCCGCGGCCTGGACGTGATCGTGGCGGAGACCGGCGACGGTATCATGGGCGATTACGGCGTGCAGACCATCCTCGCGGATCCGGAGCTGAAGGCCCTCACCGCCGGCTTCGTGTTCTGCGCCAACGATCCCGTCGGCGTCGCGGGCGGCGTGCGCCACCTGCAGCGCGAATACGGCATCGATGCCGACGTGGTCACGGGCCCCGCCACCGACAACAACGTGGGCGTGCGCTTCGTGGAGCGGGAGGTGGGCATGACCGCCATCAACGCCCGCACCCATTCCAAGGCCTTCGGCGAGCACCTGCTGAAGCTGCTCACGGAGCGGGGCATCCGCAGGCAATGAGCGGCCTTCCTGTCTATATCCTCGGCGGCTCGGGTTACGGCGGCGGAGAGTTGCTGCGGCTCCTGTCCGCACATCCCAAGGTCGGTGTGCTGCGCGCCGTGTCCCGCAAGCAGGCCGGCGAGCCTTTCTGGAAGATGCACCCGAACCTGCGTGGCGTAGTGCAAGGAAGCTTCGATGGGGAGCCGGATTGGAGCGCCCTCGCGGATGCCGCGCACCCGGTGGTGTTCGCCGCCATGCCCCATTTCGAACTAGCCCAGCAGCTGCCGGCGCTGGAAGCGGCATGGATGGCGGTGGGCATCGCCGACAGACTCACGCTCATAGATCTCTCGGGGGATTTCCGGCTGGATGATGCGGCGGCCTTCGCCGCCGCCTACGGTAAGCCTCACCCCTATCCTCAAGGCCTGGGGAGTTTCGTCTACGGCCTGCCGGAGTGGCGCCGGCAGAAGCTCGCCGGCGCACGGCGCATCGCCAGCCCCGGCTGCTTCGCCACTGCCATCCAGTTGGCGCTGCTGCCTTTCGCCGGGATGGAAGACTTGGGTTTCATCGCCGTGAGCGCCGCCACGGGCTCCTCCGGTTCCGGTACCTCACCGGGGGAGGGGACGCACCATCCGACCCGCGCCCAGGATTTCCGCGCCTACAAGGTGCTGACGCATCAGCATGAGGCTGAGATCACGCGACTCCTAGATGCGGAAGGCAGCTCCAATTATTCACTGGGCTTCGTCCCGCATTCGGCGCCCATGGTGCGTGGCATCTACGCCACGGTCCAGTTCCGTGCCCCGGGGCTGGATGCGACGGCCATCGGCAAGCACATCGAAGAGACATACGAGGATGCGCCTTTCCTGCGGCTGCTCGGCAGTGAGGCCCCGCGCGTCGGTGCCGTGGCGGGTTCCAACTTCTGTGACGTCGGTTGGCAGGTGAAGGACGGGACGGTGGCGGTGATGACCGCCCTCGACAACTTGGTGAAGGGCATGGCGGGCCAGGCCATCCAGAACATGAACCTCGCCCTGGGATTCCCGGAGACCGAAGGCCTCCTGCATGCCGGGACTTACCCAGGCTGATCCTACAGCTCGAGATGGTTTGAGGGGCAAGGAGACATATTCAAGCCGATCTCGTCGATTGTCATATTCTCAGATACAAGCATATGCTCTGACATAGAGACCGATCACAGGGGCTGTCCCTAAGGAGCGGATGCCTGGCTGGATGCCACCCATGTGAAGGATGCCCCATTAAGTCCCGCTGAAGAACACTTCCGCATCGTAGTGGAAGAGTCGCCCATCGCCATGGTCATGGTGAACGAGGCTGGTGTCATCACCCTGATCAACTCCCAGGCTGAGAAGCTCTTCGGTTATTCTCGCCAGGAGCTGCTCGGCCAGCCCATCGAGATACTGGTGCCGGAGCGCGTGCATTGGGCACATCCCGCGCTGCGCAAGAATTACTTTCAAGATCCGCAGCCTCGTGCCATGGGCGCGGGGCGGCGTCTGTCTGGCCGGCGTAAAGACGGCACGGAGATGCCGGTGGAGATAGGGCTCAACCCCATCATCACCAAAGAAAGCCGCTCCGTGCTGGCTTCCATCATCGACGTCACGGAAGGCAGGCTCGATGAAGCGCGTTTCCACGCCATGCTCGAGGGCGCACCCACGGCCATGGTGATGGTGAGCGAGAGCGGCATCATCACCCTCATCAATTCCCAGACCGAGAAACTGTTCGGTTACCGGCCCGAGGAACTGCTGGGCCAGCCTCTGGAGGTGCTGGTGCCGGTGCGGTTCCGTGACCGACTTCCGGCCATGCGCGCCGCATTCTTCGAGGATCCCGATACCCGTACCACGAGCGCGGGCGTGGAGCTGCATGGTTTGCACCGGGATGGCACGGAGATCCCGGTGGAGATAGGGCTCAACCCCATCACCACCCGCAAGGGCCGCTTCGTGATGATCTCCGTCGTCAACATCTCAGACCGTAAGCGCGCCGAGGATCTCTTCCAGGCCATGGTCGAGGGCGCGCCCACCGTCATGATAATGATCAACGAGGCGGGCATCATAACCCTGGTCAATTCCCAGACCGAGAAACTCTTCGGCTATCGCCGTGAAGAGCTGCTGGGGAAGCCTGCTGAGATCCTGGTGCCTATGCGGTTCCGTGGCCATCACGCCGCTATGCGGGCGAACTTCCAGCAGGATCCGAATATGCGTTCCATCGGCATCGAACAGGATATGTACGGCCTGCGCCGGAATGGGACGGAGATGCCGGTGGAGATCAACATCAACCCCGTCGTCACCCAGGGAGGCCACTTCGTGATGGCTTCCATCATCGATATCAGCGAGCGCAGGCAGGCGGAATTGCGAGTACAGGCCTATGCGGAGGAGTTGCGGCAGATGTCGCAGCGCCTGCTGGAGGCCCAGGAGATGGAACGCCGTGGTATCGCCCGGGAGCTGCACGATGAGGTGGGTCAGTCCCTGACCGCGGCCAGCATCAACCTCGGAGACCTGGAGAAGCAGGCGGCGGGTGGACCATTGGCGGCGCAACTTGCCGAGGTCTCCGCCATCATCGCGCGCTTATTGCAGCAGATCCGTCAGCTGTCCTTGGACCTGCATCCCACGGTGCTGGATGACCTGGGGATCGCGCCGGGCTTCCGATGGCTGATACGTGAGCGCGCCGCCCGCAGCGGCTTGGATGTGACGTTGAGCGTGGCGGATGATCTTCCGCGCTTCAGCGCCATGGTCGAGAACACGCTGTTCCGGGTGTTCCAGGAATCGCTATCCAACGTCCTGCGCCATGCGCAGGCGAAGAAGCTGGCCGTGGAATTGCGTTTTGAAGCGGACAGCCTGAAATTGACCATCCGCGACGACGGACGTGGTTTCGACCCGGCAGCTGCCCACAAACACGCCCTGGAAGGCACGAGTCTAGGGGTCCTCGGCATGGGAGAACGGGTGCGGCTTGCGGGTGGCACCATCGACTTCAAGTCGGCGATAGGCCAGGGCACGGAGATACGCGTGACCCTGCCCGCGATAGCGCGCTGACACACCGATGAGTGCTCCCGCAGTGCCCGTCTTTTGCATCCCGTGTTGCCGGCAGGATATGTAACCTCGATGGGTGTGCTCCCGAGGCCATCATCGACTGTTTTGGCCGTTCACTGAATGACCGACCTGCGGTGATTGCCAGACTGCAAACCTATGTTGTCTGGCGCACATACCGATATGGCAACTTGGTGGATACTTCGGGTATCCGTCAGGGCGCCATGCCTTCCCTGATCAGTCCGGATCTTTGAGTCCAATCCTGCGAACCTTCACCCGTATGATCCGGTTCCAAGGCGATCCCAACCCAATGACAGGAAGTCACAGGTGGCTATCGGCGATCCAGGTCCAGAAGTCATCAGTCACGTCGACGCTCTCAAAAATGCCGAGACACATCTGGCGCAGATGGAGGTCAGGTATCGCGGGCTGCTGGAGGCTGCTCCGGATGCGATGGTGGTGGTCAACCAGGCCGGTGAGATCGTCCTGCTGAATCTGCAGACTGAAAAACAGTTCGGCTATCAGCGTGATGAACTGCTGGGGCAGAAGGTCAAGGCCATCATACCGGAGGGGTTCGCCGAACGGCTGCTCGCTGACGGCAGCCGCTCCGCGGAGGAGGCCCTGGCGCAGCATATCGGTACCGGCATCGAGCTTTACGGGCGGCGCAAGGACGGCAGCGATTTCCCGATCGAGATCATGTTGAGCCCGTTGAAGAGCGCCGAGGGGGTTCTGGTGACGGCCGCGATCCGCGACATCAGCGTGCGTAAGACCGCTGAGGCTAATCTTCTGCAGAAAGTGGTGGAGTTGAACCGCTCGAACGAGGAGCTGGGGCAATTCGCCTATATGGCCTCCCACGATCTGCAGGAACCGTTGCGGATGGTATCCAGTTATACGGAGCTCCTGTCCAGGCGGTACAAAGGGAAGCTGGATGCCGAAGCCGATGAATTCATCGCATTTGCCGTCGATGGGGCCAACCGGATGCAGCGGTTGATCAGGGATCTTCTGGTCTATTCCCGCGTCGGGACCGCTGAGATGGATGTGCTCGACATCTCGAGCGAAGCAGCGCTGGAGCAGGCGCTCATCAACCTGCGCGTCGCCATCCAGGAGAGCGGTGCGCTGGTGACGCACGGTCCATTGCCCAAGGTCATGGCGGACGAGATACAACTGATCCAGCTATTCCAGAACCTCATCGGCAATGCCATCAAGTATCAAAGTCACGGAGTGCCCCGGGCACACATCTCCGCGATCAAGGATGGTGTGAAGAGATGGGTGTTTTCGGTACGGGACAATGGTTTGGGGATAGATTCGCAATATTTCGAGAGGATATTCGGCATGTTCCAGCGCCTCCACAAACGTGAAGATTTCGCGGGCACCGGCGTTGGGTTGGCCATCTGCAAGAAGATCGTAGAGCGGCACGGGGGCGACATCTGGGTCGAGTCACAACTCGGTACAGGCTCGACATTCCATTTCGCCCTGGTTGGGAAGGAGTACTGACCATGAAGACTCTCGGCGGGAAGCCGGCACACATCGATGTCCTGCTGGTCGAAGATAGCCCTGGCGACGTCAGGCTGACTCAGGAAGTCTTCCGCGAGGCCAATAGATCCATCCATCTGCATGTAGTCGTCGATGGTATAGAGGCCATGGCATTCCTGAGGCACGAGGGCGTCCACGCCCACGCCCCACGTCCGGATATGATCCTGTTGGATCTGAACCTCCCCAAGATGGATGGCCGCGAGGTCCTGGCCGTCATCAAGGAAGACGACGGCTTAAAAAGCATCCCGACGGTCATCCTGACCACATCCGAGTCTGAAGTCGATATCGTGAAAAGCTATCAATTGCACGCGAACAGCTATCTCAACAAGCCTGTGCAATTGGATGCCTTCGAGAATCTCGTGAAGAGCATAAATGAATTCTGGCTGGTCAACGTCAAGCTGCCCAAGCACAGCCGTGGTGAGTGAACAGGGTGTCGGCGCTCGCCTAGGCTGAAATGAAACCGGGGCCTTTCGGCCCCGGTTCGATCTCAACTATATCTAAGCGATGATCAGTGCGTGGCGGCCGCGGGAGCCGGCGTCGCCGGGCCGTCGCTGTTGTAAGAGTCGCGATGGATCTTCCAGCCCTGCTCCGTGTGCTTCAGCACTTCCAGGAACTTGCCGTGATCCAGGGTCGAATTGTTGTCGCCCAGGAGCGTGTAGTAGCCGGAGCTGTAGGCGGTATCGCTGCCCGTCACCACCGTCTCCGCGACGTTCAGCAGCAGGCCCGACACCGGCGGCTGCAGCTCCTGCCGCTCGTAGGTCTCGATGGCGATGGCGGTCTTCACCGACGGATAGTTCGGCGGCATGAGGATGGCATCCGTGGTGTAGGTGGCGGCGATGCCGGCCGCATCCTTGGCGTTGAACGCCTTCAGGTACTGGTTGTGCAGCGCCGAGATGTCGTCCTGGGCGGCTTGCGTGGTGCGTGCATCAGGCTGGCCGCCTTGGGCGGCGCAGCCGGCCAGGGAAGCGAGGCCGAGGATGAGGGACGCGATCGAGATGCGACGGAGGGTGTTCATCGAGGAAGCCCTTTTGTGTCGGATGACAGGTCCCGAAGTATAGCCCGGCAGGTCTCCGGCGCAAGTCAGATGCGGGCCAGCACCGCGTCCAGCCAGGCGGTGGGCAGGATGCAGCGTGCGGCGGAGAGGATATAGGCGGGTACGGTGACGTAATAGCGGGCCTGGGGGCGCCGGCTCTCCAGCGCGCGGGCGATGCGCCCGGCCACCACCTCGGGACCGACGGTGAAGGGCTGGTCGTCCTTGCGCGCGCCGGTCTCGGCCCGCAGCCTCGCGTAGGTGCCGCCGTGGGTGCCCGAATCCTCCACCTCGGCGTCGAAGTTCTTGAGGGAGTTGTCGCGGAAGCGGCTCTTCACGGGCCCCGGATTCACCAGCGCCACGTGGATGCCGGTGCCGCGCAGTTCGAGCCGCAACGTGTCGGTGAGGCCCTCCAGCGCGAACTTGCTGGCGTTGTAGGCGCCGCGCCAGGGCAGCGCCACCCGCCCGAGGATGCTGCTCACCATGACGATACGCCCGCGGCCCCGGCGGCGCATGGCCGGCAGCACGCCGCGGGTGAGTTCCACCAGGCCGAAGAAGTTCACATCGAACTGCCGTTGCAGGTTGGCGCGGGACAGGTCCTCGATCGCGCCGGGGATGGCGATACCGGCGTTGTTCACGAGCGCATCCAGCGCGCCGCCCGTGAGGGTGTAGGCCTCAGCGAGGGCGCGTTGAATGGAAGCGTCGTCCGCCACGTCCAGGCGCACCGCATCAAACCCCAGGGATTGGAGCCGGGCCACGTCCTCGGGCTTGCGGGCGCTCGCGATCACGCGCCAGTTGCGCGCACGCAGTAGTTCCGCGGTGGCGAGACCGATGCCGCTGGAACAACCGGTGATGAGCACGCTCTTCTGGGTCATGGCTTACTTCAGCTTGAAGGCGGGTTCCGATACCACCGCCTGTTGCTCTTCAGCTTCCCGTTGCTGTAGCGCCCACATCCTGGCATACAGGCCCTCCACCTTCAGCAGTTGGCGGTGGGTGCCGCGCTCGGCCACGCGGCCCGCGTCCAGCACCAGGATCTCGTCTGCGTCCACGATGGTGGACAGGCGGTGCGCGATGGCGACGGTGGTGCGGTGGGCCGCCAGCTCTTCCATGGCCACGAGGATGGCCTGTTCGGCGTTGGAGTCGAGGCTGGAGGTGGCCTCGTCGAAGATCAGCACCGGCGGGTTCTTGAGGATGGCGCGGGCGATGGCCACGCGTTGCTTCTCCCCGCCGGAGAGCTTCAAGCCTCGTTCACCCACCGCGGTCTCGTAGCCCTGGGGCAGGGACTCGATGAAGGCCTTGAGGTGCGCGAGTTCCGCCGCCCGTTCCACCTCGCCGTGGGGCGCTCCGGGCCGGCCGTAGGCGATGTTGTATTCGATGCTGTTGTTGAAGAGCACCGTGTCCTGGGGGACGATGCCGAGCTGGGAACGCAGGCTCGCGCGGGTGGCGTCGCGGATGTCGCGGCCGTCGAGCGTGATGCGCCCGCCGGTCACGTCATAGAAGCGGTAGAGCAGCCGCGCGATGGTGGATTTGCCGGCGCCGCTGGGGCCGACGATGGCGACCTTGGTGCCGGCCTGCACCTCGAAGTCCACGCCGTGGAGGATCTCCCGGTCCGGGCCGTAACCGAAGCGCACGTTCTCGAAGCGGATCTGGCCCTTGGCATGGCGCAGGGGTTCCGCGCCGGGACGGTCCGCCACCTGGGCATGCCGGTCCAGCAGCGCGAACATGCGCTCCATGTCCGTCAGGGAGCGCTTCATCTCGCGGTAGATGAAACCGAGGATGTTCAGGGGCTGGAACAGCTGGGTCATGTAGGCGTTGACCATCACGAACTCGCCGAGCGTCATGCGCCCGTGCACCACCTCGCTGCCCGCCAGCAGCATCATGGCCGTGATGCCGAGCGCGATGATGAGCGCCTGGCCGCTGTTGAGGGTGGACAGGGAATACTGGGTCTTGAGGGCCTCATGTTCCCACTTGGCCAGGTCCGCGTCGTAGCACTCCGCCTCGAACTCCTCGTTGCCGAAGTACTTAACCGTCTCGTAGTTCAGCAGGCTGTCGATGGCGCGGGTGTTGGCCTTGGAGTCCAGCTCGTTCATGAGCCGCACATGGCGGGTGCGCCACTCGGTGACGGCGATGGAGAAGCCGATGTAGAGGGCCACGGCGGTTAGGATGATCACCGCGAACCAGCCGGAGAAGTTCCACAGGAACACCACCGTCACCAGCGCCACCTGGATGATGGTCGGCAGCACGTTGAACAGGATCGCGCTCATGACGAAGCTCACGCCGCGGCTGCCGCGCTCGATGTCGCGGGACAGGCCGCCGGTCTGGCGCTCCAGGTGGAAGGCGAGGTCGAGGTCGTGCAGGTGGCGGAACACCTTCAAGGCCACCCGGCGGGCGGCCCGGAGCGTGGCCAGCTCGAACACCACGTCCCTGAGTTCCCCCAAGAGGGTGCCGGTGAAGCGCAGGGCGCCGTAGCCGATGAGCAGGGCCACGGGCAGCACCAGCAGCGCGTGCTGTGGGCTCAGGCCGTCCACCACCCGCTTCAGCAGCCAGGGCACCGCCACCGTGGCCAGGTCCGCCAGGATCAGGAGCACCAGGGCCAGGGTGGCCCGGCCGCGGAATTCCCAGAGGTAGGGGAGCAGGGAACGCAGGGTGGTGTTGTGGCGGGGGGCGGACTGCATGTCTCTCCGGAAGATGGCGCTGTCAGCGGCTATAATGGCACGCCCCGCCAGCCGGCGGGACCTGGGAGGACGCCGTATCTATATATACCGGCCGTCCCGATTGAGACCCGTCCATGCCGATATACGAATACGAATGTGCGGCCTGCGGCCATAGGCTGGAGGCGCTGCAGAAAGTCAGCGACAAGCCGCTCCGGAAATGTCCCGAGTGCGGCAAACCCAAGCTACATAAGCTCATGTCGGCACCCTCGTTCCGGCTGAAGGGCGGCGGCTGGTACGAGACCGACTTCAAGTCGGGCCAGAAGAAGAACCTCGCCGACGGCGGCGGCAAGGACGAGAAACCGGCCGCAGCGAAGGCCGAGTCGGCGAGCGCCAAGCCTGAGCCCAAGGCGGCGGACAAGCCCAAGCCGGCCGAGAAGAAGACCAAGACCGAGAAAACCAAGGCGAAAGACAAATGAACGGCGAGCAAGTGCAACAGACCAAGCGGACCCTGATGGCGCGCCTGCGCCGCTACCTGCTCACGGGGCTGGTGGTGTGGATCCCCCTGGGCGTGACCCTGTTCATCTTCCAGCTGTTCATCGGCTACATGGATCGGCTCTTGCTGGTGTTCCCGCACGCCTGGCAGCCGGTCCAGCTCGTGGGATTCAACATCCCGGGCTTGGGCGTGATCCTGGCGCTCTTGATCCTGCTGCTCACCGGTTTCATCGCCAGCAACTACCTGGGCCGGGCGCTCCTGAACCTGGGCGCCGAACTGCTGGAGCACATCCCGCTGGTGCGCTCGGTCTACTCCGCCGCCAAGCAGATCTCCGACACCATGTTCTCCAACAAGGGCCGCTCCTTCAGCAAGGTGGTGCTGATCCGCTACCCGCAGCAGGAAACCTGGAGCCTGGCCTTCCAGACCAGCGAGTCCCTGGGCGAGGTCAACAAGAAGCTGCCGGAGCACATGGTGAGCGTGTTCGTGCCCACCACGCCGAACCCCACCTCCGGCTTCCTGCTGATGGTGCCTCAGGACGACATGATCGAGCTGGAGATGAGCGTGGATGACGCCCTCAAGATGATCATCTCCCTGGGCGTGATCGTGCCGCCCTGGCCCAAGCCCCAGGAGAAGACGGACGCCACCGGCGGGGATACCCTGCCTGAACTTGCGCATCCGCCGAGGCGCCCGTAACATTCCCCGCCCCCAAGGGGGCGGTCGTCTTAAACCCAAGCTAACCAGCTGATTTCCAGGATCTTCCATGCGTAGCCACTATTGCGGCCAGGTCAACGAAACTCTCCTCGACAAGGAAGTGCAGCTCGCCGGCTGGGTGCACCGCCGCCGCGACCACGGCGGGGTGCTGTTCATCGACCTGCGCGACCGCGAGGGCCTGGTGCAGGTGGTGTTCGACCCGGACCGCGCCGCGGTGTTCGCCGAGGCCGAGCGGCTGCGCAGCGAATACGTGGTGAGCGTCAAGGGCAAGGTGCGTCCGCGCCCCAAGGGCACCGAGAACGCCAACCTGCCGAGCGGCAAGGTCGAGATCCTGGCCACCGAGCTGACGTTGCTGAACCCGGCCGAGACGCCGCCTTTCATGCTGGACGAGGAGGGCATCAACGAGGAGCGCCGCCTGCAGTTCCGCTACGTGGACCTGCGCCGCCCGGTGATGCAGCAGCGCCTGCGCCTGCGCCACAAGATCGTGAGCACCCTGCGCAACTACCTGGACGACCAGGGGTTCATCGACCTCGAGACGCCGATCCTGACCAAGCCGACGCCGGAAGGCGCCCGCGATTACCTGGTGCCGAGCCGCACCCATCCGGGCCGCTTCTTCGCGCTGCCCCAGTCGCCGCAGATCTTCAAGCAGCTGTTCATGATGTCCGGCTTCGACCGCTACTATCAGGTGGCCCGTTGCTTCCGCGACGAGGACCTGCGCGCCGACCGCCAGCCGGAGTTCACCCAGCTCGACATCGAGACCTCGTTCCTGGACGAGAAGCAGATCACCGACATCATGGAAGGCATGATCCGCCACACCTTCAAGAAGGTGCTGAACGTGGACCTGCCGGACCCCTTCCCGCGCCTGAGCTACGACGAGGCCATGCGCCGCTTCGGCTCCGACAAGCCGGACCTGCGCATCCCGCTGGAACTGGTGGACGTGGCCGACCTGGTCAAGACCTGCGACTTCAAGGTGTTCGCCGGCCCCGCCAACGACAAGAACGGCCGCGTCACGGCGCTGCGCCTGCCCAAGGGCGGCGAGATGCCGCGCAGCGAGATCGACGAGTGCACCGCCTACGTGGCCCGCTACGGCGCCAAGGGCCTCGCCTATATAAAGGTGAACGAGACCGCCAAGGGCAAGGACGGCCTGCAGTCGCCTATCGTCAAATTCCTGTCAGATGACGCGATCAAGGGCATCCTGGAGCGCACCGGCGCCCAGGATGGGGACCTCATCTTCTTCGGCGCCGACAAGGCGCGGGTGGTGGCGGATTCCCTCGGCGCGCTGCGCCTGAAGCTCGGCCATGACCGCGGCCTGGTGAAGGGCGAGTGGGCGCCGCTCTGGGTCGTGGAGTTCCCGGCCTTCGAGTGGGATGAGAAGGACAACCGCTGGGTGTTCCTGCACCACCCCTTCACCGCCCCGCGCGTGGACTCCGTGGCGGAGCTGGAGAAGGACCCGGGCGGCATCCGCTCCCGCGCCTACGACATGGTGCTGAACGGCACCGAACTGGGCGGCGGCTCCATCCGTATCCATGACCAGGACATGCAGGCGGCGGTGTTCCGCATGCTCGGCATCAGCGACGCGGATGCGCGCATGAAGTTCGGCTTCCTGCTGGACGCGCTCAAGTCCGGCTGCCCGCCCCATGGCGGCCTCGCCTTCGGCATCGACCGGCTGGTGATGCTCATGACCGGCGCGCCGAACATCCGCGAGGTCATCGCCTTCCCCAAGACCCAGACCGCCTGGGACCCGCTCACGGACGCCCCGGGCACCGCCAGCGACGATCAGCTCAAGGAGCTGCACGTGCGCGTGCGCTTGCCGGCCGTGGAACCGAAGGCGACGTAAGAACTCCTTAACGTATGCTGAAAAGCCCGTCCCTGGGCTTTTCAGCTCGCCGGGCAAAAGCGTGGTTTTGCCCGGCTCCATTCCCCTGACGGGGAATGTGCAGCCCATCCTTGGGGCTGCAGTCCAAGCGGTGAATATGAGCGCATTCAAACGCCCTGAGTCTGTATTGGTTGTAGTGCACACCGACGACGGCCAAGTGCTTAGGCTCCTTCGCCGTGAACCGGAAGGTTTCTGGCAGTCCGTCACCGGCAGCCTCGATCCCGGCGAGTCGCCCCTGAAGGCAGCATTGCGGGAAGTGCGGGAGGAGACCGGCCTCGATCCGAGCGTCGGCCTCGCCGACGGCGGCATCATCAACCGCTATCCCATCCATCCCGCCTGGCGCCACAAGTACGCGCCCGAGGTGCAGGAGAACCAGGAATACGTGTTCCACCTGTGCGTGCCCGAGCCCTGTGACATAAGCCTGTCCTCCGAGCACAGCGAGTACCGCTGGCTGCCGCGGGAAGAGGCGGCGGAGCTGGCGGGCTCCGCCACGGACCGGGCCGCCATCCTTGCATTACTGCCGGCCCGCCCCCAGGTGTAAAATACCGAGTCAATCGCCGGCCCTCCCGGCTGTCCCTGAGGCCTCAATGGCTGCCGTCCATCCCCTCGACTACGCGCCTTATTCCGAACTCGATGACCAAGACTGCGACGCGCGCATCCGCGCCGCCAAGGCCAAGCTCGGCAAGCGTCTGGTCATCCTCGGTCACCACTACCAGCGGGCCGAGGTCTACAAGCACGCGGACAAGACCGGCGATTCCCTCAAGCTCGCGCGGCTCGCGGGCGACTGCGACGCGGAATACATCGTGTTCTGCGGTGTGCACTTCATGGCCGAGGTGGCGGACATCCTCTCCAAGCCCGGCCAGCAGGTGATCTTGCCGGACCTCGCCGCCGGCTGCTCCATGGCGGACATGGCCAACCTCGCCAAGGTGGAGACCGCCTGGCGCGAACTCGCCACGGTGCTGAAGCCCGATGAGCAGGTCACGCCGATCACTTACATAAATTCAGCCGCGGACCTGAAGGCTTTCTGCGGCCGCCACGGCGGCATCGTCTGCACCAGCACCAACGCCCCCGGTATCCTCAAGTGGGCCTTCGAGCGGCGCGAGAAGGTGCTGTTCTTCCCGGACCAGCACCTCGGGCGCTGGACCGGCCACAAGCTCGGCATCCCGCTGGATGAGATGGCGGTGTGGGACTTCCACAAGCCCATGGGCGGCTTGACGCCCGAGCAGATCCGCAAGGCCAAGGTGCTGCTCTGGAACGGTCACTGCTCCGTGCACCAGATGTTCCGGCCGGAACACATCGACGCCTTCCGCGCCAAGTACCCGGAAGCCAAGGTCATCAGCCACCCGGAGAGCGCTTTCGAGGTCTGCCTGAAGTCGGACTACGTGGGTTCCACCGAATACATCCTGGATACGGTGCACAAGGCGGAAGCAGGCAGCCGCTGGCTGGTGGGCACGGAACTGAACCTCGTGAACCGCCTGCACGAGGAGATGAAGGGCAAGGGCGTGAACGTGCACTTCATGTCGCCCATGGTCTGTATGTGCTCCACCATGTACCGCATAGACCCGCAGCACTTCGCCTGGACGCTGGAGAACCTGGCGGAGGGGAGGGTGGTGAACCGCATCACCGTGCCGGAACCGGATGCGAGCCACGCCAGAGCTGCCTTGGAGCGGATGCTGGCACTCTGAGATCCTTGCGGATGTGCAAAAGAAAAAGGCCCGCTTCCTGAAGAAGCGGGCCTTTCGTTTGGATAGAACTAACCGCGTATCCCTGGAGCAACACCCAATAGAGGTGACGGGTTCTTGACCTGCTTCGCGATCCAGTCGTCCACCACGGTCTCCAGCACGCTCAGCGGCACCGTGCCGGTCTCCAGGATCACGTCGTGGAAGCCACGCTTGTCGAACTTCGGACCGAGCTTGGCTTCGGCGCGCTTGCGCAGCTCCTGGATCTTGATCTCACCGGTCATGTAGGAGAGGGCCTGGCCCGGCCAGGCGATGTAGCGGTCCACCTCGGTGCTGATGTTCTGGTCCGTGAGGGCGGTGTTGTCCTCGAACATCTGCACCGCCTGCTCGCGGGTCATGCCGTACTGGTGGATGCCCGTGTCCACCACCAGGCGCACCGCACGCCACATCTGGTAGGAGAGCATGCCGAACATCTTGTAGGGATCGGGCTTGCCGGTCTTCGGGTCGTTGTACACGCCCATCTCTTCGCAGAGCGTCTCCGAGTACAGAGCCCAGCCCTCGCCGTAGACGTTGAAGTAACCGTTGCGGCGAAAATCGGGCAGGCCCGTCATCTCCATGGCCAATGGGATCTGCATGGCGTGACCGGGACGGCCTTCGTGGCAGGTGAGCACCGGGATCTCGTACTTGGGCCGGGTCTCGGGCTTGTAGAGGTTCACGGCCATGAAAGCGGCGCGCTTGCCGTCCGCCGAAGGCTGCATGGAGTAGGCCGGATACGTGTTGGGCGCCTGGTCCATGGGGATCACCGACACGCCCCAGGGCACGCGCGGCAGATGGCCGAATTCGGTCACCAGCAGGGGATCGATGATCTTGGCCTGGGCCTGGTAGGCCTCCAGCAGGTCGTCCGGGTTCTTGTAGTAGAAGCGCTTGTCGGTGCGCAGGAACTTGAGGAAGTCCTGGAACGAGCCCTTGAAGCCCGTGCTCTTTATCACGTCCTCCATGCGGGCGTGGATCTCCGCCACTTTCTTCAGCCCGATGTCGTGCACCTGCTGCGGGGTCTCGTCGGTGGTGGTGAAGTGGCGCACCAGATAGGCGTAATAGGCCTGTCCGTCAGGCAAGGTGGTCACCGCGAGCGCGGTGCGGGCCTTGGGCAGGTAGGTGTCGTTGAAGAAATCGCGCAGCTTCTTGAAGGCGGGCATCTCCACGTTGCTGATGCTGTCCTTGGCCTGAGCCTGCATGTCAGCCCAGGCCTTGGCGTCGATGAAATCCGGTCTCTTCAGGAATGGCGCGTAGAAAGGCGTCTTGGTGACGTCATCCACGATGTTGGCGGCGATCTGCTGCGGGATGCGGTCCGCCACCACCTTGGGCAGCACCCGCTGTTCGTCCACGCCCTGCTGCATGAGGGCGATGGTCTGGTCCATGTAAGGAGCGAAGGTCTTGAGGCGTGTCAGCCAGTCCTGGTAATCCTTGAGGTTCTCGAAACGCAGGGACTGGGTGGCGATGTCGCCAATGGTCTGGATGCCGCCCAGCTGGTTGAGCGGGAACAGGTACTCGTGGAACTTGAAGGAGTCGTTGCCATCATCGATGTTCCACTTGAACAGGTCGTAGCTGATCTGATCCTGCGTGGATAACGCGTTGCGGTCGATCTTGGCCAGGTCCGCAAGGGCCTGCTGGTCCTCGGCGTGGGCGCGTTGGATTGCGGCCATGCTCGCATCCGGCCACTTGTCGTTGTAGCGGTAGTCGCCGAGGTCGGAGGCGTAGAGCGGATTCTCCCGCATGCTGCGGTCCCATTCCCGGTCGAACAGCTGGTGCAGAGCCGTGCCGGCATCGGGGCCGGCGGCGAGGGCGGGCAGGGAGCCGGCCAGGCCGGTGGCGAGGATCAGGATCCAGGGGCGCAGTCTCATGGGGCCTCCGATGCGAGCAAGCGTTCCGCCAGGGCGGCGAAGCGTTCTGGTATCTCTTCGACTCTGAGGTCGCGGTATCGTTCCGCGAAGCCCCGGGCCGCCGCGGTGAACGCGGGCTCGGCCATGAGCCGCTGGAACTTCTGGCGCATACCCTCCGGAGCCAGCGCGGGGGCCGCGAGGCCCGCGCCCAGTTCCGCCACGCGCAGGGAAAGCATGCGCTGTTCCATATTGAGCGGCAATAGCAGGAGCGGCTTGCCTGCCAGGAGTGCCGCGCTGATGGTGCCGTGGCCTGAATGGCACACCACCAGTTCCGCCTCCGTCGCCGCGCGCTTCAGTTCCACGGGCTTGTCCGAGAAGCTGAGGTTGGGCGCATCCGCATATTTCTTGCGGACAGCCTCGGCGCCTTTGCTTAGATAGATCAGCATCGGGTGACCCGCCTGCTTGAAGGTCTCCAGCAGTGGCTCGAGGGTCTTGAAGGGCTTGAGATAGGCGAACACACGCCGTCCCGGTACCGCAGGCCAAGCCGGCACGACGCCGCCATCCTGACGTGTCGGCCCCCAGTAGTCCGCCGCTTCGCGTCCGGGGTAGTGGTCCAGTTCCTTGAAGGTGAAGAACACATCCGCCTGCGCACGGTAGAGATCCGCGAGCCGCGTGAGGGGCGGGACGTCGAGCCCGGCCAGGGCTTCGTTGACGCGGGCCCTGATGCCGTCTTCCATCTCCACGATACCTTCCGCCTTGTGGGGTTCAAAGGGGGGCAGCGGCGATGTGGAGGGCGGGATGCCGAAGCCCGTGCCCAGCACGATGCGCGGTGTCTTGAGGCCCTGTGCCGCCAGCATGGCGGTGGGGCTGTGGTCGAACACCAGCAGGTCGGGCTTGAGCAGCGCGTAGAGGTTGCGCCAGGCATGCAGCCGGCCGAGCAGGGCACGCGATGAGTTGAAACCGCAGTTGTGCATCACCGCCGCCATGGTCAGGGTCGGGCGGATGGGGTTAGGGATGCCTTCGCTCTGATAAGGGGCCTGGAACCAGCGGAACCGCTGCGGGTCCAGCAGCCGTTCCGCCGAGAGTGGCTCCCGCACGATGAAGCTGACCCGGTGCCCGCGTGCATGCAGCGCCTCCGCCAGCGGCTTCATGCGTGCCACGTGGCCGAGATCGCCGCCCAGTTCCCAGCACATCACCACCTTCGCCATGCTCAGGTCTCCGCCAGCAGGCGCTGCACCAGCGCCTGGAAGTTCCGCACCGGAGTCTCATCGTCCATGCCCACGTAGCGCGCCGCCAACTCACGGGCCTTGGTGGTGAAGCTTTCTTCGCTCAACACGCGTCCGAGCTTGCCCAGGATGCCCTCGAGCTTGAGCGCGGGAGCCGAGAGGCCGGCGCCGGCCTGCTCCACACACTGGGCGATGAGCAGCATCTCCAGGTGTTGCGGCAGGAGCACCACGGGCTTCCCTGCCAGCAGCATGGCGGAGGTGGTGCCGTGGCCATTCGTCATGACCGCGCAATCGCAGCTGTGGGTGACCGCGCGCATGTCCATGAGCACATCCGCGAAGGCGAGATGGGGTCCGGCGAGCTTGCGCAGCTCGGGTCCGGCCTTGGGCATGTAGACGAGCGTGCGGTGCGGTCCGCGCGCGAGCGCCGTGAGCACATCCGGCAGGCTGGGGTAGGGCTGGCCGTACATGAAGACGCGCTTGCCTTCGCCGGTGGGCCACTGCGGCGCCGCGCTGCCGGGTCCGGGCAGCGTGCCCCAATACTCCACGCCCTGGCGGGAGTCTGCATAGTTGTCCAGTTCCCGCAGTGTGAGCAGGGCGGGCGAGGCGGATCCGTACAGCTGGCCCAGCCGATCCAGCCGCGGTAGCTTGAGGCTGCGGGCCACGCCGTTGGCCATGTCGAGGGCGCGGTTCTCGGCGCGCTCCAGCACCGCCGGATCCTCGGGTTTCCAGCTGCGCAGCTCGGGCATCGGCGTGACATCCGGCGGGATCACGAAACCGTTGCCGGTCACGATGCACCGGATCCTGGTGCCGCGCGCGGCCAGCAGGGCGCTGGGCGCGTGGTCCGCCACCAGCAGGTCCGGTTCGAGCAGCGCGTAGAGCGACTGCCAGGCCCGCACCCGCGCGCGCAACTCGTCCTCGCTGTTGAAGGCGGTGCTGAGCAGGATCTGGGGGAAACTGTGGAGGGTCACGCCCCCCGAAGGGGAGAAGTTGGCGGGTGCCGGGTAGCAGGGGATGCCGCTGCCGCCCAGCACCGCCTCGGCCGACGCCACGTCGCGCACCACGAACGACACGTGGTGGCCCGCGGCCACCAGCGGGCGGGCGAGGGTCAGGAGCGGCGCCAGATGGCCGTAACCTGCACCCAATTCCCAGGCCATCAAGACACGTGCCACCAGCAGACCCCCATCGGCGCGGAGGCTCACTCTACCGGATTGGGGCGCCCGGGCGGCATGGTGTGGCACCCCCCTTTCCGGTATCATTTTCGGCCTCCAGAGAGGCGATTTTCCGCCCTCCGGCAGTATCCCAAGGAACATAGAGCGGGCGGCGGGTATCCCTCCGCCCCTTTGATTTTCACCAGCGGACACATCACCAAGCATGGGCAAGCGCACATCCCTCTATGACTCCCACGTGGCGGCCGGCGCCCGCATGGTGGACTTCGGCGGCTGGGACATGCCGGTGAACTACGGCTCCCAGATCGACGAGCACCACGCCGTGCGCAACGACGCCGGCATGTTCGACGTCTCGCACATGACCGTGGTGGACATGGAAGGGCCGCGGGTGCAGGAGTTCCTGCGCCATCTCCTGGCCAACGACGTGGCCAAGCTCAAGGAGCCCGGCAAGGCGCTCTACAGCTGCATGCTCAACAACCAGGCCGGCATCATCGACGACCTGATCGTCTACTTCATGCGCGACGGCTGGTTCCGCATGGTGGTGAACGCCGCCACCCACGACAAGGACCTGGCCTGGATCAACCAGCAGGCCCAGCCCTATGGGATCACGCTCACCGAGCGCAACGTGGGCATGATCGCGGTGCAGGGCCCGAACGCCCGCGAGAAAGCCGCTTCCGTGCTGCCCGCTTCCCTGCGCGCGCCGGCCCTGGCCCTGAAACCCTTCAGTGCCCTGGAAGGTGAAGGCCTCTTCGTCGCCCGCACCGGCTACACCGGCGAGGACGGCTTCGAGATCATGATGCCGGCGGAAGAAGCCGCCGCTTACTGGGACAAGTTCCTAAAGGCAGGCGTGAAGCCTGCCGGCCTCGGCGCGCGCGACACGCTGCGCCTTGAAGCCGCCATGAACCTCTACGGCTCCGACATGGACGAGGGCGTCACGCCGCTCGAGTCCGGCCTCGCCTGGACCATCGCCTGGGAACCCACCGACCGCGACTTCATCGGCCGCAAGGCGCTCATGTCGCAGCGCGACGCGGGCCCCCGCCGCAAGTTCGTCGGCCTCGTGCTCGAGGACAAGGGCGTGCTGCGCGGCCACCAGAAGGTGGTGTCCGCGGCGGGCGAGGGCGAGATCACCAGCGGCACCTTCTCGCCGACGCTGGACCGCTCCATCGCGCTCGCGCGCGTGCCCGTCGCCACCGGCGACGAAGTGCAGGTGGATATCCGCGGCAAGCTGCTCAAGGCGCGGGTGGTCAAACCGCCCTTCGCGCGCAACGGCAAGTCTTTGATCAAGGTCTGAACACGGAGAGGAACATGAGCAAGATCCCGGCCGACCTCAAGTACACCAAGAGCCACGAGTGGGTGAAGCTCGGCGCCGACGGCGTCGCCACCGTGGGCATCAGCGACCACGCCCAGGCCGCCTTGGGCGACCTCGTGTTCGTGGAGACGCCGAAGGCCGGCCGCCAGCTCAAGGCCGGCGAGTCCTGCGCCGTGGTGGAGTCGGTGAAGGCCGCCTCCGACGTCTACAGCCCCGTCGCCGGCCAGGTGGTGGAGGGCAACCCGGCCCTGAACGACACGCCGGAGATGATCAACAAGGACGCCTACGGCGCCTGGCTCATGAAGCTCAAACCCGCCAACCCCAAGGACGTGGACGGCCTCATGGACGCCAAGGCCTACGAGAAGTTCCTGGCGGACGAGGCCCACTGAGTCCGACAGGCAGGGGTGGTTGAAGCCCCCGGATCACACCTTATATATAGAGGGCCCTTCACCGGGCCCTCGCTACCCTAAAGAGACCCCCGGACAGCCATGACCGCCCGCACCCCGCTCAGCTCCCTGGAACAGCACGACGCCTTCAGCGGCCGCCACATCGGCCCGGATTCCGACGAACAGAAGGCCATGCTGAAGGAGCTGGGTTTCGCCAGCCGCGCCGCCCTCATGGACGCCATCGTCCCCGCCAACATCCGCCGCAAGGACAAGCTGCCCCTCGGTCCCTTCACCGAGCCGAAGTCCGAGCACGAGGCCCTGGCCCAGCTCAAGCTGCTCGCCGCCAAGAACAGCGTGTTCAAGACCTTCATCGGCCAGGGCTACTACGGCACCTACACGCCCGGCGTCATCCTGCGCAACGTGTTCGAGAACCCCGCATGGTACACGGCCTACACGCCTTACCAGCCGGAGATCTCGCAGGGTCGTCTCGAGGCGCTGCTCAACTTCCAGCAGATGGTGACGGACCTCACCGGCCTCGCCATCGCCAACGCCTCCATGCTGGACGAAGCCACTGCCGCCGCGGAAGCCATGACGCTGGTGAAGCGCATGTCCAGCTCCGCTTCCGACATCTTCTTCGTGGCGGACGACGTGCTGCCCCAGACCATCGAAGTGGTGCAGACCCGCGCCAAGCCTCTTAATATCAAGGTAGTGATCGGTAAGGCGGAAGACGCGGCCGGCACCGACTGCTTCGGCGCGCTGTTCCAGTATCCGGGTGTCGGCGGCGAAGTGCGGGATTACCGCGCCGTGGCCGAGGCCCTGCACAAGAAGGGCGCCGCGGTCATCGCCGCCGCCGATCTCCTGGCGCTCACCCTGCTCACGCCGCCGGGCGAGTGGGGCGCGGACGTGGCCGTCGGCAACAGCCAGCGCTTCGGCGTGCCCATGGGCTTCGGCGGCCCGCACGCGGCTTATCTCGCCACCAAGGACGACTTCAAGCGTTCCATGCCGGGACGCCTCGTGGGCGTCACCGTGGATGCCCAGGGCAAGCCGGCGCTGCGCCTCGCGCTGCAGACCCGCGAGCAGCACATCCGCCGCGAGAAGGCCACCTCCAACATCTGCACCGCCCAGGCGCTGCTCGCCATCATGGCCAGCATGTACGCCGTCTACCACGGCCCCCAGGGCCTGCGCACCATCGCCGAGCGCGTGCACCGCCTCACCAGCATATTGGCCGCGGGCCTGCAGCAGCTCGGTCTCGAGCCGCTGAACACCCACTTCTTCGACACCCTCACCGTGCGCACCGCTGGCAGCACCGCGGCCGTGCACCACGCCGCCAACGCCAAGCGCATGAACCTGCGGCAGGTGGATGATGCCCACGTGGGCATCTCCCTGGACGAGACCATCACCCGCAAGCACGTCGAGGCGCTCTGGTCCCTGCTCGCCAATGCCACCGGCAAGGCCGGCTCCCTGCCGGACTTCGAGGCGCTGGAGAAGGAAGCGAGCCATGCCTGGCCCGAGGCGCTGGAGCGCAAGAGCGCCTACCTCACCCACAAGATCTTCAACGTGCACCATTCCGAGCACGAGATGCTGCGCTACCTGCGCGAACTCGCGGACAAGGACCTGGCGCTGGACCGCAGCATGATCCCGCTCGGCTCCTGCACCATGAAGCTGAACGCGGTGTCCGAGATGCTGCCGGTCTCCTGGCCTGAGTTCGCCCACGTGCATCCCTTCGCACCCGAGAGCCAGACCGTGGGCTACCGCGACATGGTCGCCGAGCTGGAGCAGATGCTGGTGGCCTGCACCGGCTATGCAGCGGTCTCGCTGCAGCCCAACGCCGGTTCCCAGGGCGAGTACGCGGGCCTGCTCATCATCCAGGCTTACCACGCCTCCCGCGGCGAAGCGCACCGCGATGTGTGCCTCATCCCGTCCTCCGCCCACGGCACCAACCCCGCCTCGGCCCACATGGCCGGCATGCGCGTGGTGGTGGTGGCCTGCGACGACAAGGGCAACGTGGACCTCGCGGACCTGAAGGCCCGCGCCGAGGAGCACAAGGACAAGCTCGCCTGCATCATGATCACGTATCCGTCCACCCACGGCGTGTTCGAGGCCAAGGTGCGCGAGATGTGCGACATCGTGCACGCCAACGGCGGCCAGGTGTACGTGGACGGCGCCAACATGAACGCCATGGTGGGTCTCGCGGCTCCGGGCCAGTTCGGCGGCGATGTCTCGCACCTCAACCTGCACAAGACTTTCTGCATCCCCCACGGCGGCGGCGGCCCCGGTGTCGGCCCCGTGGCGGTGGGCGCGCACCTCGCCAAGTTCCTGCCCAACGTGCGTTCCGTGGGTTACGTGCGCGGCACGGAGGGCATCGGCGCCGTCTCGGCCACGCCCTACGGCTCCGCCTCCATCCTGCCCATCTCCTGGATGTACGTGGCCATGATGGGCGGCAGCGGGCTCATTGCCGCCACCGAGACCGCGATCCTGAACGCGAACTACCTGGCCAAGAGACTGAGCCCGCATTTCCCGGTGCTCTACAGCGGCCCCGGCGGCCTCGTGGCCCACGAGTGCATCCTGGACCTGCGGCCCATCAAGGATTCCAGCGGCATCACAGTGGACGACGTGGCCAAGCGCCTCACGGACTACGGCTTCCATGCCCCGACCATGAGCTTCCCGGTGCCGGGCACGCTGATGGTGGAACCCACCGAGTCCGAGTCCAAGCACGAGCTGGACCGCTTCATCGAGGCCATGATCGCCATCCGCGGCGAGATCCGCGCGGTGGAGGAGGGCAAGCTGGACCGGGAGGACAACCCCCTGCGCCACGCGCCCCACACCGCCGAGGTGGTGACGGCCGACGACTGGAAGCACAAGTACAGCCGCGAACAGGCGGCCTATCCCGTGGACTCGCTGCGCCGCCGCAAGTATTGGGCGCCGGTGGGCCGTGCGGACAACGTATACGGGGACCGCAATCTCTTTTGCAGCTGCCCGCCCCTGACCGACTACTGAATCAAGGAGAGAACATCATGACGACCATCGCACTGCGCGGAACCCCGGTCCACACCAGCGGCGACCTGCCCAAGGTGGGCAGCAAGGCCCCGGACTTCAAGCTCGTGAACAAGGACCTGAAGGACGTGTCCCTGGCGGACTTCAAGGGCAAGAAGAAGGTGCTGAACATCTATCCCAGCATCGACACGCCCGTGTGCGCGCTCTCCACCCGCAAGTTCAACGAGCACGCCAAGGCCCATGCCGACACCGTGATGCTCATGGTCTCCGCCGACCTGCCCTTCGCCCAGTCGCGTTTCTGCGGCAACGAGAACCTGCCGAACGTGATCACGCTCTCCATGATGCGCGGCCGCGAGTTCGGCGATGCCTATGGCGTGTGGCTGAAGGACGGCCCCCTCGCCGGCGTCACCGCCCGTGCCGTGGTGGTGCTGGACCAGGACGACAAGGTGATCCACGCGGAGATGGTGTCGGACATCGCCAATGAGCCGAACTACGACGCCGCCCTGAAGGCCCTCGGATGAGTGATTCAGGACGCGCCAGCGACGGCCTCTCCGGCATCGCGCGGCTCAACCGCGCCACCAAGGTCGGCTTCACTGCCCTGGCCTGGGCCTTCCGCAACGAGGAGGCCTTCAGGCTCGAGGTGCTGGGCGCCGTGGTGCTGGTGCCGCTCGGCCTCTGGCTGGGCCACGGTGGCGTGGAGCGGGCCCTGCTCGCCGCCGCCATCCTGCAGGTGATGATCGTGGAACTCCTCAACACCGGCATCGAGGTGGTGGTGGACCGCATCAGCATCGAGCGCCACCCCCTCTCGGGGCTCGCTAAGGATCTCGGCTCGGCGGCTGTAATGATTAGTCTGCTACTCGCTACGACCATTTGGGCTTCGATTCTTGTGCCCAGAGTCTTGAGTTAAACTGAATTTTCTTTTCCCGGCGAAGTCCGGAAGAACGCCTCTAAAAATAGGGGATTTTGACCCCTGGGTAGGCGCGGGCGCCCGAGGATACCGGAGCGTACTTTTGGTGTACGTGAGGATTCCGAGGGCGGCCGCAACACCGCCAGGAGGCAAAAGACCCATTTTTAGAGAAAGGTGACTACATGAGTGCTCTGATTTGTGGGTCCATGGCGTTCGATACAATCATGGTGTTCCCGGAGTCCTTCAAGGACCACATCCTGCCGGACAAGATCCACATCCTGAACGTCTGCTTCCAGGTGCCGCAGCTGCGCCGGGAGTTCGGCGGCACCGCCGGCAACATCGCCTACAACCTGAAGCTGCTCGGCGCCGAGGGCCTGCCCATGGCCACCGTGGGCGGCGACTTCGGCCCCTATGCGGAGTGGATGGGCAAGCAGGGCGTGCCGCGCCGCTATATAAAGGAGATCGCCGGGGCCTACACCGCCCAGGCCTTCATCACCACGGACGTGCAGGACAACCAGATCACCGCCTTCCACCCCGGCGCCATGGGCAACGCCCATGAGCAGAAGGTGCCGAAGGACGCTGGCATCACCCTCGGCATCGTCTCGCCGGACGGGCGCGACGCCATGCTCCAGCACGCGGAGCAGTTCCACGATGCCGGCATCCCCTTCATGTTCGACCCGGGGCAGGGCATGCCGCTCTTCTCCGGCGAGGAGTTGCTGCGCTTCATCGAACTCGCCAACTGGGTCGCCGTCAACGATTACGAGTCCCAGATGCTGGAGCACAAGACCGGCCTCACCGCCTACCAGATCGCCGAGCGCGTCGGCGCGCTCATCGTCACCTGGGGCAGCAAGGGCTCCGTCATCTATTCCGGCGGCCGCCGCGTGGATGTGCCGGTGGTGAAGGCCGACCAGGTGGTGGACCCCACCGGCTGCGGCGACGCCTTCCGCGCCGGCATCCTCTACGGCCTCATGCACGAGCTGGACTGGGAGACCACCGGTCAGATCGCGTCGCTCATGGGCTCCATCAAGATCGCCAGCCGCGGCACCCAGAACCACCGGTTCAGTCGTGCCGAGTTCGCCAAGCGCTTCGAGGAGGCGTTCGGTACGACACTTCCCGAACTTTCCTGACATCCTGCACTCGAATCCCCTAGACTCCGTCTCCCGCCCCCATCCCCACCGGACATCCCATGAAACGCCTGCTACCCCTCGTCTCACTGGTCTTCACTCTCTTCTTCGCCCAAGGCGCCTCCAGCGCCGACACACAGCAGGCATGGGACGCGACCCTGGCGAAAGTCTCCCCCTCGGTGGTATCCATCCGCGTGGATGCGCCCCGCGCCTTCGATACCGAGTGGAACCTCACGGGCCAGGCCACCGGTTTCGTGGTGGATGCGGAGCACGGCATCATCCTCACCAACCGGCACGTGGTGACCCCGGGCCCGGTGGTGGCGGAGGCGGTGTTCCAGGATCACGAGGTGGTGACGCTGAAGCCCCTGTACCACGACCCGGTGCATGACTTCGGCCTCTACCAGTACGACCCGGCCGCCTTGAAGTACATCCATCCCGTCTCGCTCAAGCTCGCGCCGGACCAGGCGCGGGTAGGGGCGGACATCCGCATCATCGGTAACGACGCGGGTGAACAGCTCTCCATCCTCTCCGGCACCCTGGCGCGGCTGGACCGCGACGCGCCGGCCTACGGCGGTGGCGGCTACAACGACTTCAACACCTTCTACTTCCAGGCGGTCTCCGGTTCCACCGGCGGCTCCTCCGGCTCGCCGGTCATCGACATCGACGGCGACGTGATCGCGCTCAACGCCGGCGCCCGCAACGACGCCGCCTCAAGTTATTTCCTGCCGCTCGACCGCATCGTGCCCGCGCTCGCGTTGGTGCAGGCGGGCAAGCCCGTGCCGCGCGGCACGCTGCAGGCCGTGTTCCAGCATGAGTACTACGATGAGCTGGAGCGCTTGGGGTTGCCGGCCGGCGTCGAGTCCGACCTGCGCAAGCAGTATCCGGATGCGACGGGCCTCCTGGTGGTGGACCAGGTGGTCCCCGCTGGCCCCGCCGATGGCGTGCTGCAACCGGGTGACATCCTGGTATCCGTGGCCGGCAAGGTGGTCTCGAGCTTCGTGCCCCTGGACGAGATCATGGATTCCTCCGTGGGCAAGACGCTGAACTTCCGCGTGCTGCGCGGCGGCAATCCCTTGAGCCTGGACATCAAGGTGCAGGACCTGGATGAATTGAGCCCCGTCTCCTATCTCGAGTTCGGTGGCGCCACCCTGAACGACCTCTCCCTGCAGGTGGCCCGCGGCTTCAACGCCAAGGTCGCCGGCGTCTACGTCGCGAACCCGGGCTATGTGTTCGGCACCGCCGGCATCCAGCGCGCCGCCGTCATCACCGAGCTGGACGGCCAGCCGGTGGCGGACCTGGACGACTTCCAGAAGGCCCTAACGGGTCTGCCGGACGGCGCCCACGCCCGCGTGCGCTATTACAACCTCTCCAACAAGAAGCAGGCGTCGCTGGGCGTCATCACCGTGGACCGGCGCTGGTTCCCGGCGGACCGCTGCACCCGTGACGACGCCAGCGGCGACTGGCCCTGCACCGCGCTGCCGGAGCCGCCCGCGCCCGTGGAGCAGAAGCCCGCCACCGTGAGCTATCCGCAGTACGCGGACGCCACCATGGACAAGCTCGCGCGCTCCTTGGTCTACATCAAGTTCGACATGCCTTATGCCATCGACGGCATCGGCGAGACCCATTACGTGGGCGCCGGCGTGGTGGTGGACGCGAAGGCCGGCCTGATCGTGGCGGACCGGGATACCGTGCCCGTCTCCATGGGTGATGTGAAACTCACCTTCGCTGGTTCCCTGGAAGTGCCGGGCAAGGTCATCTACGTGCACCCGCAGCACAACCTCGCCATCATCCAGTACGACCCTAAGCTCCTCGGCGACACGCCCGTGGCATCGGCCGTCTTCGCTCCGGCGCTGTCCAAGCCCGGTGACACCGTGAAGCTCGTGGGTTACCAGCCGGACGGTAGCCTCACCAGCCAGACCACCCAGGTCGCGTCCCTCGATCCCGTGCTGTTCCCGCTCTCCCGCACCCTGCGTTTCCGGGATACCAACCTCGAGGCCCTGAGCCTCGTCAATGCGCCGGGCAACGTCACCGGCGTGCTGCTGGACAAGCAGGCGCGCATCACCTCCCTGTGGGTGAGCTTCGCCTATGACGACGGCAACCGCTCCCAGGAAGTGCAGCGCGGCATCCCCGCGGACGTGGTGCAGGACATGGTGCGCAACGTGAAGGCCAATGCGGGTCTGCGCACGCTCGACGTGGAGCTCTATCCCATGCCCCTGTCCCAGGCCCGCAGGCTTGGGCTGCCGGATGCCTGGGCCACCAAGCTCGGCACCGCCGCGCCGGAGCGGCGCGAGGTGCTCACCGTGGTGCGTCTCACCGCCGGCACGCCCGCCGAGAAGGCGCTGCAGAACGGTGACTTGCTGCTGGCGGTGGACGGCAAGCCCGTGGCCACCTTCCGCCAGGTGGAGCAGGCGAGCCGGCACGAGGACCTCACCCTCACCGTGCTGCGCGACGGCAAGGTGAGCGAGATCAAGACCTCCACCGTGCTGCTCGGCAGCGATGGCACTGAGAAGATCCTCATGTGGGCCGGCGCGCTGCTGCAGAAGCCGCACCACTCGGCGGCCGCGCAGCGCGGCGTGCCCGGGGACGGCCTGCTCGTCGGTTTCTACAACTTCGGTTCCCCCGCGAGCCGCTATGGCCTCTCCGCCGGCTGGCGCATCATCGGCGTCAACGGCGTCGCCACGCCCGACATGCAGAGCTTCGTGAAAGCGGTGCAGGGCCTGAAGGACCGGGACAACGTGCGCCTGGCCGTCAAGAACTGGGACGGCACCGGCCAGATCATCACCTTGAAGCTCGACCTGCGTTACTGGCCTGCCTATGAAGTGGATCGCACCGCCCAGGGCTGGGAGCGCAGGGCGCTATAGTCTTGCTCGATCGGGCGCCGGCTCTGCCGGCGCCCGATCATTTTCCACGACTCTCGTCATGCCCGCGAAACCTGAGCGTGCCACCTCAGCTGTTCACCGCATCCGTCATACCGGCGAAGGCCGGTATCCAGTCCAGATTAGGCGCCCCTTGGCCAGGCAGCAGACTCCAACTTCGGCCAACCGCCTTGCCTTGTTCGTCCAAACGCCGACACCTGCACCCGTTTCCTTATCCAATTCCTTAAGTCGTTGGGCTAAGTCCCCAATATCCTCTGTCGGAGCCCTTAGCTGGACTCAGTCTTGAGACGATTCGATCTAAGCACGCGGCAAAAACATTTGACAGAATCCCTGTGACGATATGTAATCCGCGCAGGGGTTTGGTGTCCCAGTATCCAAGGGACACCAACACACCGGTTTGCCACAGGGATGTGGGTTTTATTTCCCACCTCAGCACCGCCCATCACCCGCGGTGAAGTGATTCCCCCTCAGGCGAACCGGAAAGACGCCGGCATGAGCCGGCATATTTCGGGCCTTCTTGGGGAAAAACATGGACATCATCCGTCGCGCCGCGCTCCTCGCGGGCTTCTCGCTCACCTTCGTATGCGGCCTGGTCATCACCGATGCCAGGGCCAGCACCCTTGTGCCGGGAACCCTGGCGGGTTCACCGGGCGTGAGCGCGACCGGTGCGGCGAGTTACAGCATCCCCATCAGCTTGCCTGCTGGCGTCCATGGCATGCAGCCTTCACTGGCGTTGGTCTACAACAGCCAAAGCGCTGATGGCCTGGCAGGGTATGGCTGGACCGTCGCGGGTCTCTCGTCCATCGTCCGCTGCGTCTCTACCGTGGAAGATGACATCACCGCTGCGCCCATCACCTTGACCGGCGACGATAACTTCTGCCTGGACGGCCGGTTGCTGCGCCTCACCTCGGGCACTCCCGATAGTGGCACTGCCACTTTCGAGACCCAGATCAAGGATTTCGCGACTATCACTTCCTCCAGCGGCTCCTCCACCTTGGGCGGCCCCGATCATTTCACCGTGCAGACCAAGGATGGCCGCGTATACGAATACGGCAACACCAGTGATTCCCAGATCGTAGCGTCGGGTACCGCCAAGCTCAGGGCCTGGGCCTTGGACAAGGTCACGGATGCCAATGGCAACTACATGACCTACCAGTACGACACCTCATCGGGACGGGAGTATTGGCCTACCTTCATCAATTACACCAGGAACGGCAGCAGGGTGGCGGACCACCAGGTGGAGTTCGACTACATCACCCGTGCAACGGGGTCCTACCACGTGGGCTACCAGGCCGGCTCCATCGTGCGCAATACGCGTCTCCTTAGCGCCATCAAGGTGAACTACGTTCCCACCGGCGCCACGACCCTCTCGTACAACCTGGCTTACGGCCAGGATTCTGTCAGCAACCGCAATCGGCTCATGACCGTGCAGGAATGCGCCACGGGCAGCAATTGCTTCCCGGCTACCCAGATCGCATGGAACGACAGCCAGGCGGGGTGGGGTTCTGATGTATCGACTGGGATTTCCGTCGGCGATTCGGCTCATGCGCTGGCGGCCCACCTCTTGGACGTGGATGGGGACGGCATCGATGACCTGGTCTTCCCTGACGATGCCAGTGGGGACTGGAAGGTGATGTTTGGTCAGCCCGGCGGCGGCTTCAATACACCTGTGGATACGGGAGATGACATCAGCAGCCACTATAAGTGGGCCTTGGCATTGGATTACGACGGTGATGGCCGTATGGATCTTATCCAACCCATTGCCGCAGGTGGATGGCAGATACTGAAGGCCACGGGTGATCGCACCTCAGGAGCGGGGGGCATCTTCACCCGGCCCAGCAACAGCATCCCCGACATGAGCGCGACCAACTCCGTCACGACCCAGCCCATCTATGCGGGCAATGTCTGGATGGCGGATGTCACCGGAGATGGGGTCTCTGACCTTGTGGATACAGGCGGCACCTTGGTGCAGCGGTACACCAATAGCGGCCCCCTGGTCTCACCTCAGGATTTCGCCTCGGCTGTAACGGTCTACAACGGTTCTGGTCTGACCAAATCCGTGAGCGCGCAGTTCGTGGATGCGGGTCTGGATTTCGACGGTTCCGGCCGCATCAGCGGTCTTCTTCTCAAGGTGTCTGGCAGCACCTACACCTGGGAAGGCATGACCCTGTCCGGTAGCTCCCTGTCGGTGATGGACACCATCTCCGCATCCAGCGCCAGCGCGACCACGGCACCCGCCATCCCGTTCGATTCCAACGGCGATGGCTTGACCGACCTGTTGACGGTGGATACCGGCAACCATTGGCAGCTGTCCCTCAGCGAAGGTGATGCCTTCAACACCCTTTCCAGCAGCGAGAGCTACGTTTTAAGTTCCGCCGCCGATCCGGTCATAGCGGATTACTTCGGCGATGGCAGCCAGGTGGCGCTGGTCTATAACGGCAGCGCCTGGCGCATCCTGGACACCACCTACGACAATACGCTGGGCTACTCCATGACCGCCGGCGCCGCGCCGGCGAGCCCGTATTCCCTTACCAACTACGTGCAGGGCGGCATGCGCATCGGCCATATCGATGCCAGCGGGCTGGACGACCTCGTCTACGTGGTCAAGAGCGGCACCTCGCCCAACTTCACCTATACCTGGCACTACAAGCTGCACAATGGTTATGACACTGCCCCGGGAGACACGGTATCCAGTGTCACCGATGGCATGGGCAATGAATGTGACTTCAACTATGTCTCAACCGCTGCAGGCAGCAGTACTTATTCCGACACTGGGAGCTATACCTTCCCGGTGCATGCCCTGCGCTCACCGCTGCAGGTGGTCTCCAGTTACGCAGAGGATAAGGCGGACGGTAGCGGTGGCCTGTACACCGTGACATTCACCTACGCCAATGGAGCGGTGGATACCGAAGGACACGGTTTCCTGGGTTTCGGCAGCCGCACCGTCAAGGACGGCCGCAACAACAACAAGGAGACCATCACCTATCACCAGGATTTCCCCTACGTGGGCATGGTGACTCAGGACTTGTTGAAGAACGGGTCGACCATGATCCGTGAGACGGATAACACGGTGGATCAGTTGGCCCCCGTCGGTTCGATGCACAACCGCCGCTATTTCCCGTTCTACGACACCAGCACCGTCCACGACTACGACAACCTGGGGGGCACCGTGCAGGAGGTGCGGCGTACTCTCACCACCGTCAGTGGCTCGAACTTCGATAGCTATGGAAACCTGACCGCCACTTCCAACGTCGTCACGGATTACACCCAGACGGGCAGCCCGACCTACGAGACCGACACCACCACAGGCTATGCGGCCGCATCCGGGACCTATTGCGCCGGATTGCCGTCTTCCATGGTCGTCACGCGCACCGTGCCGGCGGGTGCCATCGTGGGCGGCAGCACCCTCACGGGGACCCGCACCCTGACCTATACTCCCGACACGACCCTGTGCCAGGAGGATGCCGAGGCCCTGACCAATAGCGCGGACAGTACCGAGCGTGACACCGCCTATCAGTACGATACCTACGGCAATGTCACCGAGACGGACCTTTCCGGTACGGGGCTGAGCAGCGCTCGCGTGAGCCAGTGGGACTATACCGACAGTGCCGGACACGGCACGGGCGAGTTCCCCACCTCATCCACGGGCGTGGTCTCCCCGAGCCTGAACCTCACCGCGGGGACGACCTGGGATTACGCCAAGAGCATCCAGTCCGCTGTCACGGATCCTAATGGGAATTCATCCGGCTTGACCACGGATAGCTTCGGCCGTGCAGCCACGGCCACCAAGCCGGATGGCTCCTCCATATCATGGGCTTATGCTTTCTGCCCCGGCACTGCTTCACCGCCGTATTGCCCCACCTCCGCGGTGTACGAGGTGACCGTGTCCCGGTCCGATGGCACGAGCAGCTTCGTGACCGGCTATAGCGCTTATGACATGCGGGGCAGGGTGATCCAGCAAGGCTCCGTGCTCCTGGGAGGAGTCATCTCGCGTGTGGACACCACCTATGACGCCATGGGCAATGTGGCGAGTGTCAGCAAGCCCTATATCGGCTCTCCGGGATTCGAGACCACGTATACCTATGATCTCACACGTGGTCGCATCACCGAGGTGGATGCGCCGCAGGATGAGAGCGATCCCTGTTCTCCGTCCTGTCTTAATACCACTACTTATGCTTACAGCGGTTTTACCACTACCGCGACTCATACCGTGAATGATTACGCCACTGCCAGCGCGAGCCAGGTCAGCAGCCAGACATTCGATGCCATTGGCGAGGTCTTGGGCGTGGTGGATGCCAAGAGTGGTACCACGGCCTATAACTATGGCGCCTTCGGCGAACTCCTGGCGACGGAAGATGCGGCCAGCCACGTCACGGCCTTGAGCTATGACGGCCTGGGTCACAAGACCGGCATGGTCGATCCCAACATGGGCACCTGGAGCTACCAGGTGGACGCCCTGGGCGAGGTGATTTGCCAGACCGATGCCAAGGGCCAGTCCATCATCATGGCTTACGATGGCATCGGTCGCGTCATCAGCAAGCTGGAGACCGCCGCGGGAGCGGGTTGTGCTGCCACTAGCGGCGATAGCAGCACTTTCACCTACGACACGGCGACCGACGGCTTGGGCCTGCTCGCCAGCATGAAGGACATGACCACCAGCTTCGAGCGGGATTATGCCTACGACATCCGGAGTCGCCCGAGCGACGTGACCACCAAGATCCCGGGCGCGCCACACGACTATACGGTTTCCACGACCTATGACAGTTTCGGCCGCGTGGCGACCATCACTTACCCGGAATCCGTGACTCCGGTGTCTGGCGGCAGCGCGCCCACAGCGGTAGCCACCATCACTCCGACAGGGCCTGTGAATACAGGCACCAGCATTACTCTCCATGGCGAGAGCTCCACGGATCCTAACGGCCTCGGCTTGCAGTACCAGTGGACCCAGACCGGCGGTCCGGCCCTGCCCATGGGCGCCTTCGATCCCGCTGCGGCGACTACGTCTTTCACGCCCGCCATCGGCGGCACCTATGGTTTCCAACTCCAGGTGATCGATAGCGGCTCTAGCATGAGCACGCCCCAGTCCGTCTCGATCGACGTGAAGCCACCGGCGCCCTCCAGTGCGCCGACCTTGAGCAGCAGCACCAGCGTGGATGGTACGGTGACCGTGACGTGGGGTTCCGTGGCCAACGTGGATAGCTACGTGCTCTACAAATCCACCACCGCCAACGGCACCTATACCGCCATGTACAGTGGCATCACCGCCCACAGCAAGGCCGTGACCGGGCTCGGAAATGGGACTCACTTCTTCAAGGTCGGGTCCACTGCCGGCGGTGTCTCTGGCGACCCGGGTAGCAGTCATTCGAGCAGTTTGACCGTCACCCTGCCACCGGGTGCGCCTACGGTCATGGCGGTCCCCGGTTTCTCCGCACCGTCGACCAATTTCACGGGTTCGTGGAGCGCACCTACTTCGGGCACGGTCACGAAGTATGAGCTGCAGGAGGACAATAATAGCGGCTTCAGCAGCCCGACTACTTACACGATCACCGCGCCGACCCACAACAAGACCGACCTCAATAGGAGCGTGGGTACGTGGTACTACCGTGTCCGGGCTTGCAATGGGAACGTTACCGGCGCTTGCGGCAGTTATAGCAACACGGATCATGTGGTGGTGGAGAATATCCCGCTGACGCCCACCATGAACGCCGCCAGTCCCAGCAGCATCAGTATCGGTGACAACTCGACTCTCTCCTGGACCAAGCATTCCGGGGATACCGTTACCTTCTATAACCAGCAGACGTCCACGACCGGCGTCTTCACGAGTTCGCCTACGAACAACATCGGAAACATCACCAGCCAGGTCGTGCATCCGACCGTGACCCGGTACTACCGGGTGCAAGCCTGTAACGACGTGGATTGTGGCCCCTGGAGCAGCGCGGCGTCCGTCACCGTCAGCGCGGGAGGAAACTTCCTGGGTGGAGGCGGGACGGACGATGGGACTGATGGAAGTGGTGATGATGGGAGCGGCACCGGCGGGGGCTTCGGGTTTGTCATGCCACAGTCTGATGATTCCATGGGCATGCTGGCCCTCTTGGATGTCTCGGATGTGCCCGTCGCAGATGCCGAGCCTGTCGTGGACCCCCGGCCTCCGGTCCTGGATGCCTTGCACCAGGCCCGTGAGGCTTTAGTCGCCGCCTTGCCGAAGCAGCCTAGTGAGGCGAGCCTGCAGGCCCGCTTCGACCGGCTGAATCCTGCCCTGCCGCAGACACTGGGCATAGACCGCCACGGCAGGCCTGAGCCTGCGAGGCTCGCTTTCGCGCCGCCGGTGTATCAGGCCTATGCAGGTGCGCGCCACCAGACCGTGGGCGGTTCGCCGTTCCGGTTCACCGTGCAATACGTTTACGATCCCACCAGCGGCGCCATGGAGGCGGTGGCCAATGCCGATACTGGCTTCATCTACTGGCGCGCGGCCACGGGCTCGGGCTCATCGCCGGTGGATGCCTTCGGGCATCTGGTCGCGTCCATCGATGGCAACAACGTCGATACGGTCGATACCTTCGATGCCGTCACCGGCGCCATCACCAGCATCGGCACCACCGCCGCCGGCAGCGCCACGGACTTCGACGTGCAGCAGCTCATGTACACCTGGGATGGCTTCGGCAACCTCAAGCAGCGTTGCGACCTCAACCGGGGCCTGAAGGAGATATTCGGGTATGACGACCTGAACCGCGTCACGGCCTCCACTGTGTACTCCGCTGCCAGCACCACCGATTGCAGCGGCGGCAATACCAGCGGCAATCCGGCCATGACGGTTGCTTATGACGCCATCGGCAACATCACTGGCCGCACGAACACGGGCATCACCGTGGGCGGTGGGACCCTGAGCGATACCTATAGTTATGGGGATTCCAGCCATCCGTATGCCGTGACCGCCGTCACCAGCATCACCGGAACTTATGCCTATGATGCCAACGGCAATATGACCTCTGGTAATGGCAGGACCATCACCTGGAACGACGACAACCTGCCGCTCAGCATCACTGCCGCTTCGGGCGACAGCAGTACGTTCAGCTATGGCCCGGATATGCAGCGCTACCAGCAGCAGGTGGCGGTGGGTGGAGTGAATACCGCCACCACCAGCTATGTGGGCGGGCTGTTCGAGGTGATTACTCAGGGATCGGCCGTCCAGTACCGGCACAGCATCATGGCCGCGGGCGGCGTCGTAGCAGTGCATACCCTGGATGGTTCAGGGAATCCGATCACGACCTATATCCACTCGGATCATCTCGGCAGCAGCGATACCTTCACCGATGAGACCGGCAGCCTCGCCGTATATCCCGGCACTACCCAAGCCCAGACCATGAGTTTCGATGCTTTCGGCCTAAGGAGGAACCCGGACACCTGGCAGTATGACCTTACGGGCACCGAGATCGGACATCTCAAGGACACCACGGACAAGGGCTATACGTCCCAAGAGCAACTGGACAATGTGGGGCTAGTGCACATGAATGGGCGGGTGTATGACCCGGGTATCGGAAGAATGGTGTCGGCGGATCCGACGGTGCCAGATCCGTTCTATAGCCAAGCGTTCAACCGGTATGTCTATGTCTACAACAACCCAATGGCATATACGGATCCAAGTGGATTTACATGTGACAAAACCGGTACAGGAGGGCTTGCGGGATGTAAGGATTTTCTTCCCCCGAGTGGCCAACCGGTGGGTTTGTGTTTCACCTCTGTTTGTTCGCCGACTACTACGAGTGAAAATCCAACGGTTAATCTTGGATGTGACTCCTGCGGTAATAAGCAACCTCCATTAGCTCCTAGTGACCCGGGCACGCCTAGCACTGGTCCCGGAGCAGCGCCCCCAGTAACGCCGACGGGGGCCAAGGGCACAGGAGGCCTAGCCCCTGTGGCAGATCCCATATGCGGATGCAATGTTGGGGGGAATAATCAAATTCGCAAGAATATGGATAGTGATGATGGCGCTATGGGCTGGGACGGCGTCTGCTTTGGATGTGGTGGTGAAGCCTCGCCGTCAGCTATTAAAGAGCAGGACGGTGGTGGTGGTGGTGGTGGGGTGGATTCGCATGGCAACGGCAATGGCAATGGGGATAAAAAAAGTGGTTCACCACCTAATTCTCAATATTGGGACCATTATCGACAGTTTGTACAAGATAACGCGATTGATCCTGGACCCTATGTTTTGGCTATAGTTTTAGGCGTAGTGCCGAAATCCATCGCTCCTGCAACTAATTTTAGAGGGCCATTGTTAGGGTCTCAAAATACACTAACAAGCACATTGAGAGCCATTGGCGTTCCTGGAGCGAGGAGTACTATTGTTAGAATTGGAACTGCTGGTATCGGGATAGTCACTATAGGTATTGGCTTTTATGATGCAACCATTGAAGTTGAAGGTTTAATATATGCTATTCCGGGTGGATAGATTTAAATAGCACAAGCTCTCAAGGAGAATTTCATGAGTTTGTGGTTTGTAATCATTTTTTTAGTTGCCGTAGGCATAGTCCTTTGTGGACGATTTTTCTCCAAGATGAATTTCTTTAGAAGAAGAGTTCCCGCGTCTCTAGAGAAGTTATATTCGACAGTATCTAGTAAGATGCCATTTGAGGTATTTTCTGAAGTTTGGTTAAAAATAGGGGAAGCATATTCAATTGATGCCAGATTAATACTGCCAAACGATAAGTTCAAAGATTTTAATAGCTTTGACAGTTGGTATTTAGGTAAAGGGGAAGAAACGTTAGCTTTATGGTGTCAGGCGCAACATTTAGACATACCTTCAAAATTCGATACAACACTTGAATTAGCTGAGCAGTTGGCGAATCAAAGGCGGAAATAGGGAAAGAGTAAATTAGGAGTGCACTACATTTCCCCAATCCCAGAGTAAAACAGCCGAGATGGATTCGGGAAAAGGGCTCAGAGCCATTTTTGATATTCTGGAAGTCTGTTCGAGAGGCGGACGGATGGGGAATGCCGCAGAAGTCCAGATTCCAGGTACCCAAGAGTGTTGGATTAGTGGAATAAAGCGAACTCGACTCACTGGCATAGTGTTTTTAATTGTCGGCACTGTGGGAGTAGTAATTCATTATATGACGTGAGTAAAAGGGAACAGGCTGAACCGACTCCAGCTCCACAGACAGTTGATTTATCTTCCCAATGGGAACGCTTTATTATTCGCCAGTGTGCTGACACAAGAAAACCTGACCGGATGATCAGCCCAACCTGTGAATCCGATAAATTCGCCAGTGCCTGCACGGGCGGGATTGGTGGGATTAAAACAGGTGCATTGGTTTTTAGTTATCAGGGCCTTCACACCTCCGGCGGGCTGTAACTAGATGAAATCTAATTCTGGAAAAGATGAATCATACAGGTGGTTAGCAACGACATTGCACGGTCATATAGTGCTCTATGGCGGTGGCTGGTCGATCGTCATGATTCCGACATTCCTTATAATGAACTACATGGAAGGCACGCTAACTCTCAAGTGGGCGCTGTTTATTATCTTGACTTGCCCCTTATTTGGCATATTAGGTGGCGTATTCATGTGGTTCTTTGTAATGAAACCGCTGCTCAGGCGACGGACTGAAGGTAAAGATTATTTCTGATGCCTACCGCACGTCCGTGCCGGGTATTCTGCAACTCGAAGCATCAGTTTTTAATCAAACCTGATGCTTTATATTTAAGCTCTTTAACAATCCGGACGATTACGCAAAATAGCGCGCCCGGCTATAGCCGAGCGGGAGTGCATGGAAGCACGACCTGGAGTTCAAGTCATGCAGGAGCGCATGACGCGGAACTTGCTCCTGCTGGTAGGCGCGACGAGCGCGAGCAGCGCAGTCGGCGCTTAGTGCCAATGAGCACGCGCAGCGCGAGACAGCAACGCCGCAGCGGGACAAAAGACGCATTTTGGCAGTACCTTCAGCTACAGCCCGGACCTGCAAAGGTATCAGCAGGTAGTGACGGACAGCATCGCAGGCAACAGCACCACCACCTACGTGGGCGGTCTGTTCGAGGTGGTGACGAACTCCAGCGACACCGAGTTCCGCCACAGCATCATGGCGGCAGGTGGCGTGGTGGCGGTACACACGTTGTTTGCATCGGATGGCCATGGGACTACGAGCTATATCCACTCCGATCATCTCGGCAGTTCCGATGCCATCACGGATGACACGGGAGCCGTGGCCCAAGTGATGAGCTTCGATACTTTCGGGTTGAGACGCAGTCCCACGGATTGGTCCTATAGTCTGAACACCACCGATATCATCGGTAGCACGGTCACCAATGGCCTGAAGAGCATCACGGATCGCGGGTTCACGAATCAGGAGCAATTGGACAGCGTCGGTCTTGTGCACATGAACGGGCGGGTTTATGACCCCAGCATCGGCAGGATGATATCGGCGGATCCGACGATTCCCAACCCGATGTACAGCCAGGCGTCCAATCGGTATGCGTATGTCTATAACAACCCGCTCGCAGCGACTGACGCCAGCGGGTTTTACCCTACGATGTGGGGTGAAGGTCGCTATGGGCAACCAACAGTAATTCAACCTATGTCGGATTCAGAAAAACTAATAGTAAGTGGATCACTGCAATTACTCGGTGTTGGTGCGCTGGCGTTATTGGTACCCGGAAGCGAAGCCATAGATGCGGGTCTAGTACCAGCGGCACTGGCATCGATTGACCTTGGCTCTCAAGGTCTGTCAGATATCAATTCCGGAATTACCAATACACCGCGTACGGACGCCTTGGTAGATATGTATGGAAATAATGGTGCGACGGCATTTAAACTAACGTCTGCTGCATTTGATGTTCATTCACTCACAACTGATAGATCGTGGGCAAATTTGTTCCTAACGATGGGTCCATATGCTTTGGACGAAATGACACCTGATAATAACGTTGCAAACCGTGTCGTAGGCGGTACAGCTCAGCTTGGTGAAATTAGTGTGACTGCCTCACGTTTCCGGCTTCCCGCAATGCCCCTGAATACTATTACTTCAGCGCAACTTGTCGGAACTACTTACGTGGCTAGTGATGATGGGCAGGTCTACGGAGGCACCGCGATTATTAAGACAAAAGATGGCTTCAAAATGTGGGTTGATTCTTCGGGCTCAATTGTAGCGACCGATAATTTTCACGGTGATAATGCGATATTGAGTCAAATGAATAGTGTTGATGGTGCTGCAACTTGGGATGGAGTAATGTTCGGTGGAGGACCAAATCCTCCTGCGGTAAGCAGCGTGGGTCACACCTCTTTATATAGTGATTCGCCAAACGATGGTGGCCGTCTTTCTGGAGACTGCCACATAACGAAATCTTGCAATTGAGTATCGCTATTATTGGGGGTTGCTAAATAAGCAATATGCAACAAGATCAATGACTCTAGATCATTGCAAGGAAGGTACTGATGTGAACAGATGGAATTTTATAATCGTATTGATGGGATGTTTGTTTATGCATGCCTGCGCCGTCAGTCCCATCATGGCGGATAGGATGCCCGTACTTAATCCAGGCGAGGGGATGGTAGGAATTTCTTTCGATTCACCTTCCGTTGAACTGACATCGGTGATATTCGATTCAGCCTCGGGCGCTGGGAAAAAATTACGCATATCCGAAGTGCCCATTGGTCAGAGTGTTTTCCTGTTCGTGGCATCGGCAGGGCGCTATTGTCTTGAGAGACGTACACTAACGGAGAACGGTATAAGTGTTCCGCGTGAGCAAGAATCACCGTGTTTCGATATCGAAGCGGGCAAGGTTTCCTATGGTGGTACATTATTTCTAAGCTTTGATAAATCTCAACTTTTAAGTGGCATGCATCATTTAAACGGTAGCCTGACACGAGAAAATCGTATCCAAATATTTCTCGACATGACTAATCATAGTTATCCTCATATCGCCCCGGCTTTTTCGGCTGTCAGTGATCATCCGTAGAATTGGATGATTGTTTACTCACCAAAATTGAATTTAGAGGCCGGTTCTAGGGTTCTAGAGTAAACAGCCATTTTCTTTGAGGTGATGTTGGATGAAATCGTTAACTAGTTTCCCCTTGGGCCAAGTCGTACTAATAATTGTAGGGGCCAAGTTTTTATACGATGGGTATTTTGGTGTATCGCGCGAAATTGAATCTCTACAGAAGAAAAAAATCGATAGAAGTGAAAGTAAGAACAGCTGGTATTGGACTAGTGGAACAAAGCGAGCCCGACTCACTGGCATAGTGTTTTTAATTGTCGGCGTTGTGGGGGTAGTAATTCACTATATGACGTGAGTAATAGTGAGTAATAGGGAATGGACTGAACCGGCCCTAGCGCCACGGTGTCCTGTCCGCACGTCCGCGCTGGGTATTCCGTGACTCGAAGCATCAGTTTTGATCAAAACTGATGCTTTTTATTTGAGCTCTTTAACAATTCGGACAATTACGCAAGAATAGCGAATTTTTCTCCTGATGCTAGGCGCGATGAGCGCGAGCGGCGCAGTTGGCTCTTAGTGCCAATGAGCACGCGCAGCGCGGGGCCTGAAGGAGATATTCGGGTATGACGACCTGGACCGGGTCACGGCCTCCACTGTGTACTCCAGCGCCAGCACCACCGATTGCAGCGGTGGCAGCACCACCGGCAATCCGGCCATGACGGTTGCTTATGACGCCATCGGCAACATCACCGGCCGCACCAACACCGGCATCACGGTCGCCGGTGGGGCCTTGAACGATACCTATACTTATGGGGATTCCAGCCATCCGTATGCTGTGACGGGGGTGACGAGCATCCCGGGCAGCTACGTCTACGATGCCAATGGAAACATGACCTCTGGTAACGGCCGCACCATCACCTGGAACGATGACAACCTGCCGCTGAGCATCATTGCCGCTTCAGGCGACAGCAGCACCTTCAACTATGGGCCGGATATGCAGCGCTACCAGCAGCAGCTGGCAGTCGGTGGAGTGAACACCGCCACCACCAGTTACGTGGGCGGGCTGTTCGAGGTGATTACGCAGGGGTCAGCTGTCCAGTACCGGCACACCATCATGGCTGCGGGTGGCGTCGTTGCTGTACATACCCTGGATGTTTCAGGGAATCCGACCACGACCTATATCCACCCGGATCATCTCGGCAGTAGCGATACCTTCACCGATGAGACTGGCAGCCTCGCCGTATATCCCGGCACCACCCAAGCCCAGACAATGAGTTTCGATGCCTTCGGGATGAGAAGGGATCCGACTAACTGGCAGTATGACCTTACGGGCACCCAGATCGGGCATCTCAAGGACACCACGGACAAGGGTTATACGTCCCAGGAGCAGCTGGATAACGTGGGGCTCGTGCATATGAACGGGCGGGTGTATGACCCGGGCATCGGTAGGATGGTGTCAGCAGATCCGACGGTGCCGGCGCCGTTCAATAGCCAGGCGTTTAATCGGTATGCGTATGTGTACAACCGCCCACTTCGTTTTTCGGATTTGACGGGTTTCGACCCTATTGAATGTAGCGATGATCAATGTATGAAGCAATTTGGTCCGAGTCCTGTTAGACCTATTGGGACAATTGTTGTTTGTCCAAATCCAAGTGATTGCCAACCCCAATATGGGTCAGGATCAGGACCGGCGGGTTGCATCGTTGGGCAAAAGTGCACTCCTACTCCTCCGTGCACTAGTAATTGCATGAGTGGTCAAATCGGTTCTCCACCGATACCGTTCGTGCAGCCTCCCCCGGATCCTTACGCATCTGACAATGCAAGAGATCGACGAGAGGGCTTTGATGATGCTTCACCTGACGTAACGGTAACGAATGCTGGCCCCGGGGGGTATACAGGATTGATACCTGCGCCAAGGCGTGCGGATGGTCCAGGGGGGCACGCAGACCCCCGTAATACTGGGAACAATCCTGGACAGCCCAGTCCTGCTCCCGAGGGGCCTGGGCCAGGCACATTTATAGTGGGCGGCGAGAAGCTATTTGGCACATCTTTTGCGATTGCCGGTGCAGCATGGAGAGTCACTGCTAGCCTGGCAGAAGCTGCAGAAGAAACTGATAGCACCATAGCTCTTGTAACTTCTATCGACGCATTTGGTGGTCAGGCTCTTTTAGGCCTTACTGTGGGACTAGGTCCTGGATTAGTTGTTGGAGCGGTCATTGGACTTGGTGCATATGGCGTTTACGAGCTATATCAGCATGAAGTTGCTGGATCTTCTGTAACGAACTCCGGTGTAGGCCCTTAGTTTCGTTGCTCATATTAGAGGACAGGATAAATTCACTATGCGCTCATACGATCAAAAGACACATAGACATTTTCTGAGCCTGGTTACGATACCAATCGGCTCCTTGGGTTCAGTGTATTTCTATTTTTTCATTTCAGGTTATATAAAAGTCTCAATGCCACTTTGGATGATTTTATTTCTAGTATTGCTTTGTTTCTCCGGGACGCTTGTAGGAGCAGAAGCATTGTGGAGAATAAACAAGTTCATTGATGAAGCAAAGAAATAACTACAAGCAAGGAAAAGGGTCAGGTGTCCTGCCCGCATGTCCGCGCTGAGTCCGCGACTCGAAGCATCAGTTTTAATAAAAACTGATGCTTTTTATTTAAGCTCTTTAACAATCGAGCGATTACGCAAAATAGCGAGTTTTGCTCCTGCTGGTAGGCGCGAGACAGCACCTACAGGGGTGTAGGCGGTAGAGCAACGCAGGAGCAGTTGCCGAGCAGGGCAAAAGACGCATTTTTTGGTGGCACCTTCAACTATGGGCCGGATATGCAGCGCTACCAGCAGCAGCTGGCAGTCGGTGGAGTGAACACCGCCACCACCAGTTACGTGGGCGGGCTGTTCGAGGTGATTGCGCAGGGATCAGCTGTCCAGTACCGGCACACCATCATGGCTGCGGGTGGCGTCGTTGCTGTACATACCCTGGATGTCTCAGGGAATCCGACCACCACCTATATCCACTCGGATCATCTCGGCAGCAGTGATACTTTCACCGATGAGACCGGTAGTCTTGCTGTATATCCTGGTACTGCCCAGGCCCAGACCATGAGTTTCGATGCCTTCGGGATGAGAAGGGATCCGACTAACTGGCAGTATGACCTTACGGTACCCAGATCGGTCATCTCAAGGACACCACGGACAAGGGTTATACGTCCCAGGAGCAGCTGGACAACGTGGGACTCGTGCACATGAATGGGCGGGTGTATGACCCCAGCATCGGCAAGTTCATATCCGCTGATCCGAGAGTTCAGGATATGTTGTATAGCCAAGCTTTCAACCGCTATCAATATGCCTATGGCAACTCTCTAGCGTACATTGATCCGAGTGGCTTCGATGGCTGCGACACGATATCGGCGCCCACTGTGACCGATGGTGCAGGAGCCAGTTTTTGTGGCCAAAGTTCGCTGGCCGTACCCAAGACCTGTGATCCCGGTGATATTTCATGTTGGGCTGGTCCGGTTGAAGTGACCGGGTGCAAACTTTGCGCTCAGATAAACAACGCAATTGCCATGTTAATGTCTGCATGGTTGAGTATGCCTTCGCCCGGAGCGAACAATGAGAGTCCAGGCAAGGACCCAGGCAAAGATCCAAAGAAAGATCCAAAGAAAAATAAAGACCCGAAGTGTGGAACCGGGCCTGGTTTGCTACCGAATGGCGTAGGCATTGTCGCTGGTGCGAATGGTGATATTGGTGCCGGAACCGCAGAAGGGGCTGCCGCGACGGGATCAGTGGGAGCGGCTATATTCACCGATTCAAATGGCAATATGAGTGCTGGCGCATTTGCCACCGCTGGTATTGCGGCCAATTCTGATTCTGGAGCCCTCAGTGCTCCGGCCTCGGCCGCTGCACCTATTGTTGGGGGAGCATCGGGAAGCGCCGGAGTGTCAGCACTTATCACGAATGCGCAGAATGTCTTACAACTTAAGGGGCCATTTAGCACTTACTCTGGTGGCCTTGGTATACCGGAGACGACAATACAAGTTTCAGGTTCATTTTCGATTGGTACTGATGCACAAGGCGATACGATATGGGAAGCCACTGTCAGTCCTCCCGAGGCGGGAGTGACGCAAGGAATTTCCGGCTCGGTTCTAACGACCAATACTGTGTCTTTGGGTAGTGTGTCCTCAAATAGTACCGCTAATACTGATGACGGTAGCAGTAGCGGAGTCTGCCCTTGACGGCTTAAATCTACTGTTCGATTTTTTTTTGGAGTATATAGTGATGAGCAATGATCCTATCTGGAGAATATTGTCACTGATAATTATCGTGGCTGGCAGCATCCTTGCGTTGCGACCGGATTGGTTTATCTATTTTGGTACCTACGGAAAAGGTGCAGATGTTAACATGAGTAAATTGCTTATAACCCGCATCATTGCGGGGGCTACGGCGTTGTTCTTTTTGTTCAACCTAGCATGGCCAATACGATGAAGGAAAGCCCAGCGCAAGCCGGGCTCTCCGCTTCAACGTTTAGCTATCAGCGTTTGGTTATGCGGCTATTTTGAGTTAGATACCGTTAGTTTGACTTAAGAGACACTAAGCTCTAACTTGGGGAAGGGATCATAGCCCTTTGTTGAATATGAATACGTATTGCGGGTGTTCTGTCTGAACGTTTGCGTTGAATATTATCCGGATCAAAGTATCAGGAGGATTTGTTATGGGGGAAATAGTTTGGCGATTACTCAAATTGATTGAATAAAAGTGTCCTGTCCGTTAGTGTTTTATCAGCTTCTGTCTTAACGCCCGCATCTTGGCGATAGGGTTCCCGCGGATCCCCACGTCCACGGGTTGTAGCCTTTGCACGACGACAGGGCCCGTGTTGAGTGGGTTCACTTCCGGGAAGAGGTTGCGGGCTGAGGGCAAGCCCTCCACGCTGGCCAGCAGAATATCCGAACCGCCACCGCGATCTCGCTGCAGCTCGATGACTCTGCGTATCGACCCATTCGCTATCTGCACCGCCGTCATGCCGATGGCGTTCAGCGTCTCACCGTCCGGCAGCATGTCGCCCGCCTTGAAGGTGCCGGTCTTGCCGTCTATCTCCAGGATGGCGAGGGCGCTTGTCTGATCATCGGAATAGAGCAGGCCCTGGACCTGGATGTTGGCGACTTGGCTAACGGCTGGGGTCACAGCCTGAGAGGCGTCCTGGCCGAAGAGGTGCGATTGGGCGATGTTCTCGGCCATCAACCTGGCATCTGCGGCGTGAACGACAGGCGCAGCCTGGACGCGGTTTGTCTGGACAGGTAGTGAAGCGATCTTGAACAAGAACCAGGAGAGCATCGCAACACTTATGGATAGCACGGCTACTGATACGTAGCGCGTATAGGGGTGTCGCGCCAAGTCGGCAAATCGTTCGCCGAAACTCATGGGCTGGTCGTTCTTCAGCATGCGCTCCATCCTGGACCCTCGGCATTCATACACCGTCTATCCTTATTGTACTTCCAGTGATGGTCGCGTGTGCTGGGGCTGCTCCTATGGGTGCGCTGCTGTGCCTGGGCTTCCTTGGCCCATCCTTATGCAAGGCGCGGTGAGCGCGAGCAGAGGGTTCTTCGTAGAAATGAACGGGCGGCAGGATAGAGCCCTGGACTGTGAACGAATTAGAAGCGGAGTTCAGCTCGGTTCTTAGGGCCAATGAGCATGTGTAATGTTAGATGGGGAGGAGCTATCTCATCTCTTGGAACTGTGATACGCCCGCAATACCTGTCATAAAACTGACATCATTTGGCCCCCCGGGAGGGGCTAGCCATCCGCTCCAGGCTTGTTCAGTATCCCGCCGACGAGCGCATCAAGCGTTGACGAGCCGGTCCGTATTGCCTTCCGGTGCGCTGCGCGCCGGTACCATGTTGCGCAGGAACTCTTCCGCAGCGGCCTTCCAGCTGAAGCGCAGGGCGTAGTCCCGGCACTTCTTGCCGTCCAGCTCCAGGCAGGCGAGGGCGGCTTTCTGCAGGTCATCATCGCAGAAGCCGGTCTGGCCCTGCTGCACCACATCCACCGGACCGGTGACGGGGTAGGCGGCCACGGGCACGCCGCAGGCCATGAACGGCGGCGTATCCGAGACTACGCTGTATACCGGCGGTTTGGAGATCTTCTCCCACGGCACCAACCCCAAGGAGTACCGCCACACCCTCACGGCTTATGGCAAACCCGTGGTGATGGCCACGGTCAAACTCAACACCAGCACTCTGGTCACGCTCACGGCGAGCTACCTGCTCACCGATCACCTGGGGAGCGTGGTGTCGAAGATCGATGACACTGGGACCAAGAGCGATCAGAGTTTCGATGGCGCGGGGCGGCATCGTGATCCGACTACCTGGCAGCTCGCTAGCGGTAGTGGGGCCACTCTGACCAAGCATGGATTCACGGACCATGAACATCTGGACAATCTCAACTTGATCCACATGAATGGACGGGTGTATGACCCGATGATCGGCCGATTCATGTCCGTGGACCCAATGTTCCAGGCGCCGACGAACAGTCAGTCGGTGAATCCGTATAGCTACGTGATGAACAATCCGTTATCGCTGGTGGATCCGAGTGGGTATTGCAGCGATACGACCGTCACGACCGACGCGAGTACTGGCGGAACTAGTGTTACTGCATGCCAAGAGACCACCTCTACTGATATTGGCTCGCACATCTCACATCAGGGAGAGACGACTACCACTACTACTTTCAATAGTAGCGGACGCGTAGTCGATCAAAGCTCAAAAGGCAATGGTGCCGGACTAGGTGAAACTGCCGAAATATCCTCTGGTCATGGAAATGGATCTACAAATGGCGCGACTGGCACCACCATACCGAATGGCAGCAATGTTGGTGGTTCTGCAAATCAAGGCAGCGAAAGTCAAAAGCAAAATACTCCGAACTCCGGTGCAGCAGATTCAAGCGCTGGCCGCAAGCTAATAACGCCTTGCGAAGAAGTAAATTGTGGGCAACCGGCGGCTGTCACGGCGCCCAAACCAAAAGACGACCTCCCCGGGCGGGCATTAACAGAAAATGAAATTAAAGCTGCAAGAACGGTGTTTGGAGGTTTGATTGACTATTCTAAGGCCCGTATCATTAACGGAAAGTTCATGTTTACGCAGTCATCAGTGATTCCAATGACACCAAATGGAAAAATTTACTGGCCAGGTGATTGTGGCGATTTAGCCACCTGCAATGGTGGTGCGTATATCGACACCTTTATCCATGAAATGATGCATGTTTATCAATATCAACATGGAACCGATGTTATGTTGCGGGGCGGTTTGCTGCAGACGGCTCGGTTCCTTTCATTGACTCTATATGACCCATATAGCTATACCTATAAAGAAGGTAAACCGATCGATAGTTACAACATTGAACAGCAAGGCGACATTGCGGCCGCGATATTCGAACATCAGTTGCCAAATATCATAAATCCAGGAGGAAATTAAATGAATGCCATAAAGTTAGTTATTCTTCCTGGATTGCTGATGCTATCGGCATGTTCTAAGACATTTTTTGTCGATGTTAAGAAACCAGCAGACAATACGATAGCTTTCTGCTTTTACAGCGACGCCAATAGAACAACACAAGTGGTGAAGACGATTACTCGATTGTCGGTCTTAGAAGAACAGAAAAGCGGCGACTGGGTTCCCGTTTGGGAAATAAATGGTCCAATGACCCAAGCATGCGTAGATTATGGAACTGCGTCAAATGAAATACAGGTAAAGGTACCCGCTACCACATTGATTACAGGGAAACACTATCGTGTCGCTGCGACTGACGACAACTCTCCCGTAGGTTATGGGACGTTAAATTTTTCTCTGCATGCTGATGGAACTCCATATATGGACAGCAACTAATTGATAAACGCCGCGGTGCTCCGTCGAGGACTCCCGTTTTATTGAGAATCGTGGACATCACAGCATAGTGTCCGTTTAGACCCTGCGTAACGGCCGGTTTGGGCGAGCGATCTTGATCCAATAGATGTCAGGCCTGCAATTTCCTACTAGAGAAACTAGGATTTCCCAAAATTGCGCATTTGCTCGTGGTGCAAAACGCGGCGGTTTTTGAGCGGGCGCAGTTGACGTTCATGTCAATGAACACTGTGAGATAACCGGCGGCAACGCAGTAGCAGGACAAAAGACGCATTTTGATACCGCCTCACCTTGACCGCTTACGGCAAGCCCGTGGTGATGGCCACGGTCAAGCTCAACACCAGCACTCCGGTCACGCTCACGGCGAGCTACCTGCTCACGGATCATCTCGGGAGCGTGGTGTCGAAGATCGATGACACTGGGACCAAGAGCGATCAGAGTTTCGATGGCGTGGGCCGGCATCGTGATCCGACTACCTGGCAGTTCACGAGCGGAGGTAGCGCCACGCTGACCAAGCATGGATTCACGGATCAGGAACATCTGGACAATCTCAACTTGATCCACATGAATGGCCGTGTGTATGACCCGATGATCGGGCGATTCATGAGCGTGGATCCCGTGTTCCAGGCGCCTAATAACAGTCAGAGCGTCAACCCATACAGCTATGTCATGAATAATCCATTGTCATTAGTGGACCCAAGTGGCTATGACTCTTGTGGCGCAGCGGATACGACCACTGACCCTTCGACAGGCGGTACTACGACCACGACCACTTGTAATACAACATCCACCGATATTGGTTCGCATATCGGTCATCATGGTGAGACTACGGAGACCGTTACCAAAGACTCGGGGGGTCGGGTAACTGGCATTGGTGACAAGGGGAATGGGTTTGGATTGGGTCAGACTGCAGAAGTCTCAATGGACAAAGGTAATGGGGTAACTCCGGGCACGACTGGAACTACTATGCCAAGTGGGCTAAATGCTGGCGGATCTGCCAACCAGGAATCCGAAACCCAGAAAGCGAACACCACCGGCGACCGGCACCTTACAGGACCTTGTGAGGACCCCTCTGATTGCGGTGGGTCTGGCTCGACTAAAGATACTAAGAATGGGATAAAGTTGGTTTCAGTTGATCTAAATGGCTTGGCTACTAATATGAAACATGGCAAGCCTTATCTTAATGAAGCCACTTACGAGAAGATTAAGAATTTGATTGCTGGTGTAAAAGCGGAGTATGGTTTCGATTTATCGTTTACTAATGCATTTAGAACGAATGCTGATATTGAAGCATTAGAGGAGTTAGGCGACCATCCGGCGAAGGATAGCCCTCATTTGGCCGGCCTAGCCGTTGACCTCGACTGGAATCAAATTCCGAAAGACATTCGTGCGGGAGTCGTGAGCATAGCTCGGTCAAGTGGCTTAGGTTGGGGAGGGAACTTCCATGATCAGCCAATCGACGAGCGGCATCATTTTTATGATCTTAGTACCTACGGTGTGACGCGAACGGAAGCGATACAATCTGCACAACAGCAGTATCTGTCTCTTACCGGAGGAAACCCATGAATCGAATCTTCAGTGGTTTACTTTGTTTTTGGCTATTAATTAGTAGTAATGCTGCATTGGCATCAGATGTCGCGTGCTCTTATGCTGGAGTCTTTAGCACATTGGCTGTTGATAAGGCGACAAGCGACATTTCGGGTTATGAAATAATTATTACGGTATCACCGTATGGACATGAGGTTATATTTACTGAGGCACAAGGTAACTTTCCAATCAAACCCGTAGTTGTTGATGCCAAAGTTAACGACGGCTGGATAAGCTTTGAGGTAACAGTAGATTCTAAACAGCTAAGTGTTAAGGCGAGACCTACTTGCTCATACTTGGAGACTAATTTCAGTTGGAGTACGGGATCGACATATACAGTGAGTATCCCTAGGACAAAGAGTTTCTGGGATAATTCCAAAAACCACGCGTAGACTACGTCCGCGCCTGCAACCAGGATGGCAGCATCAAGGCCTGCAGTGCCTGGCGCAACAAGGCCCACGAGATCGTCACCGGCACCGGAGGTGGCGGCGGCGGGGGAGGCCAGCAACAGCAGCAGATCTTCGCTCCCGGCAGCGGCACCACGCTGGCTCCGATCGGAGGCAGCACGTCCATGGTGATGCCTGCCGCACCTACGCTGTTAGATGGGGAAGCCGGCGGCACGATGCTTGCCTTGTCTGGAATCAGTGATATTCCTGGGGTGAAGTTAGCCTTGGTGAAAGCTCCGCGCCGCGATGGCGTACGACCGCTGTTCGGCCAGCCGGTGGCGGACCTGGACGACTTCCAGAAGGCCCTAACGGGTCTGCCGGACGGCGCCCACGCCCGCGTGCGCTATTACAACCTCTCCAACAAGAAGCAGGCGTCGCTGGGCGTCATCACC
>Ga0265334_10000041_pt1 | contig 98258 bp, 105 predicted proteins | sample 42023metaG_FD_192442 | JGI IMG/M metagenome (GOLD analysis project Ga0265334, IMG submission 192442) | Rhizosphere microbial communities from Carex aquatilis grown in University of Washington, Seatle, WA, United States - 4-20-23 metaG | ecosystem: Host-associated > Plants > Roots > Rhizosphere...
AGGCCGACCTTCTCAAACCGGCTTAAGACCTCGCCGACAATGCCGCGCATGACTGAGTCAGGTTTAAATATAATGAGCGTTCGTTCCATAATTTTCCTTGTTTAACCCAGCGCATTGTAACAGATATAGAGCCTATTTTCTACCAAAACACTATGTCGCAAAATAATGATACAATAAAGCACATGCATTTCAGTAAAGCTAAAACGGACTTCTTGGAATATCTGGAAATTGAGCAAAACCGCTCCCAAAAAACCATTGCCAATTACGACCATTACCTCACCCGCCTGCTCGATTATGCCGGTGACGTTAGCGTAGTTGATATCGACGCGGAGCTGGTCCGCAAATGGCGGCTGTGGCTCAACCGGCTCGGCACGAACGTGAGCGATGAGCTTGGCACAGCCACGCTCAATTATCACCTGATCGCGCTACGCAGTTTCTTGAGGTTCTGCGCCAAGCGGAATATCCCAGCCCTAACAGCCGATAAAATCGAACTGGCGAAAGCCAAGCGCAAACAAGTCACCTGGTTGGACGAAGACGAGCTTGAACGGCTATTCGCGCAGCCGGACATGGCTACGCTCGCTGGTGCGCGAGACCGGGCAATTTTGGAGCTGCTCTTTAGCTCGGGCCTGCGCGTCAGTGAGCTAGTCGGACTTGATCGTGAACACATCAACCTCAAGCGGCGCGAATTTACTGTGCGCGGCAAAGGCCAGAAAGACCGGCCGATTTTTATTAGCCCGGAGGCAGCCGATTGGATGCAGAACTATCTGGACATGCGCCGTGATAATACCAAACCCCTGTTCATCCGCTTTGCCGGTAACAAAAAGATTGACCTAAGCGGTAACTACCACCGATTGACCGCGCGCAGCGTGCAGCGACTCGTCGCACAGTATGCGCTGTTGGCTGGCATCACCAAGCACGTAAGCCCGCACACGCTACGTCACTCATTTGCGACTAATTTACTGATGAATGGCGCAGATTTGCGCAGTGTGCAGGCCATGCTCGGTCACAGTAATATCTCCACCACACAGATTTATACACATGTCACCGACCCGCACCTCAAGAACGTGCATGAGCAGTTTCACCATCTGTAAACATACTTTGTTAAAATAACGTCTATGGATCAGAGCGGCATGACTTCTGAATTTTCCATATGCTTGACCCTTGATCACAGGGTCACGCAAGCCGTGGACGCAATTCGCGATGCGCTGCCAACTCACCGTACCGGGACGACACACCGCACGTAACGCTCCTGCGGGCTATCGAAAGTCCCTCATCGATGAGTGATGTGGAGTTGCTACAGGATATGGAAAAGTGCTTGGAATTGTCGAAAAACCTGCCGCTTACTGCAACAGTTCATAAGTCAGCAAATAGATTCAGCCCTTTGTTCAGGGTTTCAAGCCTGGTATTGCTCCATGCGTCTCCGGAAATGAAAACGTACCGCAAAAATATAATGAGGAGTTTGAAAGCAAACAGTTACTCCGTTGGTTGGTTGGAGCGTATAGCGTTCTTCCCCCATATTTCTATCCGGCTTGGGGTTCCTTATACCGAACAGGCAAAGGCAATGACGGAACAGAGCTTTGTCCCTGGTAGTAGGCTTACTTTCAGTAAATGGATTATCTTGAGAGACATAAAGAAAGATGGAAAGTACTTAGTAAAAGAGATAGCTATAGATGGTTAGCCGTAACGAAGGAAGTCTCTATAAAGTATTAGACATTTACGGGGTCGGCGGACAACTGTCCAGGTAGGCCACAGCCGGACCGGCGTTAATCTGTTTACAGACACTATCGGTCGACATTACATCGTAGCCGGGCATGGCCGATGATGGCGCGAGAAGCGGAATGCGCACTTGCACCCGACGCAATTCGTCTTGCGACTGGCCCGTGGAATCAATCAGCGCCTGCGCGCCCTTGAACTGGGACCGGACTCCGGCCGAGTCAACGCCGGTCAGCAATAAGTCGGACGCATCGCGGTACAGCATAGTAATACGTGCGTAGTAATCGGTACTACCAGACGCAAAGTTGATGGTCGTGGTACACGTCAAATCGCTGGCGGAAGTCGGGCACTTGGCGTTAACGACCTGCGCCGGGCAGCTCGTTCCTGAACAACTGGCTGCCGGCTGTGGTGCACCCGCAGGTATAGCAATAGTGCCCGAGCCACTGCTGGTAGGAACGAAGTAAAACGTAGTGGCTCCGGTACCGCTTTCCAGCGCGGCACCAGTTACGGATGCCGTGTTTATAAGATCGAGCCGCAAGATGCCGAACCGACAGTTCCAGGCGCTATACGCTGGCAGATGCGCATTCACCGGACAGTTGCTAGGCTCGGTGCTTTGGGCTTGTCCGGTCCATTTGAACGTCAGCGATTTGAAACCCAGACTACTGTAGTTCGCGAGGTGCCACACGGTGTTTGAATCCTGCGTAACGGGCGTGGCTTCAAGCGAGCCGGGCGCCGGGTTCACCAGTAGACAGGTGTACTGCGTATTGCTGGTCGGGTCCAGCACGTTGACGGTGCCGTAGCCGTTTTGAGGCGCCATATAGTTGTTGATGAAGTATTTGCAGTCACTGGATGGTGTGTTGAGCGCAGCGTCCGGAATGGGATGACTGCTAAAATACTGCACTGCTGCGTTCACGCCGCTTTCGGCAGCATAGTAGGCCTGCTGGCTAAGCTGGTTGTCGAGCGCTTCACGCTGGTTGCGGCGGCTGACCTGGGCAAAGCCGATAACAATGAGGCTGATGACCATAATCATGATCATGGTCACTAATATAGAGACCATTCCCCCTTCGTCCTGCCCGATTCGCACCGTTCGCCCCAAGTTGCTCATGCTTATACCATTTTACCTTCTTTAATCGCTTAACACACTACTGGAAACCCTGAGCGCTACGGTGGTCGTTAGTCCGGCGACAGCACAGAACTGGAAGCCAGTTTGCAGACGACAGGTTACATCGCCGTGGTTAGCAATTTGCTGGTTAGTTAGCACCGTGCTGGAAGTGCAGCTGCCCTGCGCGCTCTCTGGCGCGCACAGCAGATCATCATCACCATACGCCAGCCGGACCGCGACGGTGTACGTCCGTGGTTCAGTCCCATCCGCTACCGACAGTAACACCACCCGCATATTTTCACCGAGCAGCTCACGGCCCTTGCTGTAGTCGACGTTGTTCGGGTTGCAGGCGTTGGTTGCGGCCTGATACAGGCCGGGGTTACTGGCATTCGGGGCGGAGGAATTGTACAGTTGGCCGGGCGTAAAGACAAACGTATTGTTATTGGCGCAGAAGTAGTAAGTCGCCGAGCCGTTGCTAACTGGCTTCGTAGGGCTTACGGTCGTACCGCTAAATTCGATGGCCTGTGTAACGTTATTTACGATATTGCGCGCTGTATCCTGCGTATTTGAGCTATTAACACCGGCGTAATAAGCGTGTGTGAAGTTCAGCACGCCCACCGTTATCACCAGCAGCACTACGGAAAAAACCAGTGTCGCGATCATCAGCTCCACAATGGTGAAGCCTGCTTGCTGCTTTGTCCGGATTGATGTGAAATGGTGTGGATGCATAGTCATTTATTGCTGGTAATACAGTGTTACGTAATCTTTGCCTGACCGCAGCAGACTATCCCAGGAAATGATAACTTTGTAGGTGGACATACCGCCACCGTTAGTCATCGAGGTAATGGCGACTGTAAATTCGGTACTTTTACTGGTGGTGGCGTCAAATTTGGCACCGGTTGAGTCCAAGCCACAATTAGGACCGCTGATTGGAGTATCATCGCTGCTGAAGCAGCCGCCGCTAACCGGCGTTTTTTGAGTGCTACGTAAAGCCTCAACCTGTGACTGCGCAAGTTGCAAAGCCTCGCTGTGCTCCTGGGTGTCCTGGATAGTTGTGAGACTCTGGCGGGTGGCAACGTAAGCTGCGACTAGAATCAGACTGGCAACAGCGATGGCTATCAACACCTCCACGATGGTATCGCCGCGCTGGCTGCGTAACAGGTGCCGGTTTAACATATGGCATCCCCTTTTATATCTAATTTAACGTTCAGACTACCGCCCTCGACGGTAAGCAAACCGGACTGATTCGATGTGGTGGCACTGACTACGCAAACGTACAGCGCCGAGGCTGAGACCAGATTAGTGTAGCCGATGGCCGCACTGGCCGACTGGGGGTCTTCATTCGGCCTGCTGTTGTCGACGCCATACAGACTGAACTGCTCAGCCCCGGACGCGAGACCAACACCGTTAGAACCGGCGCTCGCGATATTGCCGTTAGCATCCCCCGCCACGAACGCGGCAATACCGGTCGGGAAGGTAGTACTGCCGGTTAGTTTTTTATAGCAGATACCCCCCTGGGTGGGGTCGCTACAGGCATTATTTTTGGTTGCCACACTTAAGCCATAGCTCATGAGTGCGGTGGCAATAGCAGTGGTTGGCGGTGTACCGTTGGCAAGCTCACCAGGCGTCGCCGGAAAGATGGCACGTGGTGCTGCTTTAGCTAACGTCTGGACCGGCTGTGCGCCATCATTCGGCAAGGCAGGGTCATCGTAGTTCTGGTCACCCACCAGCGGCAATACGCCAAGCGTGCTAGGGTCCTCGCCCGAACTCCCCAGGCCGAACTGGATAGCTTTGCCCATGAATACGCAGCCATAATTAGTACCCTGCTTGTTGGGACCGGTCCTCTGGAAGGTAACGGCCGCACCGTTGGTGCTCCCATGACAGGTAAAATCGCCCGCGTTTGGATAATAACCGCTCGACGTCTCATTAATAATCTGCTGAATCTGCTGCTGCGTGTTATTGATGCCCGTCATGAATTCGGTTTTGGCTTGACGACCGCTGATCAGCAAGGCAGCGCTGATCAGCAAGGCGCCACTAATAGCCAGCACAATCAGTACCTCAATAATCGTGAACCCCGCCGCGCTTGACCGGTCACCACCCCGTTTCATATCCGTTAGTATAGCAGGAAGCACGAGCGGAAAACCAGGGGGAAGTCTGATAGCGGTTATCTGATAAGCAACTGCTGGTACCAGCTGATGATCGGTTCGCCCCACAGCACCATGACGATCACTGCCAGCAATAACGACGGACCGAACGGGATGCGTTTAGTAAGGCCTGCTCGCCCCTTAAAAAACTGAGGGATGCTGAGGATGGTACCAGCAAGCGACGCAAAAAATATGACGGTCAGGCCCTTAAGCGGCGTACCGGCCAGCAGGCCCAACACAATGCCCAGCTTGACGTCGCCACCGCCGATCCAGTTACCGCCCGAAATCTGGTACAGCACCCAGAAGAAACCGAAAATGACTGCCGCGCCAGCAGCTGGCAGCCACAAAGCACTCCAGCTATGCTGCCATATCGCCACGACGATGACCTGCACCACCGCCAGACCTGTCAGCGGAAACACCAGTCGGTCGGGGAGTAGATACCACCGCAGATCATACACAGCCAGCGCGACAAAACCGACCAGAAATACCAGCCAGCACAAAAATTGGAACAGGCCAACGCCATGCAACCCATACGACCAGGCCGCATATGACACCGCGAACAATAAGCCGGTTGCCAGTTCCACCAGCGGGCTGTCCGGAATGCGAGCCCTGCAGTAGCGGCATTTGCCCCGTAGTATAACCCAGCTGAGCACCGGTACCAGGTCTCTTGTGGCCAGCTGGTGGCCACAATTCGGGCACATGCTGCGACCTTTTAGCATTGAAAGCTCTTGGCGTCGCTTGGCTGCCACCTTGCCCTTTTTGCCGAACAATTCGGCCTGCTCGTGCAAACGCCAGACCAGCGCGTTCACGAAACTGCCGAATATAAGACCGAAAACAGCCAGAACCGCGATAATCATTACCGCTATAGTAGCATAAAAGCTCCTGAGCGGGAGCTTTTATCAGGGGCCAGTTTGCTCTACTTTAGGAAGCCGTACACTGGGGCGTAGCGCCCGGTTCGATAGCGTAGTAGGCCGCGATGCTGCGGGCGCTGCCGGAAGCCAGTGCGTTACCGTTACAGTCCGAGTGTTCTACCAAATATACCGTGTCAACGTCAGGCACCTGAGTTGGTGCACTGCTGACAATGTATACGCTACCTGAGTTGTAGTAGCCAAGTTTAACGTTTGCTTGGGCGCTGCCGGTACCACCGATGTTGCCAGTCGTGGCAATGTTGGTCGTGGCCGATGCGGCCGGCAATTCACCGTTATTGTTGGCCTCGTACTCGCTGACACCGCCAAGCAGTGCCTGGACATCGTTCTTACGCTGTGTGTTACGAGAGTTGCGTTGCAGGGCAGGCACCGCCAGGAACACGATCATAAGAATAAGGCCGGCAATCGCAAGTACAATCAGCACTTCGATAATTGTAAAGCCGTCGGACGCAGGTGCGCCCCGGCGTTTACGTGTTTGTGTTTTGTGTAACATGCTGCAAATGCCCCCTTTGCATTACTTCTTCTTACGCGCTTATGTTTGCATTGTACCGGCCAACAGCCCGAAAAGCAATGATTTGTCCACAGATGCTCAACGCTGTTTGCCAGCCTGAGCTAGCCACCCGTGCTCGTGAAGGAACTATTGTTCGCCAATCCGTAAATCGGAAGCAGTACCGCCGCCACTATGGTAAAAGCCACGACGCCTAATACCACCATCAGGACCGGTTCGATGATGGCCGATATGCTCGCCACCTGAGTATCGACTTCTTTTTCGTAATAATCGGCGACCTTGCTCATCATTTGCTCCATGGCGCCGGATTGTTCGCCGATCTTGAGCATGTTCGGTACCAGCGGTAGGAAGTTCGGGTCGTTTTCCAGGCTGTCGGCCAGGCTTTTACCCCCCTTCACTTTCTCGCTTGCCTTGGTTAGCGAGCGTTGGATATGTACGTTGTTGACCGCATTAGCTGTCACGCCTAGCATTTGCAGAAGCGGCACGCCGCTGGCTATCAGGGTGGCGCCGGTGCGCGCGAACCGCGCCATGTACATTTTCATGAACAGCGGGCCGACGGGCCACGCTTTCATTTTGAGCATGTCGATGGCTTCCTTGCCCGGGCCGGTGCGCGCCCAGCGGGTCGTCAAAACCGCCAGAACAACCAGGACCAGCAGCACGACCCACCAGAAATTGATGACGAAGTCAGATATCGCCAGCAAGATAGTCGTCACCAGCGGTAATTGTGCTCCCGGCAGGCCAGCGTACAGGGTTTTGACCTGGGGCAGCACCTTGACGACCATAAAGCCGACCACACCGACCATCACCATGAGCACAATGACCGGATATGTCATGGCGCCGCGGATCTTGCTGTTTAAGTCTGCCTCTTTTTCCTGCTGGATCGCCAGGCGCTCGAGAGCCTGGTCTAGCGTTCCGGAAGTTTCGCCGGCCGCGATTAGGCTGATATATACCTGGTTGAATACTTTCGGATGCTTACTCATGGCAGCCGATAGTGTGGAGCCGCCTTCCACATCGCCGATGATCCGCGTCAATACCACCCTGAGCGGCTTATTGACCGTTTGCTGGCTCACACTGCGCAGCGCTTGCAACAGCGGAAGGCCGGCGTTGATAAGTGTACTGAGCTGACGGCTGAACAGTACCCGGTCACGCGCCCTCACCCGCCCGGTCAGCCGCTCGAACAGGCCGGTCGCACCGGTACCGCTCAAACGTATCTCCGTCGGGGACAGACCTTGCGCGCTAATAAGTTTGGCGGCGGCGGCCTCGCTATCAGCCTCTACTGTCGCCTTAACCTGCTGGCCAGTCTGCGGATTGCGCGCGATGTATTGATATGTCAGCATTCGAGGTCTGCCCTAATCCCGCATTAAGCGATCGAGTTCGTCCTGATCAACGGCGAAATTGCGCGCCTCGTCATAACTGACGGTACCGGCATGAATCAGACCGACCAGCGTTTTGTCCATGCTCTGCATCCCGAATTCGGCGCCGGTCTGGATGACGGCATCGAGCTGGTGGGTTTTGCCCTCGCGGATGATATTGCGTACAGCCGGCGTCGCCACCAGGATTTCGGCCGAGGCAATGCGGCCGCCGCCAATAGCTGGTATAAGTCGCTGGCTACAGATAGCCATCAGGATGTTGGACAGCTGCGAACGGATTTGCGGCTGTTGATGCGGCGGAAACACGTCGACCATGCGGTCAATACTCTGGGCGGCGCTATTAGTGTGCAGGGTCGCAAACACCAAGTGTCCGGTCTCGGCGATGGTGATAGCGCTGGCAATAGTTTCCAGGTCGCGCATTTCACCGATAAGCACGACGTCCGGGTCTTCACGAAGCGAACTGCGTAGTGCGGCGCTAAACGAGTACGTATCATAATGTACTTCACGCTGGACGATCACGCTTTTCTTGCTCTTATGCGTGTATTCGATGGGGTCTTCGATGGTGATGATGTGTTTAGCCTGTTCCAGATTGATCTTGTGGATCAGAGCCGCCAGGCTCGTAGATTTGCCTGAGCCAGTCGGACCGGTGACTAATACCAGGCCGCGCGGATATTCTGCAAACTTGGTAACTATGGGTGGCAGACCGAGCTGCTCAACAGTTAAGATTTCGTTCGGGATAAGCCGGAGAGCGGCGGCCAGATTACCGCGCTCGTGGAACGCGTTGACGCGGAAGCGGCCCAGGTCGCCAAAGGCAAAGCTGAAATCGAATTCCTTGTCTTTGAGCAGGATCTGCTTCTGATCCTCATCCAGGATGGCAAAGATCAGTACTTCCACGCTCTCTTCGTTCAAGACCTCGGCACCGCCAACCGGTACGAGTGTGCCATCGACACGCAGCATGGGCGGCAAACCGACCTGCAAGTGCAAGTCGCTTGCTTTCTTCTTCACCACCTCTTCCAGGAGGATTTCTATTCTTGGTTGTCCTTGTGTTGCCACCCTGTTCTTCCTGTTCTCTTTATCCTCTTTACGCGCTATCCGCCGACGCCACGCGGTTGATTTCCATAATGGTGGTCTCGCCGGCCAAAGCCTTCAGGTACCCGTCTTGGCGCATGGTGACCATACCTTCTTTTTGGGCCTGTTCCTGGATTTCGGTGCTAGTGGCTCGTTTGAGAATCAGCTGCTGGATCGCCTCACTGATATCAAACACCTCGTAAACCCCCATCCGGCCTTTGTATCCGCCAGGTGAGTTTGGACCGTCGGTGCCCTTCGTTAAAGTATAAGCGGAATCGGTGATTAAGGGCAAGCTTTGATAGCCCATATCGTTAGCAACAGTTGCCGCCTGATCCTTCGTGGCGGGCAAAATATCCTTCAGTACATCTTTGACCGCCGCCGTTTCGGGGAGATCAGACAGGTACGTCTGCCGGTTTTTGCCGATGCGCCGCACCAGCCGCTGGCCAATGACAGTATGCACCGTACTGGCGATCAGGAACGGCTCCACGCCCATATCAAGCAGACGCGGCAGAATGCCGGCCGCACTGTTGGTGTGGAGTGTACTGAAGACTAAGTGGCCCGTAAGAGACGCCTGCACGGCCAATTCGGCCGTTTCCTTGTCACGGATCTCCCCCACCATCACGATGTCGGGGTCCTGACGCAAAATGGAGCGCAGACCGCCTGCGAAGGTCAGCCCCACATCCGGGTTGACCTGGATCTGGTTAATACCCTCCATCTTGTATTCGACCGGGTCTTCCAAGGTGACGATGTTGATGCCATCGCTCTTCACTTCCTGTAGCAGCGCATAAAGGCTGGTGGATTTACCCGAGCCGGTCGGGCCGGAGGTCAGGATCATGCCGTTGGTGCGCTTTAAGCCGCTGCGGATGGAGCGCAGCGCTCGACCGCGGTAACCCATTTCTTCGAGCCTTAAAGACGTGCCGCTCTTGTCGAGCAGACGGATCACCACCTGCTCGCCCCACACCACCGGACTGACCGACACACGCATGTCAATTTCCTTGTCGGCTGCCACTACACTGAACTCACCGTCCTGCGGCACGCGGTGCTCATCAATCTTCAGATTGGAAAGAATTTTGATACGGCTGATAAGTGGCGGTTCAGTACTCTTGGGCAGCCGCATTAGCTCGCGCAAAATACCGTCGACACGGCAGCGGATTTTGAGCGCATCTTTCATGGGCTCAATGTGGACATCGCTGGCCCCATTGCGCGCGGCATATTCCAAAATGGTGGTGAGCGCTTTGCTGATAGGTGAGTCTTGCACCAGCGTGCCCAGGTTCAGCGGCTTTTTCTCGCCTTTTTTGTCACCTTCTTTGCCGTCAGCGCTGATCTCGCTTACCACCGCGTCGGAAATGTGTGCCTGGTACTGCCTAAGTACCTGACGTATACCCTCTTCGCTGGCGGCGTAGACTTTGAGCGGCCGCCCAATGCGATTGCTCAGGAAATCCACCGCCTGCACGTTATCAGCGTCCAGCATAGCGACGACCAGACGGTGTTGCATTTCGCCGAGCGGCACCGCCATGTAGCGCTCGGCCAGATCTTCGGGCAACAATTCAAGCACTTTGGGATCGATACGCGCCTCCAGCAGGTTGACGTACGGCACGTGTGTAACGTGTGCAATGGTTTTGGTGAGGTCTTCGTTACTCACTTTGCCACTACTGACCAGCATGCTGAACAGCGGCGTACCCTGGTCTTTGGAACGCACTTTTAGCAGCGCCAGGTCGGCGCGCGTGATGACCTTGTCGTTGACCAGCTTTTCCTCAACTTGCGTTTGGGCCGTAACAGAGAGAACGCTCATCGGACCACCTATCCGCCGAACGGATTAGTATTGCTGCCGCCAAGTGCGGTGTTCTGGGTGGGATCGATACTATTACTGTTGAAATACTTGCTGCTTGGCTGCCGGAACGACGGTGTAATCACGTCCACAACCTCAACCTTTTGGTGCCGGTTAGCCGGAGTCACAAAAATCAGATCCGAGGCTACGAACGATATAGTGGCGCTAATGGCAGCGATAACGATAATAAGGGCTACATCCTGCTGCTTCATCGCACAATTTTCTCGTTAATGTTTAGTGACTTGGTAGGCTGGTAGTACGTCTGGGCGGTCACGTTCATGATGAGCGTGTTATTACTACCGGTAAGCTGCAAGGTTTGTACCTGGATGGGCCGGATGGAACGTTCGAACACGCTGATGACATTTTGCATGCTAGCATAGTTACCCGACACCGACACACTGAACGGCATCGCCTCTGGCTGCGGGCTGGAGCTGGACTGATTGGCGCTCTGAGCCACTTCGTCATCGGTTCCGCTGATGCTGTTGATAGACACGCCGTTCTGCACCGACAATAGGTTGTCGAGGCTGGTCGTCAAGCCCGGGAAGTCGTAGGCACTCGGCAAAGCGTCCAGCACGATTTTGGCGTTGTTGCCATCCTGCGGACCGCTGCCGGTCGGGTTACCGCCAATGGCATTCTGTGAAGTACCGACAAACGCATCGTACGAGGTTTTTAGTTGATTCGTAGCGCTGATATCGTTTTTCAGCTGGGTAACCGCCTTGCGCTTGGCAGTAATGATGCGATTCTGGTACGCTGCCTGGCTCACCAGCGTCTTAGTCGCGACCAGCGAAAACACCAATATGAATGCCGCCACGCTCACATACGCCACGATGCGCGTGTTGGCCTTGTCAATCATGAGCCGCTTCATGGACGGCGCTGCGTTTGCCATATTAGCTCCCTCCCTGGAAAACGTTTGTTGGACTGGCACCGGCCGTCTGTGGCACCACCAATTTGACATTGTCATCAGTATTGAAGATGACCGGATCGAAATTGCAGGTAATCGTGAATGTAGCACCACTGTCATTGCGGCCGAAACTGCTCAATACAACCTGCGAAAAAGCGTGCGTCTGGGCAGAGCCACCGGTCGTCCCCGTCGCCTGGTACGTGGTCGACTTAAGCGTGTCAGTATAGGTGCTAACGACGTCAAGCGACGGCGCTGTGCCGCCGATGGTCAGCGTATTGGCCGAAAAATCAATATCGAGCTGGTTTAAGTTGGCTAGCGACGGCGTCACCTGCGAAATGTATGTAAACAGACGACTGGTGACCGGCTTTTGGTCATGCAGCGTACTTAGTGTATTCAGCTGGTTCTGAACTGTCAGGATTTTATCCAGATTAGGGACACTCTTGAGCTGGGCGCTGTAGCTCTTAATATCACGGTTTTCGTCGCTTAAAGCCTTTTTCTGCACCACATCGACCGTCAACAGTGCCACGGTCAGTATGGCAAGTCCGGCCACACTGATTATGACTGACGTTACCGTGATCAGATGCTTGGTGCGCTGGGTTTTTACATATTGCAGCTTGACGTCGGGCAGGAGATTGAATTGGACCATGCTATTCACTCCTCTCCGCCAAACCGACCGCTACCGAAAACTGATTGGATACCGCCAGCAGCTCGTTCTGCCGGTCGGCCGCAAAGCTCACATTGCGCCAGGCGTTGCCGATTTCCACGTTCATGCTGAACTTGTTCGCCAGATACAGTGGGAACTCCGGTATGCTTGATGCGCCGCCCGTCACGATAATCCGCTCTAGCTGATTGTTCGGGTAGCGCGCCTGGAAAAACTTGATGGATTTGTCCACATCGGCCACCAGCGCGTCAACTGTATTAACGATGGCTTGGAATACCTGGCCCTCTAGCTTGTCGCGGCTCACGCCAAATTTATAGACGAACTGCTGCGCCTGCTTGTCATCAATGCCAAGGTTCTGCTGCGCTGCCCGTACCACCGCGTCGCTGCCAGTAGGGATGGAGCGCACCAACCGCGGCGCGTCGCCCATGGTTATCACCAGATCAGTGCTGACAGTACCCATATCGATGACTAATTGAGGCATGGTCGTACCCGGCGGCACCATCGCGCGCGGCAGCGTCAAGCCGTCCGGCTCGAACGCTATCACGTTCAGGCCAATACCCTCAAGCAAGTCGAGCCGCTGCTCAATATAACTGTTCGGCACGCTGCTTAGCAGCACTTCCACTTTGGTCCGGTCCTTGGGAGAATCGCCCAGCAGTGCCCAGTCGATCTTGCTCTCGAGTGGGGGCGTGGGGATAAGTGAGTCTGCCTGGTACAGCAACGCCTTGCCAAGTTCGGCAGGTGGTAAACGATCCAAATCGGCCACCGTGGTGAATACCCGGCTGCTCGGCAGCCCCACGGCCACGTTGCGCGTACTCAGTTTGGCCTGGCTCACCAGATCAGCGATGATCTGCCCTACCTTCTGCTGGTCGGCCTTACTGTCGCTCTGTGCCATTTTAGGGTCAATCGGCACATACGCGTATTTGACGAGTGTTTTTGTGCCGTCACTGCCGCGCAACTCCACCAGCCGGATGCCGGTCGTGCCAATATCCAGCCCGAAAAACGCCGATACGCCGCTTAGCAGACCCACCGCCGGCACTCCATCTGTTCACTGGTTTTTGATAACATACTCTGTTTTCGCACCCTTCCATTCCGTCTCCAAGCTAAAGCGGAATGATTTGTTCTGATTATACCACGGAGTTGTTGGAAAAATGCAACCGATGACACCTTTCACCCAGACATGAACGGCCCGAATTCAAATGGTCACCAAACGAAAGTAATAAAGATGAACATAAGCCTACTCCTCCTGCTTTGCTTGAAACTTCCCGAGTCTAGTTTAGCGGCTCGGATACACAGACCAGGTAAGCAAGGCCTACAACACCGGCGGCAGTGCCGTGTACGCCTGATACAGGCAGCCGAGGGAGTTCGGGTCGTCCTTGCAGCTTGGACCGACCAGGTTGCCGAGCCATAGTTCCGGAGTGTAAACGAACCTTTCTGAGGGCGTATTCGGTGCGGTGCCGGCCGTAATCAGGCTGCCGTAGGTACGTTCCAGCTTGAGCTTGGCCGCAGAAACCGCGCCGTAAAATGTTAGCGGATGGTTGCAGGCGTTGTAGTTCTGGCCGTAATCAGCCCCCAGGCCGCTCGCGCAGGTATATAGCGTGCCGCCATTGTTACTGCTCGGCTGCACGTCATAAAAACCGTTCAGCGTCGTTACCGTGTTGCTGATGTAGAGGTTGCCGCCTTTTATCAGCAGCGTGAATTGCGGCACCGGAGTAATGTCGCCAGCACCGACCGTGTACGATTCGTTGTAGGTGATATTGCCGTTGATATACACGTTACCGGTCACCACCAGCGTCACGCGTGCGCCCGGCTGGACCGTGATGTTGCCGATGGTGGAATTGGCAGGCAGCGTGTAGGTACGGGTGCCGGTCGTGGAGTAATCGGGCGCGCCAGCCGCCGTCGCGGTCGCCTGTCCTTCGTAATCCGGGACACACCAGCCGGAGCTGCGGTTAAAGCCACCCCCGTAGGTAGTTGCTGCTGCCGAGCTGTTGGAAAAGCTTAAGCCCGTAGGTGATGTATACGGCGCCGTTGTCGAGCCGTTGGTACTCACGCTCTTGTTGTTGGCTTGAACATTGGTACTGTCAGTCACGAAATGTGTCACGTCACCGTTAGCAAAAGCCCCTAGCTGCGAGCCAGAACCAAAATAACTGTACGCCCCGAACGCGGGGTTATCTAGATTGTATGCTGTAATGCTGGCCGGTGTACTTTGCTCGGTACAGCCCGCGCCAAATCCCGGACCCGCCGCAATGTCACCGCCCTCCACCGTAAAGAATGGCTCATACCCGGCCTGCACAGCCTTGCCGCAGCTCGGGCCACTCGGCGCTTCAGCACCAACCAGCTGCCACGACAAGTTAAAGTTTCCGGAGTCCGGCGGCGTGAAGACATCGACCGGTGTGCTTTGTAGTGTCGTCGCCGAAACTGGCGTCGTGTAGTTTCGGGTATCGTTCAAGATCAAACCCGGCCCGATCTGCACTGTAAAATGCGCATTCTTGGGGCCTATGTTACCTAGATTCGGTGCATCATTCGGCGCGATAATCTTCTCGGTCACGTAGAACGATGTCGGCTCCTTCGCCACCAGGCCCGTACCGGGCAGACTGCTGGTGGCACAAGACAGCGAATCGCAGACATTGCCGGGCAGCGTTACCGATCCGATCTGTACCGCGTTATTCCCCGTATCCGCGTCCAAGCCGTACAGCACCACCTTGTCATGAATCCACGGATCAAAGTCGCCTAAGCCTGCCAGATCGTAAGTGAGACGACTGCCATTTTGGCCACCGTTAAACGTGCCACCACCCTCGGAAGAACCGCCGTTCAATCCTACCCGGAATTGGATACTATTGGTCGGCGCATTGGGGTCCCACAGTTTGATCGACACGGCGTGGCAGCTCACCGCCGTAATGTCATCGCGCGGCGGACAGTTCATAGCGCCACTTAGAGTTAACGTACCCCTCGTGACCCAGCTCAGTGTTGTGCCGCCATCCACGTCAGCCACTTGAAACGACATCGGGAATGCCGTGCGCGGTGTATTCGCGGTTTGCAACGTCCAGCTTGCGCCCGGCGAGTTCGCTGTAGCGTATTGCTTGCCATCCTTGCCGATCAGTCGCGCTTGCGTCGCGCCGTTGCCGTCGCTGAATGTCACTGAAATAGTATAGGTATTGTTATTACTGTTACACTGCGCAGTGCCAATATTGCCAGCCGGTGCTTTGTTACAAGCCGGGAAGCCGGTAGTTATCGTTCTATTAAGCTGACTCCCCAGCGGTCCCACATTATTTATTGTCAGTGAGGCCGTCCCGGCGTTTTCAACGTAGTTATAGGGCACTGTTACTGAGTTGCCATTCCTGAGGCCGGATTGCGTCCAGCCCCCTATCTTTGCTGTTGCCGTTGGCGCTCCCTGAGGGTCGGAAATACTGATCCTGAGCGTGGCCGTACCAATAGTATTACACGTAACTGAAAAGGATCCGCTTGGCGGCGTATCGAGTGTCAGCCTTAGAACACTGCCAATAGCGTTGCCACATACACGCCTCAGCGCGAATATCTGTCTGCCACCCTGCTGTATCAGTAGCACGCTGTCACCTCCGGAGTCACATTGAGTAAATTGTTCAACACTGTTCGTGGTGTAGTTGTAGCCGGTATCGTTACAGTTACCACTAATTGACGAGAGTGGCACGACCGATACGGTCACGTCAGGCTGCGACAGCGCCTGCTGCAGGGAGGCCATATCACCGTTGGGCGCAAGACGGCTTACGATCCATTGCGCACTCGTAACATCGGCTGGCACGCCGCTGCCCTCGTCAGCCTGCAACGCGCTCACCAACCCCGCACCGCTCGACACGCCGCTGGTATTCGCCTGATCAACGTAGTTAAGACAGTTAGCAGCTACTGAACCAGCGCTGGTAGGAACAATCATGTCACAGTCCGCCGCAAATACTTTGTGGTGGCTCGAGATTATACTGGCCGCAACCAGTGAAAGCAGCGTCAGACCTAACAATTTGCCGAAATTGTACATTACTGGCTCACCTCCTTGAGGTGTGCCTGTAATACCCGCAAGGTGTAATCATGCACATCAGGTGACAGGTTTGCCTTCTGGAGCAAGTCTATGGCAGCCTGGTAGTATTTGGCGGCGTCCTGATTGTTGCCCGCGTTTTTAGCAGCGGCGGCCGCAGTCTGGGCGGTCTGCATAGTCGCCTCGTTACCGTAAGCCTTAAGGGCGTACTGATAAGCCGTTTGATAGTCCTGCTGTGCGGTATATACGCCGCACAGCCCCATGTTGGCCTGTGCTTTTTGGTCGGCGGTTTTGGCTGTTTTGAGCTGGTTATTATACACAGCTGCGGCCGCCGCATAGTTCTTTTGCATCAAGTAGGTTTGCACCTGTTCTTGCGATGTCACGGGTGTAGATTTAGCCTGTGAGCTATTATTCCCCGCCGTTTGGTTAGGAGTGTGGTTTTTGTGCACCAGTTTATAACCGCCAAACCCCACTGCCACCAGCACTAGTACCGCTCCGGCAATCAGCCCCGCTAGCCGGATTTTTGCCCGCCGTGCGCCATCACCCGACCACCTCGTAGCAGAAGTCATGCTGGCATTTCCGCCGGCCGGCTCGCCAGTCGCCACACCCGTTGGCTCGCTCTCATCCATTTGTCTACGAGTATAGCAAACCGCTAGTGCTCGCGCCACCGCCAGCCGGAAATACTGCGGTCCATCTGTTATAATGCGACTACTATGAGTTTGTCGATAGCTATCGTTGGTCTGCCGAACGTAGGCAAAAGCACGCTGTTCAATGCCCTGACCGACAGTAATGTGCTGGCGGCGAATTATCCGTTCGCGACCATTGAACCAAACACCGGTATCGTGCCCGTGCCGGATACGCGGCTGCAGAAGCTCAGTGAGCTGTATGGCAATGCGCCTGTCAGACCGGCCACCGTTACTTTTGTGGATGTGGCCGGGCTGGTCAAAGGTGCCAGCGAGGGCGAAGGTCTGGGCAACCAGTTTTTGAGCCATATCCGCGCCACGAATGCTATCGTGCAGGTGGTGCGCGCCTTTGCTGACCCGAATGTCGTGACCGATGAAGCCACCGGTACACACGACCCGGCCCGTGACATCGAAACCATCAACACCGAGTTGATACTGGCCGACTTACAGACCCTGGCCAAGCGCCTCCCCCGGCTCGAAAAAGAATCACGCGCTAATCCCAAACTTAAGCCTGAATACGACACACTGCATCAGGTGCACGAATTGCTGGACAGCGGCAAGCCCGTCTGGAGCCAGCCGGACCTCGATCTGAGCCATTTAAGCGATTTGTTTTTGCTCACCGCAAAACCGGTTATTTACGTCTTTAATGTCGATGAGGCGGGCTTGCGTGACAGCGCTTTGCACGACCAGCTCGCCGGACTGGTCGCGCCTTCACCTACACTGCTCATCTGTGCCAAACTGGAAGACGAGCTGCGCGGTCTGGACGCCAGCGACCGCAGCGAGCTGCTAGAAAGCTATGGTGTCCACGAGTCCGGCTTGCATCAGCTGGTCCGTGCCGCCTATGACACGCTCGGCCTGCAAAGCTACCTGACCGCTGGTGAAAAAGAGGTTCGCGCCTGGACTATCCCGCGAGGTGCTACCGCGCCACAGGCCGCCGGGGTCATTCACGGCGATTTCGAACGCGGATTCATTGCCGCTGAAGTTGTAGATTATGGCGATATTATAGTACTCGGTTCGCTCCAGGCTGCCCGCGCCGCCGGCAAAGTCCGTACTGAAGGCAAAACCTACGTCATGAGACCAGACGACGTCGTGGAATTCCGCTTCAATGTCACAAAGTAACACCAAAACTAACCCCAGAATCATCTGAGGTTAGTATTTGTACCACCTTTTAGTAGAAACTCGGGAAGCGACGCTTCCGGCTCAGCACCAGTGGCGTTCTGGTGTAGGGGTTCATTGGGGAGTAGCGCATCCCACCCGATTGTCCACCGGCGAACCCTGCCGCTGTTTGAGGATTCAAACCCTGCATAGGTTGGGGTATGCCTACCAGCTGCCCTTGTAGCTGCTCCGCCGTCAAAGCGTGTTGCCGCAGCTCCATCACCCGTTGCTGGATGTAATTGACGCATTTCCGCAACCTCACGTTGCTCCAGCTGCTAAATACCAGGTTACGCATGGGAGTAAAGATCCGTATCGTTGCGCCCAGCAAACGATTGCTGAAATCAACCTCGGACATCATATCGTAGCGGATGTCCTCGATGGTAAGCAGCATGGGTTTACGGTCTATCAGCAAGACCCGGCAGTTCGTTACTACCAGCAGCGCGAAGCCTCCTTCATAGCTGCCGTTGACCGCCTGGGCGATTTTTTCCTGGGGCATCAGTACGTTGCTGAGCTCACGTATTTCCGTCCTGCCCCACATTTTAAAATTACAGCCGACATGTTTCAGCTGCTCTTCTACCTCTTGAAAACTTACCATCGTACATCCCTCCCGGGAGGCTGCCGTAACCTGTTGGTTGGCTCACCTGTACATATACAGTATGGGGGCACGGCATCCCAATAACTGTTAGCTTTATCACAAGTCGAGCATGATTTTTATCACATCTTGGGGATTAGTCCGGCTTATGAAATAATGAGGCTATGCTGGCGAACGCGAGTGAGATGCGTGCACTCGTCAACTTATTCCACGGTGGCACACGGTTGACGTACGCAAAAGGCGAGTTCATCATCCGGCCCGGCGAATCGCCGCCTGGTGTTTTTTACATAGAAGAGGGGATTGCAAAAGCCTACGACATCACCAAATACGGCGAAGAAAATCTATTGATTATCCGTAAAAGCGGCGAACTGATGGGGCTCACCTGGGCCATCACCGGCCAGGACCGTGGCATCATCTATTCGACCCTGGCACCCACGACAACGTGGCTGATTACGCGCTCCCGGTTCACAGGTTTTTTGCGCGATAACCCGGCATCCGCCCTGCCTGTCATCGACATGATTACCGACATGTACCGTTTACACTCCGAACGTATCCTGACTTTGGAGTACCGCACAGTACGCGAACGGCTGGTGGCCTTCCTGCTTACCAACGCCCGGCGTTTCGGCGAGCCTACCCCAAACGGCACCCGCATCGGCGTGCCGCTCAAACACCAGGACATTGCCAGCAGCATTAGCGCCACACGCGAGACTACCTCGCGAGCACTCGCCGAGCTGGAGCGCCAGGGCCGGATCAAGAACGAGCCGTCGCACATCACCATCATCGATGAGCCGACACTCCGCAATTTGCTGTGAGTTTTTTAAGATTTCACTTCCAGTGCAGAATGATATCTTCGATAATCCGCACGATTTTCTCGTGGCCGGGCAGCCGGTTATCCTCGTAATAATGGTCAATCGAAATTATATCTTCCAGCACGTTCAGACAGACAATTTCGTCGGCCAACATGTGCATCTGGTCGACCGCCTGCACGCTGGCGAACGGCGTCACCATAACCAGCCGCTGGATCTTGATAGGCTTCAAATATTCAGCCGCCGCACGCATTGACAGGCCGTTTACCAGCCCGTCCGACACGATGATGATGTTGCGCCCCTGCAGCAGATGCGGGCTAATTACACCGCCCTGTCCTAGCAAGCGGTTCATTTCAAATATTTTTGCGGTCTTTTGCTGCTCTATGTAGTTGAAATTTTCCGCCCGGAGCTCTTCAAGCTCGCCTGCCGAATACATATCGTTGTAAGTCAGACCGCCCGCGGAGTCAATTTCGGCTAGGGTGTCAGGCTCGCCCTGTAGCTTGATGGCGTCCGTGAGCAGCATGTGCAGCGGGCAGTGGAGCCGCACGGCGACTTCCGCACCAACTACCACCGCGCCGTCATTCAAGGCCACTACCGCGCAGTCTTCGTAGCGGTACTTCGTAACCAGCTGGTCGGCTATCAGATCACCCGCAACCTTACGGCTCGGAAAATAATGCATGAGCTCATTATATATGAGGCACGTCTGGTGTGTTCAGGTTTTATTGAGTCAGTCGGTTCGACGCATTGACTATAGCAAAGTTGGGGTCCTGTCGTTACCAACTAGTGTAAGCGTCAGATTCGGTTTACAATCACAATAGGCTGGATAGACCTGCCAGTAGCCCTCAAGTAGAACACCCCTACAACATCCCGCGTTAGCGGGATGTTTCTTTTCCAGCCTGTTCGCGATGTGCCGTCAGGCACTCTGCCGGCGTCTTGTAGTCAATAACGCTCATGAACCGGCTGAATAGTTCAGATAAATATGGCTTGACGTACTTCGAACTACCTAGGTAGAGTTATGCCGACTTGCCTGGCAGCTTCCAGCAGCTCGGCATTTAAGGCTAGTAGCTTCTTTTCTATCGAGAGCTTCCTGAACGTAGGGTCGGTTACGGCGGAGTGCTGGAGGGCAGCAATCATTTCGTATATCTCTTTAACGTCGTTGCTTAAGGCTTCTAGGTCCCCTTTTATAGGCCCTAATTCCTCCCTCAGTTCTTCCTTAAATATACTTCTGATTTCCAACAGATCAGTTGCGCTTAAGCTCATAGTCTATTCCTTATCAAAAATAATACTTACTATAATCATAGTATACCCTCCATGTCCTCAACTTGCCCAAAACAAAAGGACTCCCAAAGAAGTCTTTTAAGCATAAACGGTTTGGCTGGGAATGGAGTCTGATTTTCGAACTATGGAGGCTGAGGTTTACTCGCTGAAAGACTGCTAAGCTCGCTCAGCTACCTTCTTAGTGTCGTCTCCGACCATTTCGTCCATTGCTTGGTTCATGTCAATACCACGTTCGCCCGCTACATAGAGTACCTCGGCTAATATATCTGCCAGCTCATTGCGAAATTGCCACTCAAGCTCCTCGTCACTTTTACCATCTGCCCATCTATCGCCTGAGAGCTGCAGCATAACTTTTGTGAGGCTGCCGACTTGGTATGTTAAGTCTTTTGCGGCCGTTTCCCAGGTCCAGTGGCGGGTACCTTGTTTGTCGTATTGGCCGAAGCTCTTCTTAACAAGCTTGGTAAGATCAGTTATCGTGTAGTCTTTCATACCAGTATCATATCAAAACAAAAAGACCTACAAAGAAGTCTTTCAAAGTGTTTATCCTTGCCTAGGGATGAGGGATTCAAACTTATGCTAATTTCCGCAGCAGATAAAAGCGCTCCACATTACCCTTGGAGCCAGGAACTTCACTGTCGGTCTTTTGCAGAATTTTGAAATGGCGCTGCGCCCACGTTTCAAAATCTTTCAGGACTTCGCGCCGCATTTTGTCGTTCTTTATAACTCCTTTGTGCTTGAGGCTGCTCTGTCCGGCTTCAAATTGCGGTTTTACCATCGCTACGATATCACACCGGGCGTCGACCAGTGTTGCCACGTACGGTAAAATCTCGCGCAAAGATATAAAGGATACGTCACCGACAATCATGTCGATATGCTCGGACGTAGTAAAATCGCGGATGTCCGTTTTTTCGTGCAGCTCAATCCTGGGGTCGCTACGCAGGCTCGAATGCAGCTGATCGGTGCCAACGTCCACCGCGATAACTCTCACTGCACCGTGTCCCAGGACGTACTGCGTGAACCCGCCGGTGCTGCTGCCGACGTCCAGCACCGTTTTGCCGGCAAAATCCAGGCCAAATGCCTTGGCCGCGCTTTTAAGTTTGAGCGCCGCCCGACTTACATACTGCTCGGTTGCCATCAGCGTTATGGTGTCAGTTTTAGCCACCATCTGCCCGGCCTTTGTAGCCGCCAGGCCATTCACCTTCACCTGGCCTAGCCGCACGTAACTCTCCGCCTGAGAGCGCGAGCTTACCAGCCCGCGTCCCGCCATTGCTACATCAAGCCGCTGCTTCATCAAATAATCTCACTTCACTCACTATCTCTTTATAATCACCTTTTTGCTCTACAATGTACAGCTGACCGATGTGCACCAACGCATTTTCAGGCAACAAAAGCCCGCTCTGAGCCGTGACGTGCGGCCGGAAACTATACGGTTTTTTGGTAGTCTCATCTATCAAAAACGCGTGCTTCTTGTGGAGATAGCTTCTGGCTTTTGCTTCGATTCGATCGAGCCGCTCGGTTGGTGCTAGCAGCCGTACCGGCCGGTTCTTGCGAGGACCGAACTGTGCCTCGTGGCCAGTCGTAATATTGAATGGTTCAATACCGTACGTCGCCCGTTCAAGCCCTTCCGCGATTACTCCGGAGGGCTCATCAAGCCGGAACCATGGCACGATAGTTACGTGCAGCAGCCAGGCCTTAAACTGTGTGCCCACTTCCTGGGCTTCCACAAACCCGCAAATCAAGCGATCGCCAGGCAGCATAGCCCGCGGCCTACTATTCTTTCACACGCTCGCGGTACGCGCCGGTCGCCGTGTCAACGGAAATCAAATCGCCTTGCTTGATGAACGCCGGCACCTTGATGGTGATACCCGTTTCCAGCGTCGCATCCTTTTGCACACTGCTGGTTGTATCGCCCTTCACCACGTCTTCGGCGTAGGTTACGAGCAGTGGTACATTTTTAGGCAGCTCCACGTTGATCGGCCGATCGTTAAAGAACTGCAAGCTGATCGTGTCACCTTCCTTTATGTAACCCGCGCCGTCACCCACAAGATCGGCCGGAATTTCGAACTGCTCAAACGTATCCGGATTCATAAAGTAGAACGTGTCACCATCGTTGTAAAGATATTGTGCCGCTTGGTTCGTCACCTCGGCCGGCTCCACGGTTTCGTTACCCTTAAACGTCTTGTCGAGCACCCTGCCGTCCAATACGCTTTTAATGCGCACGTTCACGATGGAACCGCCACGCCCCATCACCTTCTGGTTGTAATCCACCACCCGGTACGGCACACCGTCCATCTGGAATAGCACGCCTTTTTTCAAGTTCGTAATACTTAATGCCATAATTAATTTTCTCCGTCCAATGTTTCCATTATCTGTTCGAGCTCGGCATCGGTTAGATTGCCGTAAACATGCAGATTGCGCGCCAACTGCGTAAGTCCGCTCGGGTCGTGCTTCTCCATCCATAGCTCAATCGCTTGGTTCGCTTCACGCTGCTGCATCTGGATGTTACCGGTCGTGCCAGCGGCCCACCCACCAAACGTGCCGCCCACAAACTGCTTGCGTGTGTTCATGCGGTTCAGCATCAACTCTATAGCCTCTTTTGTCGTCATAGCACCCTCCCTTCAATCTGTTCCAATTGTGCGGTCAGTTGCGCGACATCCGCCGGCCCAAATGCAGCACCGGCAGCCACAATGGCAGTCTGCAGCTTAACCAGGCGCTTTTTGGCGGCCACGGCGCACTTCAGCTGGTCGTCGCGAGTTTCGCTGAGCTCGTAGTCCCGAATGTCGAGACGCGCATCAACCGCCAGACGCCGCAAGGATGCCATGGCCTTTTTCTCGGCCGGTTCCAGCAGGTCTACATCTACATCGCGGAGTAGCGACTTTATCTGCGCTTCAATCCGTTGCATGGCCAAAAACGGCGAGGCATTTTCCATACCTCTTATTTTAGGAGCCTTACGCCTTAGCTACAAACGGCAGCAGCGCAATGTGCCGGGCGCGCTTGATAGCCACCGCCAAATGTCGCTGCTCGCTCTCGGTCAGACCGGTCTTCTTGCGGGTCTCGATTTGCCCGTACTGGTTGACGTAGCGCTGCAAGGTCTTGAAGTCCTTGTAGTCAAAATAGGCTACGTCCGTCTTGTGCTTAAAAATCTTTGCCATAATTACATATCCTCTTTTAATTAATAGGTCCTGGGGGCGAGCTCCATGGGATTTTCGACAGGATGCTAGGGGCAGTTACCTGTAGCGATTTGCCGATAGCTGAATTCTACGGCATCCCGTATAGGGCGCATCCAGCATTTGACCAACCAGGCGCTCTTCACATCGCCTGGCGCAGAAGGACTCTTCCATGGAGACATCCTATGTTAAAACGGAATGTCATCAAGGTTAATCGGCTCATCGCCGATGTCTTCGATGACGACATCATCCTGTTTCTTGCTCGGCGCAGGTTTGCCTGAACCACCACCATTTGAGCCAGAACCGGATCCACCCTGATATCCCCCGCCATTGGAACCACCGTTGTCAGAACCGCCGCCCGGGCCGCCTAGGAACGTTACGTCCTGCGCCACCACTTCGACTTTACTGCGTTTCTGGCCTTCCTGTTCCCAACTGCGGCTTTGTAGTCGGCCGTTAATCAGGCACGGACGCCCCTTCGAAAGGTACTGCGCCACGCGTTCACCCAGGGGGCCCCAGGCTACAACATCAATATAGTCAGTGGCTTCCTGCCAATTGCCGTCCGCGCCTTTATAGCTGCGGTTGAGTGCTAGGCTGAAGCTACACACGTTCTGCCCGTTTGGCGTCTGCCTGAGCTCCGGGTCGCGGGTCAGGTTCCCCATTAAGATTACTTGGTTGAATGATCGAGCCATGCTCTCCCTCCTTGTAGGAACTATGTCCAGTTAGTTTGTACTTTTTACGTTACGCTGCCGTTTTAGCAACGTCAAGTTGTGGATTTTACTCTTCCTCTTCCGATTCACTGTCCGTGCTCTCGCCACGCTTAGCGGCCTGCTCGGCTTTACGAGCCTTTTCAGCCTCAGCCTTGGCAATAGCCTTCAGGTCCGGCTTGGTGATCAGGAAACGGACCACCTCGTCGGTAATGTTCAAGATGCTTTCCAGCTTCTGAACGTTCGCACCGGGCATTTCCACCGTGTAGAACACGTAGATAGCCATGTCGTGCTTCTTAATGGGGTATGCCAGCTTGCGCTTGCCCCAATTGTCGACATTTGTGACCTTGGCACCGTTATCTGCGAGGATTTTCTCGACACGCTTGGTCGCCTTTTCCAGATCTACTTCCAGATCGGGGTCATAGAGTATAGCAATTTCGTATTGCATCAAAACTCCTTTGGATTACCACTTTGCAAATTGCCTCTGCTCCGTGGACAGCCCATGCTCACTAGGGATACAGGCTGAGTTGATATTAGCTCTGTTATTTTACCCTAGTCACCTCTGTTCGTCAACTCGCCCACCCGTATGCAAGCAAAACTCCCGCCATATCAGCGGGAGTTCATAAGCACAAAAAGACATTTGCAAACGCATCTGCCTGGTGAAAGAAGTGCGCCGCGCCTTAACCGTCTCTCAAAGTCTTGGACACGGCTGCCACTTCTTTCCCCATTTGGCTTTTTGTTTTACCAACATGTTAAAACGCTTACACTTAATAAGCAAGTGTTTTATTACAAAATGTGTTCAAGGCTCGTTTCTCCGTAACTATTCAGAATAGTCAAAACAACCACAGGTATCTCTGTTATTTTACCGTTGTAAATAGAACACCTGAAACTGTACCACCTTGCGTGTCTTATGCTGCAGCAGCAGATTTCACAATCAGTCCATCGGCGTCGGCGGCGTAGCGCCAGGTTTGAAGGGTGTCACCTTGCTCAGCATCTCGATATCGGCTCTCACGCCTCCCTGCCATGAAGGAGATTGCCGGTTCGAATCCGCGTCGCGCAGCTCGCCAAAGGGGCGTTAGTCGCTCTGTCCAAGGTTGGGCACGTTGCATACATCTCGTAAACGCTTGATGCTTTTATAGCCGTGTACGCATTACTCTACAGGATAAATATCCTGGATAGCATCGGAGCTAGCGGGCATGGAGCCTGCTGCTGCGTCATCGCCGCCAAACACCTGCGCAAGGCTGCTCACCAGCACCTCGCGTGGCCGGGAACCGTCGGCCTGGCCGATTATTCCCTGTTCTTCCATCTCTTCGATAAGCCGCGCGGCGCGACCGTAACCGATGCGCAGTTTTCGCTGCAGCAGGCTCGTGGATGCTTTGCGACTTTCAATCACCACCCGTACCGCGTCTTTCAACATGTCGTCATCGCCGCCGCCAGAATCCATGTCCGCCACTACACCACCCTTGCCGATAGTCACGGGCTGACTTACCACTTCGTCATTATACTGCGGCGCGCGCTGTGCACGGATAAAATCGGTCACCTTCCCGGTCTCATTGTCACTGATGAATGAAGCCTGGACACGTTTGGGTGCCGGCATGTCGGAGGTTAGCAGTAGCATATCACCCTGCCCCAGTAGCTTTTCGGAGCCTATCTGGTCAATAATGGTACGCGAATCGACCTGGCTGGCAGTGGTAAACGCGATCCGGGCCGGCACATTCGCTTTAATAAGCCCGGTAATAACGTTGACGCTCGGACGCTGCGTGGCCAAGACGAGGTGGATGCCGACTGCCCGGGCCTTTTGGGCAATGCGCACGATCAGCGCCTCCACGTCGCGCGCGGCCATCATCATCAGGTCAGCGAGCTCATCAATCACGATCACGATGTACGGCATGCTTTCTTCGTTCTTCAGCAGATTATATTCGTCGATGCTGCGCTTTTTTTGCTCGGCCAGCGTACGGTAGCGACGCTCCATTTCGGCCACCGCCCACTTCAACGCGGAAATGCACTTCTCCGGTTCGGTGATCACCGGCGTCAGCAAGTGTGGAATATCGTTGTACGGCGTCAGCTCCACGGTTTTCGGGTCAACCAGGATCAATTTAAGCTCATTCGGGGTATTGCGGTACAGCAGGCTCGTCAAAATATCGTTGATCATGACCGACTTACCGGAACCGGTTTGTCCGGCCACCAATAGGTGTGGCATTTTGGCGAGGTTCGCCACCACCGGTTTGCCGGCTATGTCCTTACCGATAGCGAACGTCAGCGGGTCGTTTGCATTGGTCCAGTCACTTGCGCTCAGAACACTGCTTAAGCGCACTATCGCTGGCTTGACGTTCGGCACTTCAATACCCACGGCGCGTTTACCCGGGATAGGCGCCTCCATACGGATGCTAGTTGCGGCCAAGTCGAGCGCCAGGTTGTTTTCGAGCGCGGTAATCTTGGTGAGCTTAACACCTGTCGGCGGCCGCAAAGTATACTGCGTCACACGCGGACCGATGTTAGCGCCCTCCATCTCAACATCAATATTGAAGTTCTCAAAGGTCTCTCGTATGGTGCGGGCCTTGGCCTCGACGTTGCCGGGATCGGCTTTGTCGTTCTTCTGATCAAGCAGCTCCATGCCCGGGAATTTCCAATCCGGGTCGCTGGCAGCCGTAAGTGCCGAGTGACTTTCCTGAGCGGTGAGTTTCTGTGCGGTATTGCGCAAGTTGAGACGCGGTACCGGTCTAGGAAGCGGCGATTCCACCGGCACATCGCCACTGATCGTAAAACCGTTCTCGGCCGCCTTGTTCTGCAACGCCTCCAGCCCATCTTCATCCTCTTCGCGTTCGCGGCGCTTAAAGAGCGCCAGGATCACCTTCGGTGAAATGCCAAAGGCGAAGAAAAATGCGAATAGCGTAGCTAGGAAGAAGAAAATACTGGCCGGTATCTTATCCAGCAGGCTCAGAACCGCACCGCCCGCAAGCGAGCCGACACGACCGCCATGCCCACCGATGGAGCCACTCGCGTTTTGGGCGGCAAACATGGTATGAAACCAGCCGCTAGCAAAAAGTAGCAGCCCGAACATGCTAACACGCTGCACGAGCGGTAACCGGTGATCTTCCGACGCGAATTTATATACGCCCCAATAGACGAGTACCGCCGGCAGTACCCAAGCCGCCCAGCCAAGTAGCCAATATGCCCCACTGAACAGCGCTTTAGGCAAAGTGCCACCAGTGCCCAAGCCGCCCAGCAGCACGAACAGGGCTACCACTACCAGGAGGAGCGCTAGGGCGTAGCTCCAAACCGGTGAGCGCTCGATTATTTCGGGCTCGCTCGTCTTGGTGCGCTTGTTTTTAGCTGCTTTTTTCTTTTTTGCCATAAGAGTTACTATATTATACCAACCTTATTGGTTGTGCTTATAAAAATTATAGCTTTATTTACAACTTTTGTCAATGCGCTTATGGTTTCAACCTACAGAACAATACAGCGGGTGGTGGTACCACTGCTCGTCTGCGCGCCATACAGAATGACTGCCGAGCGGGATATCGGGTTTGGATCACCTGCGTGGCCGTCACTCCCGCATTTGGCGCCTGGCACCACATACATTGTATTTTGGTCGGGCACAGCGAGTCCGGCGGTATAGTTCATAAGCCGGATGTTTGCTGCGTTGTACGCACGAAAGCCCCCGACTGCATACAGCGTCGGGTCGCAAACTGTCCCGCACAACACCAGCCTGCCGTCCTGAGTGGCCGAGAAATGTGCCGGCAGCACGCCGTTGGCCGAGGCATATTGCCCGACGGCGCCAGCTACCAGATTCAGGTCCATGGCCTGCTTCGCGCCGAAGCTGAGTGACGGGGCGGTTTTAGATGGCTGAGTACCGGCAGCCCTGGATGAAAAATACCAGTACGCCGCCACACCCAGCACCGCTAGCACCAAGAGTGCGCCGAGCATGACCAGCAGCCGACGACGACCGCGTTGTGCACGGGAACGGTAGCGGGCAGCACCGGCAGATTGGAATGCCATACCCGCCAATTATACCAGCTTGAGTCCCTACGGCTTCAAGCGGCGTTAGTCGGGCTGGTCCTGGCCCAGCAACCGCGCCCGCATCTCCTGGAAGCGGCGCTGCTGTTCAGCGGCGACTTCTTCTGCTGACTTGGTCTTGCCCTGGTGCACAGTCTGCGCACTCTCGGTCTTGCCACCGATCACGTTCACTACGGGAATGACAATGGGGCTTCGCTGGGTCTGCTCAAACAGGAAGTGCGTGATGTGGTCCTTCAACTCCGCCTTAAAGCGGTCGAGGTCGATGCGCTTAAACCGTTGCTGCACGGCACGGCGCACCTCACTGCGCAGGCCGTTCATCAAGTCTTCCTGCTCACGCATGTAAATGAAGCCGCGGGAGATAATATCCGGGCTAGTCAGCAAACTGCCGGTCTTTTTGTCCACCGTGATTACCACAGCGACTAGACCTTCCTCGCTCAGCAGCACGCGGTCTTTCACTACCACGTTGCTGACGATCGAGCCGGTCTGGTCGACCAGCAAACTGCCGTGCGGCACCTCGCCGGCTGGTTCAAACTTGTCGGCCGTAAACAAGAAGCTCTGACCGTTATCGGCCAGAATGACGCTATCACGTGGCCAGCCCTCTTCAACGGCGATTTCGGCATGATACTTACGGCGTAGCATGTCAGCATGCACCGGTATAAAGAATTTGGGACGCACCATGTGCAACATATCGCGCATTTCGTCACGGCGGGCGTGCCCGGAAACGTGCAGCGGACCACAGCCGTCGATGTCGTGAGTGGGGTGCCGGTACAGGTGCAAACCCATACGCGCGAGGTCAGCACTGATCATAGCGTATCTGACCTCGTTACCCGGAATCGGGGATGAGCTGATGAGCACTGTGTCGCCTTCCTTGAGCTTGACGTGCTTGTGTGTACCCTCGGACATACGCTGCAGGGCCGCGCCCGGTTCACCCTGACCGCCGGTACAGACCACCAATATCTCTTCATCACGGAAGTTGTTGACCTGCTGCATGGGGATGACGGTGCCCTTTGGCACTTTCAAAATCCCCTGCCGCACTGATATTTCGGCGTACGCCATCATGCTGCGGCCATCTAGCGCCACCTTGCGCCCGGCAGCCACGGCCGCGTTGATCACCATCTGGATACGGTTCATGTTGCTGGAGAAAATCGCGACAAATATGCGGCCTTGCGACGAGTTGATGACATCATGGAAGCTCTGCTGCAGCGTGTGCTCAGTAGGTGTACGACCCTCCGAGTCGGAGTAGCTGCTCTCGCTGAGTAGCACCAGTACACCCTCATCACCAAGCTGTTTCAGGCGCGTCAGGTCGCTAGGGTGTTGGTCGAGCGGTTCCGGATCAAGCCGGAAATCACCCGTGTCCACTACGCGGCCGACCGGCGTATCGATAACAACCGCGCTCGCTTCCGGAATGGAGTGCGTCACGCGCAGCAGTTCAATCACGAACTCGCCGACCTTCAGCCGTTCGTGGCCGTCCATGTTCATGGTTTTAAGCTCGGGCGTAAAGTCCAGTCCGGATTCCGCCTGCTCGTCCTCGAACGTTTTTTCTACGATACCGATAGTGAAGTGCGAGCCGTAAATCGGCGCCGGGAACTTCGGTACAATGTGACGTAAGCCCCCGATATGATCAAGGTGACCATGAGTTATCACGTAGCCCTTGATTTTTTGCCGGATAGTTTCCAGATACGCCGGATCGGCAATTTCGTAGTTGATACCGGGCAAGTCAACGCCCAGGTTGTTACCGCAGTCCAAGATGACAGCCGTATCTTTATATTCGATAATTGCGCAGTTTTTTTCACCAACGTCTTCGAGGCCGCCCAGGAACGTAATTTTGAGCTTGTCAAAATCGTCGGTAATCGTGTTGGCGCGGCGTGGCTGGTCGCCGTTCTGCTTGGCAGCCGCCGGTGCATACTGATTGACCAGTTTTTGGGCATCCATCTGCGTACGCTTTTGGGCTCGCACAGCTGCGCCGCGGCTGATGCCGGGTCTTTTTTCGCCGTTGCCGCCGTTACTGGTATTCTGATCATTCCGGCCGTTTTGACCATTCTGATCACCGCCGTTCCGGCGGTTCCGGCCACCGCGGTTATTCTGTCTGGGTGGCCTACTGGTGTTGTTAGGATCTTTATCCATACTTTTTAGTTAATCCTTTATTATTTAAGTTTCTTGAGAATTACGGGGATGAGCGCAAAGTCATCTATGAGTGTTTGGCGCATCCCGCCGTTATACAGCGCCGCAGCCGGATGGAACAAAGGCAGGTATACCCGGTCTTTGTATCGTTTCGGCTGGCCGTGCACTTGGCTGATTTTCAGCCCGGGCAGCAGCACATCCATGCTGTGCCTGCCTAGGGTGACAATCAATTTCGGTTGCATTATATCTAATTGTTCCTGCAGATATGGCAGCCACGCTTCCTTTTCGGCCAGCTCAGGATCACGGTTGTTCGGTGGCCGGTATTTTACGATGTTCGTGATGTAAATATCCTCCCGCTTGAGCCCCACCATTTCGAGCATTTCGTTTAAGAATTTGCCCGCTGCACCGACGAACGGTTTACCCTGCTCGTCTTCGTTTTTGCCCGGCGCTTCGCCAATGAAGACGATCTCCGCATCCGCATTACCGTCGGCAAACACCAGTTGCGTCGCGCCAGCCTTCAGCTCCGGCGTCACGTTGGCCTGCTCAATCCGCTCCTTCAGTTCGTCAAGCAGCTGCTGTTTGGTCTTGGATGCCATTTAATATGGGCTCCCATGGTTAACGAAGGTTTTTACCACACCCGCCGCGACTGCTTTCACAGCCTGCCATACCGTGCGATTACGCCGCGTCTTCACTTTTTAACCCCCGCAATCATCCGAACGAAATTTTGCAGAAAGCCGACCAGGAAGATGAGCGCCAGTAGCCACTCCCACCAGTAGCCGCTCGGTATCGCCAGATTAACCAGTATCGTGAACAGGCCGAGCTCGACAAGCCCGAAGACCAGGTGGCCTGGCCGGGTCTTGTGGAACTTGTCGATACTCGGCATACTCATTTCTTTTGCTTCGCCTTCGCAATGATATAGCCATCCGCGAGGCCGCCGACCAGGATTAGTATCCCGCCGCTCACAGCGTAGCCATCGTTCTGAATACTTCCGGCGGCCCCCGTTAAGCCGGTCTGTGTGGCCAGCCGGAAGCCTATGACAACCAGAGCCGTCGCTACGATTGCCGATAGCCGACGGAGGTTTTTACCCACTACTTCTTGCCTTTCTTTTCCTTGTCGGCCAACTCACGTGCTGCGGCTTTCATGCTGAGCTGCAGGCGACCGCGGTCATCGATAGCGACCAGCTTCACCGTTACTTTGTCGCCTTCCTTGAGCTTGTCGCTTGGCTTCTCGGTGCGCTCTTCACTGATTTCGCTGACGTGCACCAGGCCATCCTTGCCTGGCAGAATCTGCACGAAGGCCCCGAAGTCCAGCACACTCACCACCGGCTTATCGTAGTAGATCGTGCCGACTTCCGGGTCTTCAGTGATACTCTTGATCCACTGGATAGCCGCGTCAATGTGCGTTTTGTCCGGGCTGGCGATCATGATCGTGCCGTCATCCTTAATGTCGATTTCGGTGCCGGTTTCGGCCGTAATCTTCTGGATGGTCTCACCGCCCTTGCCGATTACCTCACGGATCTTGTCGGGGTTGATAGTGATACTCTCCACGCGCGGCGCGTACGGGCTCAGCTCAGCTCTAGGTTCGGCTAGCGTCTTCAGCATGTGGTCCAAGATGAACGCCCGGCCTTGTTTGCCCTGTTCCAACGCTCTTTTAAGCGTCGCTACCGGCAGACCGTGCACTTTCATATCCATTTGCAGTGCAGTGATACCGTTGCTCGTACCAGCTACCTTGAAGTCCATGTCACCGGCAAAGTCTTCGGCATCGGCGATATCACTCAGCACGTAGGACGTGTCGCCGTCGACCATCAGGCCCATGGCGATACCGGAAACCGGGCTTTTCAGCGGCACACCGGCGTCCATCAGCGCCAGACAGCTCGAGCACGTTGCGGCCATGCTGGTCGAGCCGTTTTGGGACATAATTTCGGTCACGCTGCGGATAGCGTACGGGAATTCTGTTTCGCTTGGCAGCACCCCGCTCAGCGCACGCTCCGCCAGATAGCCGTGGCCGATTTCACGGCGGCCCGGCGAACCCAACCGCCTGACTTCACCTACGGTGTAACCCGGCGCGTTGTAGTGGTGCATGTACCGACGTTCACCGTCGCTTACTTCCATGGTGTCTACCATCTGCGCGTAGCTCAAAGGCGCCAGAGTCACGATGTTCATGCCTTGCGTCATACCGCGCGTGAACAGGCTGGAACCATGTGCGCGAGGCAGCAAACCGACTTCGGTACTCAAAGGCCGGATTTCATCCAGCTTGCGGCCGTCCGGACGGATGCCATCTCTTAAAATTCCCTTACGGACATCCTTGTGGATAGCCAGCTGCAGCGCTTCATCATATTCACCGCGCAGGTCAGAATATTCTTCGCCGTACTTGCCGGCAAACTCGTCGTGCATTTGCTGGCGCAGAGTGGCGATCAGCTCGTTGCGCTCCGGATAGGGTGCACGCAGGTCAGCTCCCAGGCGGCCTTCCACCCAGACATCAACCTCTGTTTGGAATTTTGCGTCCGGCAACGCTAGTTCGTACTCCTGCGGCGTCACACCGACCTTTTTGACCAGCTCACGCTGCACGTCCAGTGCCGGTTGGATAGCCTCAACGGCGAATTCCATAGCCTTGATAACTTCATCCTCGGTCGCTTCGTGAGCGCCCGCTTCCACCATCATAACTTTGCCATCGGTACCAGCTACCACCAGGTCGAGTTTGCTCTCGGCCAGCTCAGCGGCGCTCATGAACGCACGGTACGTGCCGTCAGCATCAATACCCACGCGCAGACCCGCTACCGGACCCTCATACGGTGCACCGGTCAGCATAAATGCAGTACTCATAGCGATCATCGCCACCATGTCCGGCCGGAACGACGGGTCCATGGACAGTACACTGGCAACACCTTGGACCTCATTGCGGTAGCCCTTCGGCCACAGCGGACGGATAGGGCGGTCGATCAGACGGCCGATCAGAACCGCCTCGTCACTCGGTTTGCCTTCGCGCTTGATGAACCGCGAACCGCTAATCTTGCCGGCTGCGTAGAACTTCTCTTCATAATCGATGCTCAAAGGAAAATAATCCATGCCGGGAATAACCCCGCCAAGCATCGCCGTACCCAGCACCACGGTTTCACCGTAGCGTACCACTACCGATGCCGTCGTGCGGAAGCCCACACGGTTGACCTCCAGCGTCAGCGGCCGGCCACAAAATTCTGTTTCAACCGTAATGACATCTTTGCCGTACGGATTGATGGTTGTGTTATTTTTCGTTTGGCTGATTGTTTGACTCACGTCTAGTTACCAAATCTTTCTGTCTCTAAAGTCACACGGGCGGAGTACAAATATATGGCTCACCTTGTGCAAAACGAACACGAGCTATATATCTGGTCCCTACCCACGTGCAAGAGAACTTATTAATGTGCACAAGTTTGGAAGCTCAGTTTCCTTAAGCTGCCTAATCTATACACAAACCTTTCTAAGGGTTGGTGCGATCTGGGATGATAGCCAAAGCCCGCAAGCGAGCCGTACTATCTCATGCGGTGAGCGCGGACTGGAGGCTACCTGCCCCGGAGTGCACACTCCTTAAAAAGGTTCTAGCGACGAATGCCGAGCTTCTGAATAAGGTCAAGATACGCTTGGCCGTCACGGGCCGCGATGTACTGCAGCAAGCGCTTGCGCTTGCCTACGAGCTGCAACAGCCCGCGGCGAGCCGCGAAATCTTTCTTGTTGGCCTTAAGGTGCTCTGTAAGCTCCTTAATCCGCTCGGTAAAAATGCCAACCTGGACAGTTGCGCTGCCGGTGTCAGCCTTGTCCTTCTGCAAATCTTTGACGATCTTCGTCTTCTTCTCTGCTGAGATCATGTAACTCCTAAACTTTTACGAGATTTCGATGGCGTTACCGGCTATTATACTACGTTTTCACCTCTAGAAGCAAGTAATTTTTGCAATCTTTCATGCAGACGAAGCGGACCATGTTTGGTAATTTAGACAGCGTGCCGTACTATTTAGCTGCGAAAGATACTAAAGATACTTATCATGCAAGAAGTACCCGCCAATAGCGATGAACCCTTAGTCTGGTATGCCAGCTTCGGTTCAAATATGGATTCCAGCCGCTTCGCCTGCTACATACAGGGCGGCAGACCAGCTGGCGCGACACGCGCGAATGAGGGCTGCAATGATAAACGGCTACCGCGCGCGGAAGCCGGCGTAACACTTCCGTACCAGCTCTACTTCGCCGGCGAATCACCGATGTGGGGCGGCGGTGTCGCGTTCGTGGGCAAACATGGCGCGGCCAGTGCGACCAAAGCTAAGGCCCACCTTATTACCATAGCGCAATTCGAACAGGTCTCCGCTCAGGAAAGCCGGCGCGAATACGCATCCCCTATAGACATGCGTATTTTACGAGAACAGGGGTGGGTTGACCTTGGATATGGTAGGTATGACCGAATACTCTGCTGCGGGTATTACCAAGGGTATCCACTGGTAACCTGTACCTCGCCCTACCGTCAAGTCCCTTACACCAAGCCCTCACATATCTATCTGAAAGTGGTTGTGTCTGGGCTACATGACGCGCACGGCCTCCTCGCACATGAGATTGTCCGATACCTGGCCGACAAGCCAGGCATCGCACACAACTACTCCATCCCGGAGCTGACGATGCTGGTACACGCTACACTTCCCATTACCCCGCGAAAACCGATGTTATAGCAGCAGTAGGTTCTTAAGCAAGTCTGTGGCATCCACACGGTAAGTGTCGGCTATGTCAAATGCACCTACATGGGTACGGCGCAAATCGGACATGTAGGCGCCGGTACTGAGCAATTTTCCGAGGTCTTCAACCAGGCTGCGGATATATGTGCCACTGCCGACCTCACTCGTGAACCATGCATATGGATATTCATAGGCAGTCAACGTATTGCGATAAATCTGTACCGGACGCGCCTCCAGCTCCACCGTCTTGCCCTCACGCGCCAGTTTATACGCCCGCTGGCCGTTGATTTTCATGGCACTAAAAGCCGGGGGCGTCTGCATAACCTGGCCAGTAAGCTGCTGCAGGGCTGCCTCAATCGTCTCGCGCGACGGCTGCACGTCCGAAAGTGCAGTCTTTACACCCTCTTCGTCGCCAGTCGTGCTCACTTCGCCAAGCTTCATCGTCACTTCATAGGTTTTATCAAGCTTGGACAGCTCAGTTGCTCGCCGGGTGTACTCTTTGCCGACCAACAGCACCAACAAACCGGTCGCCAACGGATCAAGCGTACCGGTGTGCCCAACTTTGACGTTCTTCGGCTTTTTACCCTCGGCCGCGGCCACCTGTTTGCGTACATAATTCACCACATCAAAGCTAGTCCACTCGCGGGGCTTATCAATGAGCAAAATTCCCTGCATACATTACAGGCTACCACAAATTATTGTGGCGGAAAGAACGGCGGCGGTACGGGAGGCGGAGCACTAGGGCCTCCAGACGGCGCGCCGGGCAGACCGCTAGGCGGCATCGGCGGCGGCCCCAGCGGCTGGCTAGGACCGAACGGGTTTAACGGCAGTGGCATGTCGAGCGTGGCATCGGCCGGTGTGTTACCAGGCGTCGGTTCGCTAAAGCCCGGATTGACTACCGGTGGAGGTAAAGGTGTCGGATGCAGCTCCGGGCCCAGCGGCTGGGCATTGAGCGCGGTAATCGGTCGTAATGGCTCCGCTGGGGCTCCACCATGGTTGCTATTCAGCGCAGCTTGCACGGCGCTGCGGGCATCATCCAGACCGCTTGTATTGAGCTCGGGTACTGAAGCCGGTGCGTTCGGCGCATCTTTGGCAGCCTGAGCTTGTCTTTGCAGATGTGGGCTACGCACAGCCTCTTCGAGTTCCTCGAGCGTTTCGCCGGCAATATAGCTCGCCGATGCCGGCGAAATGGCGGGAGCCACGGGAGCCGGCAGCGCAGAAAGCGGTGGTGGAGCGCTAGGTGCGGGCTGGATCGGCGGCAGCGGCGAAACAGCCGGGCCTGCCGGCTGAGCCGGCAAAGGCAGCGGAGAAGGGCTCGGCGACGCGCCCACCGGAACGATAGGCCCAGGTAGAGGCACGGTCGGAATGGCCAGCGGAGACGGAGCCGCCGGAACGGGCATTTGCGGAACAGACGACATCATAGGTGCAGGCGACGGCCCATACCCTTCTGTTGCCTGCGGTATAAATGGACTGTCGTCAGCCGGTGGCGCAACGGGCAGCGGGGACGGTGGCAGAACCGACTCGTTGTGACTAAGCAGCGGTGCACCGCCCATAGGTGGCAACGTCAGTTCCTCAGTCGGAGGCTCCGACTCTTCAGGATATGGCTTTATCGGCGGATTACTACCCCCGTAAGCCGGCGGTGAGCTAGCCTCATCATGAGACACGTCCAGCGTCTTCGGGACGGCTGCGCCACTTTCATCAACGCCATGCACCTCAGAAATCTGCGGCATCGGCGGTATCATACCCGGCTGCATAGGCATAAACGGGTTCGGCATCGGGCCGGGCATACTGCCTCCCCCCGTATGCTCCTGGAATTGTTCCGGCGCTTCATCCGAACGCTCCTCGCCCAAACTCTCGGCCCCAGCCTGGTCTGCGTTAGGTATCGCCCCATCATCATGATTAATCGCGAGGGTGCCCGGAGCCGGTTTGCCCTCTGGCTCTTTCCCTTCTTCGGCGTGAATATGTCCAGCCGACGCGTTAGCCACCGGCGCTGACGCTTCCAGCTTCGTGGCGATCAGTTGCTGGTTGGCGCCGGCCGCCATCAGCTCAGCGCTCGCCTTCATGGTTTCCGGCGTGGTCTTCTCGTTACGGAACCGGTCAGTCATGGCCACGATCCCCGTCAGTAGCGCTGTGGCAATCTGTCCGTCCACCAGGCTCTTATCCAGGCCGTCGATCAGCCTCAGCATCATTTCAGACAGCGAACTCGCCCCCTGGTCAACCCAGTTGATCGTCCCCAGTTCACTTTTAGCGTCAGCTGTGCTCACCGTCGCAACGGTTGCATCGTGCAGGATTCGTCCGTGCGCCGTGATCGCCGTATCGAGGTCTTTTTGTTGCGCCACGCCCAGTGCTATCACCACATCCACGTTGAAGTCACCCTGGCTGAACTCCAGATCATTTTGACTCAAACTGGTGCGATACGGCGTGATAAAGATACGTACCACCTGGTCTTCGACCTTGTAGCGCAGTTTGTCGGCCTTGCTCTTGTCCAGCGCGATTATAAAATCGCGCAGACTATCGGTATTCTTTTCGAGCGTTTCCTCGGGCTTCAAAAACTCAATCGTGCTCGGAATCTGTCCGCTAAAGACGGCCGTACCATGCTTGTCCAGCTTATTGAGCGCAATCGTCAAACCGATAGCCGCCGCCAGCTGATCCACGCTCGGGCTCGCGCTGACCGTCACCAGCACGTTTTGTGCCTGTTTAATGCGGTCTATAAGCTGCTGTTCTTGCTGATCCATGGATTTTTATTTGCGCAAATTTGAACTTGCTTATACTTTCAGTCGCATAGTATCACACGCCCCGGCACATTGTCGAGCGGAACGGGCTTATACGTGGCAATTTTGACAATCCCCCGCTGCCCCTGTTATAGTACTTATTAAGCTACATAATTCTAACAGGAAGAACAGCGAGAAGAATAACCATATGCCTATTATCAAATCAGCCAAAAAACGTGTGAAGGTCGCCCACAAAGCCGCCGTGCGTAACAGCAAGACCAAGCGCACCCTCAAGACTGCACTCAAGTCGTTCATGAAAAAGGGTGATGCCAAGACCCACAGCAAAGCCCAGAGCGAGCTCGCCAAGGCTACCAAGAAGGGCGTGATCCACAAGAACAAAGCTGCCCGCAAGCAAAGCCAGCTGGCTAAGCATGCCAAAGCCGCCGGTATGAAGCCTGCTGCGAAGGCTGCCTCAGTTAAAAAGGCTACTCCGAAGAAAACCACCGCGAAACCTGCAACAAAGAAGACTGTGGCTAAAAAAGCCCCGGCAAAGAAGCCCGCTGCTAAGAAAAAATAGAGACAGCACTAGAAGAGTTAAATAGCCATACGATCGTGTGGCTATTTTTATTGAGCACTGCCTCTAGGCTTAGCGGCCGATTAGCTATCTACGAATATTCGCGGCGTAAGGATCATCGACCCAGCTACACGGAGGCGTAAGGATTCTGGCCAGGTGCGTGGGTCCTACCACTATGCTTCCCGATATGCTCAGACTGTCCTCCGCCGGACTCACGAATAAGTGGGGCACCTCCGTGTCTACCCCCGATACGACTACCGTGGCGATCACCTGCGTGCGCGGCGTGACCAGTTGCTCGCATCTTGTAGGTTGAATTATTAACAAAACCATAGAAGCCATCAACAGGACCGCCCCCGATTACCTGGTTAATGACTGCCCGGGCGAGCGCCCTTCTATCGCCATCGTGGGCATCCCCCTCATGCGTACGGTCTTCAGCTATAGCCATGTTCGCCAACGCGCTCATGACAACAGGTACCGCGCGCTCGGATGAAATCTCTGCCCGAAACTTCTTGCCCTCGGACCTACCCATAGCAGCCACCGTCCTAACAACTGCACGTATAGCGTCCACACCAAACTGTTTTTCAAGCGCTTCGCGACTCGCGCCAATCGCTCCAATAATTGCTGAGCTAAGCTCAGCCTCACTCAGCGCGCTCTTAACTGCACCCGCCGGGCCTGTTGTATCTACAACCTCCTGCGCCGGAGCATCGCCAGCCGACTGTATCTTGGGCTGTCTTATGGGTAGCCCCGAGTTGACAGTTGTCTTGTCTGCCTCTGCACGGGCGGCGCGCATGTCATCCGTGTAGCCTTTTTTACCAATCAGCGCGCTCGACCGACGCGGGCTCTCGTAGCCAAGAGGCTCCTGACCACTCCTAACCCTATCCCCTAGTCTGGTGACAGTTGCCGCCGTCTCGGCTGGTGTAGGTAATACGGGCTGAGAGGCATACATGTCTACTCTCCGTTGGAGAGTTTCTGGCAGATCCCCATACGCGCCTGATTCTTGAATTAGCCCAGCCATTCTGGTCTTTACACCCATCTCCTCGAGGGAGACATCTCCCCCACTAAAGAATTCCGCCGCAGTCATAGCACCGGACGGCAAGCCGTCGCCCACTGGCCTACCCTCAGCGTAGGCCGCCCTGAAATCTCTCGAGTGCAGCTCAACAGACTGGGCATCTGGTTGTGCTGAATCAACAGGCTGAAGCTGGGAGCTAAATTCCATATGCTGGCCTGGATACAGTACATGTGTCATAACTATGATACTACCATATTAGATGATACATGTCAAGCAATACCACATTGTGCTATAGCTTTGAAACTAGACGGCCAGAACCCTACAGAATTACTAACTTTGAGGCAGACGTCGAAGATGCGGAGGTCGGTTATAAACACAAAGTTAATGTAATGAATAGACCTACCTCGAGCTCCTTAGCTAGCCGACGTGTGACGCAAGCGTAACCTTATCGACGAGCAGGTGTAGGCTCAAACCGTGGCCTAGCGTATCCGTGTCTAGGCGCACGCCTAGCAAGCGGCCTGGCCGCCGGCACCGATACCACGTGTTCGGTGTCGGGACGTCGAACTGGCGATTGAGCCTCGCCTCGCACGCCGGTTACTGCGCTTCGTTGCGGGGTAAATGCATCGAATGACGGCAAAGCATCTGGTGAACCGCCAAACACTGTCTGTACTAGTGCTATACGCGCCATACGCGCAAGTCTCCTACTGCTCGGATGACGCCTAATTTCTGCCGGTGTTTCGTACTCATGACCTTTAGGCTTTAGACCATGTTGAATCGTGCGAGCCAGTGCATCGTGCACAGTAGCAGCTTCTTGTGGTGCAAGTCTAACAGGAAGTGGTTCTGCCCTACCCAGGTTACCCAGGTCTTGAAACAGCATGTCTATTTCGTAGTCAACTACACGAGGCAACTTAGTATTAAGCCCTGCTACCGCATTGGCACCGCGATCGCGGTCCCTTGCCAGGTACATCGCATGATCACGAACAGCCGCACGCTGCACCAACGCCAGCTCGTGCCCAGCCAGTGCGGTGGGGGGTTGGACGTCAGGTGATGGCATACTTCAGTTCTTTTTCTGTTTTAATAGACTATTTTCATAGTAGCACATAAGTTGTAATATGTCAATAAAATGCTAAAGCATACACTTCCGTGATGCTCTACCCCATAATTAAGAATTATCTATGCAGAAAGGTTGAGCAAATAATACCGAACAACTTCATCGGCGTTTATGGATTCACTTTTGAGGCGGACATCGAAGGTGCGGAGTTCAGATATGAGCTGCTTGAGTCTGACGATATTGATGCGGCGGGCCAGGTCCATGCTTTTGCGGACGGTGAACGGGCTAAGTTTGGCATCGCGGGCAACTGCGTCGGCGCTACGGCTGCCGGCGGCTTTGGCGATTGCCAGAATGTGTAATTGCCACACAAGCATTGCTAAAATCTGTTGCGGTTCGACACGCAAATCCCGCTGTTCGTCGTAAAGCTGCATGGCACGACGAATATTGCCGGTAAAAGCGGCATCAAGCAGTTCGAAGATGCTGCTCTGAGGGGTGCGATCAGTGAGCAATTCTATGCTGGCGCGGGTTAGCTGTGGGTCGTAGGCGAGCAGTTTGTCGAGTTCATGCTGCAGAGTAAGTTGATTGGTGCCGACGCGGTCGATGACCAGACGCGCATCGGCAGCGCTTAAGGACCCGCCCTGCTGTTTGGCATAGTCAGTCAAGTAGCGGGCCAGAGCATTTGCATCCAGCACACCAAATTCCTGGAAGTCGGTGAGTTTTTTGAGCTGTTTGTAATAACTGAGACGCTTGTCGAGCTTGGGTTCTACCAGCAGGACGTCGTTGGTTTCGGCAATGTCAGCGATGAACTGTTCAAGATGTTCGGCGAAGTCTTTGTTAGCACCGGGGGTGCGCAAGACGATCAGCTTGCGGGGAGCTAAAAACGGCAGGCTCTGCGCCGCTTCGTGCATACGCTCGTAAGTAGCCTCTTCGCCGTCCAGACGCTCCAGCCCCATGTCGGTGTGCTCGGTCACAAAGCCATCTACCAGCTTCTTAAGCGCCTCCTGGCGCAGCACGTCATTCTGCCCGGTCAATGTCGTAATCACCCTTTAAGTATAGCTGACTGCAGTCCCACCCCTCTCACAAGAGTGTGGTATGGTGTTACACTGGTTCCTGCATGACGGAGTTCATAATAGTATCCAACCGCCTGCCTGTCAGCGTGCGCAAAACTGACAAGGGCATTGAGGTCTACCCCAGTTCCGGCGGCCTAGCAACAGGCTTGAGCGGCTACACCAAGCGGCGCGGCACCAAGTGGATCGGCTGGCCGGGTCTGCCGAGCGATACGCTCACCCCGGCAGACCGCGAGCAGATCGCCGCCAAGCTCAAACGGCACCACTGCTATCCAGTATTTATTAGTCAGAAACAGGTTGATGCTTACTACAACGGCTACAGCAACAGCGTGCTTTGGCCGTCGTTCCATAACCTGCCAGTACACAGCGGAGATACTGAGCGAAATTGGCAGGCCTATCAGGCGGTGAACCGGCTGTTCGCGGAGGCTGTGCTGCGGCTAAGCAAGCCGGGCAGTACGGTTTGGGTGCATGATTACCAACTTTTCCTGGTCCCGCAGATGCTGCGCGCGGAGCGGCCGCACGACCATATTGGCTTCTTCTTGCATACTCCCTTCCCGGCCTACGCTATCTTGAAGGAAAATCGACATGCCGTGAATCTGCTGGGCGGCATACTGGGAGCTAACCTGGTCGGATTCCATACCAGCTCCTACACCAAAAACTTTCTAAAAAATTGCCGTGAATTTGAGCTTGGAGACGTAACCGGCGACCAAGTAGTGCTGCCCGAGCGTGTGGTGCGCGCCGCGGAATTTCCGTTGGGCATAGACTACTTCAAGTTTGCATATGCCTCCCGCCTGTACCAGGTGAGGATGGAGCGCCGCAAGCTGGAACAGCGGTATCGCGGGCAGAAGCTTATCGTTACGATCGACCGGCTTGAGCCGACAAAAGGACTGGTGGAACGGCTGGAAGCATACGAGCAATTGCTCGCCCGCAACCGGAGTTTACGAGCGGCCGTAACCATGCTGATGCTGGTCATCCCATCGCGTGAGAGCGTAGCTGAGTACCAACAACTCAAAATCCGGGTCGAGGCACTGGTCAAGCGCATCAATGACAAGTTTGGTACGGAACACTGGCAACCCGTGGATTATCTATACCAAACCGTGCCGTTTGAGCGTTTGAGCGCTATGTACCAGCGAGCCGATGTGGCATTCATCGCACCGCTGCGTGACGGTATGAACCTTGTCGCCAAAGAATATCTGGCCAGCCAGCAGCGACGGAACGGCGTATTGGTACTAAGCAAAACGGCCGGCGCTGCCGAAGAGCTCACGCAGGCGATACATGTGGACCCAACTAAGCCGGCAACACTTGTCAGCGGCCTGCAGCGTGCCCTCACACTGCCCAAAGAAGAGCTGCGGCAGCGCACCCATACCATGCGCAGGCACTTGCGACAATTTACCGTGCAACGCTGGGCGGAGCGATTCGTACACGAGCTGCAGCGCCCGCAAACCGTCAGCCCAATCCGCACACACCCATTGAACGATGCCCGGCAGCAAAAACTCATAAGTGCTTATCGCAGTACCCAACGCCGGTTACTATTACTCGACTACGACGGGACACTGCGCACATTCGAGCGTACCCCAGAGGCGGCTCAACCCTCTCGTGAGCTTATCGCGCTGCTGCAGCAGCTGGGAAATACGGCCGGCACCGATGTAGTGATTGTAAGCGGCCGCAGCAAAGCGGATCTGACTGCCTGGTTCGGCCACCTGCCCGTAGCTCTGGCGGCCGAGCACGGCGCGCTTTTTAGGCGCAAAGGCGGCCATAACTGGCACAAAACCAGCAGTAGCGACCTTAAGTGGCGCCATCCGGCCGCAGTCATACCCCGGCACTATGCCGACCAGACCTCAGGCGTACTCATGGAGCAAAAGGAGTGGTCTGTCGCCTGGCACTACCGCGCCGCTTCGCCGTATCAGGCGCAGAAAAATCTGGTGGCCATACGGCGTCTACTTAAGCCCTTTGCCAAACGGTCCGGACTCCAGATAGTCGAGGGTAACAAGGTGCTGGAAGTCCGCCCGACCGATGTGTATAAAGGACGCGTAGTCCAGGAATGGCTGACTCACGACTACGATTTTGTGCTGGCAATGGGCGACGATACGACCGATGAAGACATGTTCGCCGCCATGCCGCCAGGCAGCTATACCATTAAGATTGGGCACGGCCTTACTATGGCGCGTTTCCGGTTGCCCAACGTAGCGGCGGGCGTAAATTTACTGAGCGATTTGTCAAGGAAAGCCTAGTTTAACGAACTGTCCAAATATTCATTGGTGATAGCTTGCGCATCTGGCCAGTCGGAAAAGTGTATGAGCCGCCTTACATACTCGTTCTTTAACTCTCTTGATACTCCAGCTAGTTGGCGTATCTGTTCAGAAGTTAGAGACGGTATAAGCTCGTCACCTCGAATCAGCACGAATCCGTCATGCCGCCGCATAATGTAAGGCGTAAGTACTTCCCTGGGCATAACAGCCAAAATACTAAGGCTAGGAAAACTGCCTCCATCATTGAGTACATTGTCGAGCATTGCGCGGTCCTCGGCAGAAATAGTTTCAGATACCATTAGATTAGATGCGTCCCACTCGTCGGGCATCGCATCATAACCACCAAGTAAGAAAGCCGGCGCCGTTCCCACGGTGTAGCCTTGTCTTCGCTCAACTTCAGCATGCATGTCGCCGACAATTCTCTCATCCAATGCGTGCTCTGCCGGGTTTGGATTCAATACCTCCCTACCCTTTGTTTCCTGCAAAATATCTGAGAAGTACCTCTGTGCTTCAGGAGAGCCATCATACCCTTTAGCTAGCAACGCACAGATGAAACGGCCTGTCCGGCCATTACCATTGCCAAATGGGTGGATAGCATTTATTGCGAAGGCGAGTGTCAGCCCGGCCACTCCTGGATCATCTAATTCTTGAGCTACTGTCAATGTCTCCGCCAGTAGTACCTCCGCGTCCTCCCGGCCAGGAGGACGATATTGCACTCCCTCTCCAAGAATTGGATTCTGCTCAAATAGAGACGGACCGCCCACCACCCCCCTTTGGCTGATCGGCACATCCCGTTCGACACCGTTTACAAGGCTTATGAAACGCTTAAAATCGTCGTATGAGAGTGAGTTCAAAAATTGCTTTGACTGCACAGGTGATGTAAAGACCTCATCAGCGTGTAGGTAATCCATCAACTTAATAGTTGTAGCCATCACTTCAGGTTCGGCAACTGGCGCCTGATAGTCGAGTGGAGGTGGTACTGCGTTCTGATGCATGTCTGGCTTATAGCTCTAGTGAGATTACTGGAGCCATGATAGCAGACTATGGCAACTTTTGTTCGCGCGGGCAGATGTGCGTACCGCGACCGGCGACGCGGAGTTTGACAATAGTTGCGCCGCAGCGGGGACAGGCTAGCCCCTCGCGCCGGAAAACGCGGGCAAAACTGAGGTAACTACCCTTCTTGCCTTCGGCATTCACGTAATTTTTGTCGCTACTGCCACCTTTTTGAATAGCCAGATTCAGCACATACTGCAGTTCGCTAAACAACGTATGTAGCTTGGCATTAGGAATGTCGGCGACACGTGTAGCCGGGTGAATTTTGGCACCCCACAGCGATTCGTCGGCATATATATTGCCCACCCCGGCGATAACCGTCTGGTCCAGCAACGCGGCCTTGATAGTCGTATTCTTGCGGCGCTGCAGCCGGGCGGCAAAATCCCTGACGCTAAAACCGGCGTCGAGCGGTTCCGGCCCGACTTTTTTCATAAAATCTATATTCGACACCTCTTCCGTTGGCAGCAGTCGCACCCAGCCAAACTTGCGCTGGTCATTAAAGAACAGCTTACTGCCATCTGTGAAAGTGAGCTCCACGTGCGTGGATTTATCGGGCAGCCGACCAACCAGCGAATCGCTCGGGTGCCCCGCCCCAAAGCGCGTATCCGCCGACACGAACACCAGCTGTCCGGTCATTTTCAGGTGAATTACCAGAGAATAATTGCTGTCGAGCTCAATAAGCAATACCTTGGCTCGGCGCTTGACGGCGGTGACCGCCGCGCCGAGCAAAAACGCGTTTACGTCAGCTGTTGCATTCGGAAATGATTTTTCGTTATTGTGCACGACAGCCGCAAAAACCCGGCCTGGCAGCAGCGCACTAAGCCCTAGACGGACCGTTTCAACTTCTGGCAGCTCCGGCATAACACCTATACTATACTGGACCAGCTTGAATCACACCAAACCAGGAAAGGCGCTCAATGGGAGCATAGACGGCTCGGTCGGTTGTGGAGATGTGATAATTTTCTTGCACCTTAAGACAACCGACCGTCCGCGTGTAAGCTGAGGCTTTCCTGGTTTGATGCGGTTCCGCACCGTATACTACTAGGCATGGACGGCTTAGGTGACATACTCGCACGCAAAGACTTTGATATGCCGCCAGAAATACGAGCTATAAAAGAGTACGTGCGGCGTTATTACGACGCCGACGTAAGTGTAACCATGCAGCCTCAGGCAATCATCGTGGCGGCCCGGAGTGCGGCGCTCATCGGCTCGTTGCGCCTTAACCTGCCTAAATTGCAGGCCGCGGCCGACACCGAAAAACGCATCGTGCTACGAATTGGCAAGTAACGCTTCGAGCTGACCGCGGAATTCAAGGAAATTCTTATATAAAATCGTGTGCATGCCCAGCGCCTGGGCACCATCAAGGTAGCGCTGCCGATCGTCCACGAACACGCACTCGTCCGGCCGTACACCCAGGCGTTCGGCGGCGATTTCGTATGCCCGGGTTTCCGGCTTGGCCACGCCGATCTCACTCGACGCAAGCGCCACATCAAAGTACCGCGTAATCTCCGCGCTGGTAAACCGGCGGGCTATATTACCCTCCGGGATGTTGGTAAGCATGCCGGTTTTGTAGTGCCGCCGCAGATTTTCGATGTAATCAAGCAGCTGCTGGTCTTTGATCTCGCCCGCGATCATCTTGCGGCGATACTCGTCAGGGCTCAGGCCGATTTCCGCGGCGATTTTGGCGGATGCCTCGTCCGCCGTAATTAAGCCTGTATCTGCCATGCCAAGCACACCGCGAATGCGGGCATGCGCGTCCGGGTCCCTCGCGAACAGTGGATCCAGCAGATGATACAGCGCATCAGCCACCAACACGCCGTAACAGTCAAAAATGATCGCCCGTATCATAGCAGCGCCGCCAGGTCGTGTTCTAGTTTGGTCAGGTTAGTGTAGATAAGCGGCCGCATACCGGCTTGTTGCGCGCCGGCCGCATGGTGTTCGCGGTCATCGACAAATAGGCAGGCCTCCGGGGCCACGCCTAACCGCTCGGCAGCGGCCAGGTACATACGCGGGTCAGGCTTGAAAAGCCCCAGATGATGAGATAACAGCGTATCGTCGAATAGCGCCCGCTGCTCAGGGGTAAACAGCTTGTTCAACGCGTCATCACTGCGTGAATTGCTTAAAATCGATAGCTTATAGCGCCCCTTCAGTTCAGCTGCGATATATTCCAGCAGCTCGATATTCGGTTCGCTATGCTCCATTTGATAGCGCACCGTCGCTTCGCTTTCGCCGGACTGCTCGGCGGTAAACCGCACCAGGTCATCGTAGCCAGCCAGCCCGGCGTCCACCTGCCGGCTCAGCAGGTATATATGATGCCACACATTTTCGCGGTCGCTGAAATGCGCCGCCTTAAAGGCCTGCCAGCCGTTCATCGCCAGCACGCCGTACAGGTCAAAGATGATCGCCTGTACCGCCATAGTTTCACCCATGGTTTCTATTGTACCAGTTCGCTTAGAAGCCCATCGAGATATTATTTGTCAGCTTCTCGAAATCATTTTCGGGAATCTGACGGCGGAACTGTTGCAGCACGCTCGGTGTCTTACCTTCAAATGTTCCCTGCCCACCACAGCTGGTCGTCCAGTAGCTGAACAGATCTTTAGTGCCGTCGTTGAAGGTGAAGATATAGCGATCACCGGTCGGGCAGAAGCCACGGTAGTCCACGTTGCTGGCCCTACCCCTGGCAAAGTCCATCAGCCGGGTCGTTTGCAGAAAGGCACCGAACGCCGCGCTGTTGTTTGGGTAGGACTGGCTGTTTACGACCGTACCTTGGTAACCCTGGATAATATCGATCTGGTTGCTTGAGTTACCCACGGTGATTTTGACCTGGCTGTGATTCTGGTCGATGCCGGTCGGCGCATCCACCAGCACCGTTACGCTGGCGTTGGGCGTATTCTCATATTTGGTGATGTCGATTTGGCTGGAGGGTGTGCCACTGCCTCCGCCCGAAAATGCTTTGATGATCAAAACGATGACAAGCACAATAAGGCCGATACCTACGAGGCCGGCTAAGATGGGCCGAATGATGTCGCGCGATTCCATAAGCTAAGCTTTAAGCAGTGGTATTTTACCACAAATATATGCTTATGGCAACTTTTACACCCTGGCGCTCTGTTTTGTTAACTAAGGCCATGCAATAACACGCCCTGCGCAGCCATGTGCGCTGCTCGGCGGAACCGCAAAGGCAAGTCATCCTTCGTTATGTGGTTAACCTGAAAGGTCCATGGGTTCGTCACTTGGGCCACAGCTCCCACAGCTAAGCGCCTTAAAGCTTCCATGCCCACTGGCCTGTAAGTCATACTCTTCGCCTCTGGTGGATTACCACCCGGAGGCACATCACAGTTGGCGTATAACTGCGCCTCACCGATACCAAGCTTCATGTAATCATCACCGTCAGCACTGGCTAACCCACTCCTCGCTTCCGCCATATTCCCCCTTGATGCATGCGCAGCTAAACAAAATAGTAACCTGATTTTCCAAAGAGTGTAGGCGCACGCCACCAATATATCTGTAAGCAATCTAACTCTATCGAAGCGAAGCTACAACTGCGCGACTAGTTCGCAAAAGTCGGGTGTGTATTTTACTGCCACACGTTTAGTAGACCGAGATGTGCTACGATGGTCTCAGCGTTGACGCTTATGTCGCTATCTTATCTATTTTTGGTGCCAATAAAGCGAATCAGATTATGCACTCCTTTGGCAGCATCTTTGTACGTTTCGCCTTGACCGTCCAGTAGCTTCACATCAAAACCGGCCGCAAACCCGCCAGCAGATCGTACTGAAAAGAAGCGTTTTGCCATACCATCGCTGAGGAAATTGTCCGCTTCGATCTGTTCGCCTGTGCCATACTGCGGGTCGGTCGTCGAATTCGTAAAGAATGCGAATACACCCCCTGGGCGCAGTACCCGTCGGATTTCGCCGAATAGCCACTTAGTAGTCTCGGCATCAAAGTAATGTAGCGACAGATGGGCATACACTACATCGAACGATGCGTCCGTAAAGGGCAGTTTCTCGCGCAAATCGATCTGTCGCAGTGTACATTTACTAGCCAGTTCCAGCGGCAGTTTCTGTTTGTCCAAATCAAGCGCGACTTGCTCCAAGTCGGTATTCATGACCTCGTAGCCGTGTTCCGCAAAGAACCGGCCGTCCTGTCCCTGCCCCGCTCCCAGTTCCAGCACTCTGCCGGTCTTCGGGAAATAGGCGATTGCCGTTTCAGCAAAGATGGATGGCTTGTCTATCCAGTCGGCCTTTGAATAGTTATTTTGGTGCTTGTCTTTCAGCTATCTGTTGCTTTACGGACAACAAAGCGGTGCCATTTAGAACGCTCGTTCAGCGGATGGTAGTTATAATACGCGATCTCAAAGCCATTGCGCTGGAGTGCTGATTCAAATTCGGCCTTTTGCCAGTAGGCGAAGATCCTGCTTTCTTGGCGATCTCCAACTGTTCGCTCTTCAAAATCTTCGGTATCACCGTCTTTCAGAGAAATGAAACCGGCACCTCCAGATTTGACGATCGATGAGATAGCCCGAAGTGCCTCATCTATCCGACTCTTTGGAATGTGCAGCAATACTGCGCTACACCAAAATACTTCGAACTGGCGCCCAAGTTTTGCAAGATCATACAGATTAACAGCCTCAAACGTGAGCTCTGGGTGCTGGTGTTTTGCCTCGGCAATCATACCAGCAGAAGCATCAACACCTAAGTAGGTATAGCTTAGGGGCGCCAAGATGTCTGCACCTTGTCCGCCGCCACAGCCCACGTCGATTACATCTCCAGCCGGTACTAATTCTTTGAGCTTCGCAAGAATAGCCGCATAATCATCTGCTCTAGTGTGATCATTCACCCAACTTTTGGCATACTGGTCATATGTCTGTATTGTTCGCGCCTCTTGAAACTCCTGCTCTGGTGATAAAGGGTTTGTTTGCATAACGACAGTTTAGCATTTACCCAGATAGCCTAGCACTTTATTTTAATAAGATCTCACGGCTAATTTCGGTGCGGACGTCGCGGAGGATGCGATCGGCAGCATCACGTTCTGTGCCGTTTACCCAGAACTGACGCGTCGTGGCGATCCACATACGCTGAGGGCTGGAGCCTTCGTAGTATTCGCGTGGCAGCGGTTCCTGGCCGCGCAACGTTCGCCGCCGGTTATACTCGGCGAGTGCTTTGTCCAGTTCGGTATTCTCGGCAATATATGCGTCGTCAGCACGGATAAACAAGCCGCCGCGCTCCAGCACATCATACAAAACCACAAAAATCTGCCCGGTGCGCAGCACGTTTTTGCTATGTTGCGCCTCCGGGTGCGAACACCAGTACAGGCATGTCAGGTCAGCGCTGCACATGAAAAAGTACGGTGTGTTATGGGGCGATCCATCTTCGTTGACCGTCGCCATCGCGGCATGCCGGACGCTTGCCAGCAGTTCTCGCGCACGTGCCGCCTGCCGCAGTACGTCATTCACTGCGTATGATAATCCTGTCGTTCTTCAGGCTTATAACCAGACGGTGCCCTGGTGCGAATTTCATCTCGCGGCGTAAATCAGCCGGGATTGTGATTCGCCCCGTTTTTGCTATCTTCGCGGTATATACTTTCATAGACGTACCACTCCAGGCCACACTACTAGCTCTCTTGCATATAGTCGATTACTATCGTGATAATCTGACGTACAGTTTCGTTGCAGCCCTTAAATACTATGTGGTCGAGTACATCAGGACCAAATTCCCGTAACGCCTCACTTATAAGCGCATGTACGAACGACTGCGTGGCACCCTCAACTCCGGTGAAATCAATTGTGGTCTCTTCTGCCCGACGTAATGTCGGCAGCACAGAGTCATCACGTAATCGTGCGGCAACGTCTTTATTCTCAGCAAAGGCTCCAGCCTCCTTCTTGATATCAACAGTTATCATGGCTCGAACCTTGCGTTTTTGTATCTCGCCTTTTTACGTGCCCGGACTGCGGAGCTGTAGGTCGCATTGATTGCGTTCAGTAACGTCTTGAACTCTCCTGTGTCGTCAAGTGTAAGATCGATTCCAACAACTGTACCTTGCCAGTATGGCAGGTTACTTTTTTCAGAATGTCGGTCTCGCGAAGGGTCGGCATATAATCTAATCGTACTATGCGCGGGACGCTTTAACAGCTTATATACGGCATCACCACTATAGAGCATGAAGAAGTTCCTATTGTTAGCTGCGATTGATTTAATAAAAAATAAGCCCGCGCCTGCATTGTCACGCGTCCCCCCTTCGCGCGGGGTTGTGCCCGTAACGCCAGGAGTAAGGGCCAGCCTAATCGCCTCTACATCCGACCAGGCTCGGTGAGAGCGATTAATAGTCTGTTTGATACCTACACCGGTGTCAGTGATGCCCAGTCGAATAATATTGCTCTTCTTATGGTACTGTGCAGCCACTATTGCCCCTTGTGGTGAACTGGAGTGTTCCAGTACATTACGTAGAAGCTCACTGACTACGTACCGGATTGCCTCCGCCCGTGACGGCTCTAAATGCAAAAGTGGCATCATGTCGGTAATGAAACGGGTTTGCTCGTCGGCAGTTCTGACTTGCGTAAGCGGTATAAAGCGCCCGGAGGGATCGGATTCAGTTATAGTAATGCCAGACTCCACGCCCAACATGTCAAAAAGCCGCATTCTCTCAAAGTAGCCGGCCGACGCAGCCGTTACAGTGTCAAAATGCACCGCGCCCTTCTTAAGCGTCAGCCCCTTAGCGGCGAGCATGGTAAGAACTACCGGATGGACGCTCATCCAGCGATCATGTGTTGTGATCAGCAGCTGAGACGGGTCAGACATATCAAAGCTTGCCAGAAACGGATCGATATTTCCGATAAAAACCGAGTTTGATATATGGCATTGCATAAGCGTATTCTACCGGGAATTAGCATTTTTGTCAATATACCGGGATTCCCGGTATATTATTGATCCTGTCAAATCCCGGTACAGCCGCCTCTGGTTACAATTCGCCCCAGTTCTGACCGGTGGTGGTATCTACGATGAGTTTGACCGCAAGTTCCGGGTAAACGGCCTCCATGGTTTTTTTGAGCATGTGGGCAATGTTTTCGGCATCGGTTTCGTCACACTCAATCAGGATACTGTCGTGGATTTGCAGCAGCTGCCAGGCGTTGTGGAACTGGGCGAGCTCCTTATCCACGGTCGTCATGGCGAGCTTCATCAGATCAGCTTCGGTACCTTGGATGGGCATGTTCATAGCGGCGCGCTCGGCAGCACTCCGCACGGCGAAATTGGTGGAGTGGATATCCGGCATGGGCCGACGGCGCCCCAACAGCGTTTCCACGTAGCCGTCTTTGCGAGCCCGCTCTTTTAGGCCTTCCAGATATGCCATAAGCGGCTGGCGTACCGACGTGTACTGTTTGATGAATTTTGCGGCCTGCTCGAATGTCATGCCAGTGGCGATGGCGAGGCCATGCGGGCTCATGCCGTACAGAATGCCAAAGCTCACGGCCTTGGCGGCACTACGCATCTGTTTGGTGACATCTTCAGGGCCGCGACCGTAAATTTGCGCGGCCGTCATGGTGTGGATGTCAGCCCCACGGTTGAACATATCGATAAGTTCCTGGTCACCGCTCATGGCGGCGGAAAGGCGCAGTTCGAACTGGCTGTAATCGGCGCTCACGAACCGCCTGCCCTTGCCTGCCACGAACGCCGTCCGGATGCGCTTGCCTAGCTCCGTGCGCACGGGAATGTTTTGCAGGTTCGGATCGTTACTACTTAAGCGCCCGGTTTGGGCAACCGTAAGGTTGAAAGTGGTGTGCACACGGCTGTGGCCGTCTACCTGTTTCGGCAGTGTATCAACATAAGTGTTTTTGAGTTTGGTGACTTCGCGGTACTGCGTGATCAGATCAATAATGGGGTGCAGCCCACGCAATTTGTCGAGCTCGCTAGCGGCAGTACTGTAGCCAGTCTTGCCCTTTTTAATACCAGCGGTGGGCAACTGCAGCGTTTCAAACAAGATATCCGCCAACTGTGCGGGGCTGCCGATATTGAATTCCTTGCCAGCATGGCCGTAAATCTCCTGTTCTAGGTCGGAAATGGCGTCGTTTATTTCGACCGAGAACTTATTGAGATAATCGGTGTCCAGCAGGATGCCCCGCCGCTCCATGTACGCCAGCACCGGAATGACGGGCCACTCCACATCGTGTGCCAATTGGGGCAATTTGGGGATGCTGGCCAGCTCTTTACGCTGCTGCTCGTGCAGCGCGTAGATGGCCGCAATGATCTCAGGCGCGCGCGTGATAACCTCATCGGCATCAAGATCTTCAAAGCCTTCGCCGTCGTACTGCAGATCGGATCGGGCCAGCTCGGTGAGGGTCTGTTCGCGCCGCAGGCTGTTCACCAGGAACGCGCCGATCAGCACGTCATGTCCGACTACCGGCAGATCTTCGACCCCTAACTCCAGCAGTGTCTTGAGTGACGACTTTACGTCGTAGCCGACTAGCGGCTGTACATCACGGAATTCTTTGGCGATAGCCGTATGGGTTAATTTACGCAGATCCAGTGTGTAGGTATCGCGGCCGTTCAGGCTCATGATGAGAATCTGCGGATCACGGCCGTGCTTCCCTGCCGAGCGCGAATGTATGTAGAAAAATTCGGAGTCACCAAGTTCGAGTTCGGCCGCCTTTTCGTCGCTGTCGATAATGGTATTTTTGCCAACCTGCAATGCTTGCCCGCTACCTGTCAGCTGCATCGTTGCCTGGTGGTCAGCTACGGCCGTTTGCATAATTTCGGGTAGCTGCCGGGCCAGCGTGCGGAATTCCAGCTTATTGAGCAATTCCATGAGTTTGCCAGGCTGGACTTTACTGCCATCCACCTCTGTCAGATCCAGTTCGATAGGCGCATCTGTCCAGATAGCACCCAATTTTTTACTTAAGATTGCCAAGTCTTTCCCGGCCTCGAGTTTTTTGCGTAAGGAGTCTTTGATAAGCGCCAGGTTTTCGTACACGCCGTCAAGTGTTTTCCATTCCTGCAACAGCTGGATAGCAGTTTTTTCGCCCACGCCGGGTACGCCCGGGATGTTATCGGAACTGTCACCTTTCAGTGCCTTAAGATCAAGGAACTGCGCGACCTTCAGGCCGTATTTGGCCTCAAAACTTTTCGGTGAGTACAATTCGATATTACTGAGGCCGTGTTTCAACGCAAACACATGCACACGCTCATCCACAACCTGCAGCAAATCCAGATCGGAGGTAACTAGTAATGTCTCGATACCCTCGGCGTCAGCCTGCCGGGCCAGCGTACCCATGATGTCATCAGCTTCGTAATCGTCCAGTTCGTACAGCGGCCAACCGAACGCCTGCAACAGCTCGTGCAGTACCGGAATCTGCTCGTAAAAATCAGGTGGTGGTGGTTTGCGGCCGGCTTTGTACTCGGGGTAGAGCTCGAGCCGCCTGCGGATATTGGTTTTGGGTTTGTCCCACGCCACGGCCACATAGTCTGGATTGAGTTGCTTGATTACCTGCAGCGCTAACACTGCAAAACCATACACCCCGCCTGTGGGCGTACCATCTTTGGTCGAAAGATTCGGCATAGCGTAATAGCCGCGGTAAAACACGCTCTTGCCATCAATAACCACTAGTCGTTTTGTGCTAGCCTCTTTTTCCATATCCGTAGTATATCTCAGATACCGCAGAGACCTGAACCATATGCGCTATCATATATATAAGCGACAAGGTAAATGCGCACGTTACATCAAACCCTACAACTCCAGCATCACCGGCATACCGGCAAGCTGCTTCACCATCGGCACACCAGCTACGGCGGGTTGGTAGTCATTTTGGTATTGGCCGGGATGTTTATGGCTGGGTTGCACTTTACGGCCAAAGCTGCCGCTGCCGATTTTGGTGTTTCGGCCTGGGTAAACATACCGGTGGCCAGCACAGCGCCGACTATAGCCAGTCCCGCAGCAAACACCGTCGTGGCCAGCAGCAGTATGCTGGTAACCGGCACGTGCCCGCTGGTGTCGCCGCAGGTGGTAGTCAGTGTGAACGTAGACGGCGCAGCTGACGGCACCAGCGCATGCGACACTAACAATGATTTTTCAGTACCGGTAACGGTTGCCGGCGGCAGTCATCAGATCACGGCTGGCAGCTATGCCGTAGACGGGGCAAAAGGGCCTGTCAGCCCACCGGTGGCAATAATCAGCCAGACAACAACACAGCCAGGCGACGTCGTTATCGCGCCCACTCAGCCGTTCTTTTTCGCCGACGGGCGGCAGGCCGTCTGGACAGGCACCGTCGGCACCAATGGTGTGCAATCTGTACATCTGGACTGGGGTGACGGCAGCCAGAATAATTACACCGTCCAAGCCGGAACTCAGCGCTTTAGCCACACTTACAAAACTGTTGGTTCACACAACGCCTTGATCGCGGTAGCTGGCGCATCCGGTGCTTCCGGCACGCTGCAATTCGCCAGCGCCGCGCTGACCAACTACGTCGCTCCACAAAGGTTTACACCGTCTTTAAACGACAGCCGAACAGTGGTAGGTTTGTACGGGCTATACATGACTGTCATATGTGCCGCAGCGGTCGTCTGGTTGGAAGCCAAGCACACCACTCGCCGGGCAGTCGCAGACGCACAACCCCGCTGAAAGCGTAAGCAAAACGCTCGCATTCAAGGTATACTTTTAGGTAATGGATGGGCAAAAATTACCGTTCTACCGGATATCCGGCGAGGAGGCATTGGCCGATTTGCGCAGTGGCCCCAAGGGCCTAAGTGACGCGGAGGCGGCGGACCGGTTACGACACATCGGCGACAACCGCCTGGAAACTACCCCCGGTACGCCGATCTGGTGGCTGGCACTCAGGCAATTCAAGAACCTGCTGGTGATCATTTTACTGGTCAGTGGCAGCTTGGCCCTCTACTTACGTGACCTTCGTACCGCCCTTATTCTGATTTTTATCGCCCTCATCAACACTGTCATCGGTTTTTTTCAGGAATACAAAGCCGAGAGCCTGTTGGCATCTTTGCAAAAGCTGGTCGTGCCTCAGGCTAAGGTGTTGCGACACGGTAAACTTGAACAGATTCGCAGCAGCGAGCTCGTGCCCGGTGATATCATTCAGCTGGATGCGGGTGATAGCGTTCCGGCCGACGCCCGGGTGCTGAGCGAAGACGAGCTTGCCACCAACGACTTTGCCCTAACCGGCGAAAGCCAGCCCACCCGCAAATTTGTCCACGCCATCGCTGGCGACATAGCCGTAGCTGCCCGCCACAACATGGTGTACATGGGGACCACTGTCGCGACCGGCAGCGGCAGGGCTTTGGTGGTCGGTACCGGTATGCACACCGAACTCGGTCGCATCGCTTCCTTAAGCACCGCAACACACACTGATGCCTCACCTCTCCAGCGCGAAATGAACAGCCTGGCTGTCCGCCTGACCCAAGCCACCCTATTGCTCGCCGCCCTTCTGACTGTGATTGAGCTGCGGGCGGATGTCGGCCTTAAAACGTCGCTGCTCTTTGCAATTTCCGTCGCCGCGGCCATGATTCCGAACGGTCTTGTGGCCGAGGTTAATATCACCCTGGCCCAGACCGCCAGCCGGATGGCCCGCGCCCGCGCGCTCGTTAAAAAGCTGAGCGCCGTAGAAACGCTCGGCGCGACCAGCATCATTGCTACCGATAAGACCGGCACCCTCACCAAGAATGAAATGACTGTCACGCGGGCACTCATCGGCCGCACCGAATACGCCGTCAGCGGCACAGGTTACGAAATGAACGGCGCCGTGTGCGATACCCATGACAAACCGCTTGGCGGCCGCAAACTTAAAGACCTCCATCTGTTTTTTGAAACCGGCGCGTTAGCCAGCAACGCGCTCGTCAACCCGCCGGACGCCGAACACGCCACCTGGTACGTCGTAGGCGACCCCACCGAGGGCGCGCTTATCACCCTCGCCCGCAAAGCCGGGCTGGAGCCAAACGATCTGAACGGACGGTTTCCGGAGCGCAAAGAATACGCTTTTGACAGCGCCCGCAAGCGCATGACCTCAGTGCGCGAAGTCGACGGTCAGCTCTACGCCTTTGTAAAGGGCGCACCCGAAAGCATTCTGGAGCGCTCTGCCGATCTTTGGGACCATGGCCACGTCCGCCCTCTGACCGCTAGCGACCGTACATTCTTTCTAGGCTACAACGAGGAACACGCCGAAGCTGCCGAACGCAATCTGGCGTTCGCTTACCGTGTTTTGCCCAAAGGCTTTGATCCGGCCAAACACAGTCTGGAAGACGCCGAGCAAAAACTCATTTTCCTGGGAATAGTCAGCATGATCGACCCCCTGCGTGAGGAGGTACCCGATGCAATGCGCATAGCCCAAGCCGCTCACGTGCGCGTTAGTATCATCACAGGTGACTTCCCGGCGACCGCGAAAGCAGTTGCCAACAAGGCTGGGCTTAATAACGGCGATACCACCCTGGTGCTCGGCGGCGAGCTGGCACAATTATCCGACGCACAGGTGCTTGAGCTGCTGCTCCACGGCGGCGCGATATTCAGTCGCGTCAGTCCGGAAGATAAGCTACGCATCGTGGAGCTCGCCCGCTCCGCGCACCATATCATCGCCGTCACCGGCGACGGCATCAACGATGCGCCGGCCCTCAAACGGGCCGATATCGGCGTTGCCATGGGCCTGACCGGAACCGATGTCGCCAAGGACGCCGCGGAGATTGTCCTGCTCGACGATAGTTTCGCCACGCTCGTTGATGCCATGGAGCAGGGAAGGCTCACGTTCCAGAATATTAAAAAAGCCGCACGCTGCGCCCTTACCGACAATATGAGCGAGCTTATGACCGTGCTTATTAGTTTAGCCGCCACTGCCGTCTGGCACATTCCGGCCGGTATTACCGCCGTCCAGATCCTGGCCATTGACGTGGTGGCCCAAATATTTCCCATCACGGCACTCGGCTGGGACCCTGCCCAAAGCCGGCTCATGCATAACCACCCCCGCAACCCGCGCGATCACATCTTAAATGGCAAAACGGCATTTGAGTTCGTGGGCTTTGGTCTGCTTGCTGCGGCACTCGCGTACACTAACTATCTGTTTTTCTTTGTGCGCCACCACATCAGCGCGGAACACCTGGCCACCAACTTCGGGCCATATCTGCAAGCCAGCATTCTCACATACGTCACGCTGGTCTCCTGCCAGTTCATGAACCTGCTGCTCGTACGCAGCAGCAATAAGCTGTTCAGTAGCTATCTGTGGAGTAATAAAAAACTACTGGCGGCATTTGCAATTTCCGCGTTTTGTATACTCAATATAGTTTACAACCCTGTCGTCCAGCCATACTTCGGCAGCGCTGCATTAAGCGCCGGCGACTGGCTCACCGCCCTGTCCGCCTGCGCCATCTACACCGGCGTCCGGCTCATTCACTTACATACCAAAGCCACTAGCCGCACGCAGCTCATCCGTAAACACGGCGCTACTAAAGTTCGTACCCACCTACAAAACGCCTAAGAAACTCCCCATCCGTGTGAGATAGGCCGTCTGTTTACGCATCTTACCGTTATCTTGAAGTTAAAACTCCGCCACAGCAGGCAGATATATAGTTATACGGAAAGTAGTTCAAGCAGGTAGTCGGGTTCAGCTTCTGGAACACGACGTCACCGTCTAGGTCAAGTACAGGGGACACTTCAGCTTGGAAGCCAAAGATGTCCGTGAGACCGGGCCGGATGATAGTAAATACTACGCTCGCACACCCTCCGAGACCGGCCGTCCGGCTGTAGCAGACGCCTTACGGCCGCCCGCATCGTCCTAGCTATCGGTCTTGGATAATCGCTATGCTACTTGAAGACGAGCTTGAGCATCAGTAACCGCCCGCTGTAGTTTAACCGCCGCATCTATCCCCGCCATAGCTTCCCTTCTCGACGAAAACCGTACTAACGCATACAAGCTATTAGATAAACTATGTGCTCTCGAACTCGCCACCAAAGACCACAGCGGCAGCATGGTACGCTATTACCCCGCCAGCCCAGCTGCACTCGAGCAGCTGCTACAAAAACAGTCAGAGCAGGTGAAGCTGCATGAACGCAAACTCCACGCCGCCTTGCCGTCGATGCTCAGTTTTTTCTCCACCCACTCGGACCAGCCAAGCATCCGCCACTTCCAGGGCGAAAATGGCCTGCATAATGTATTCCTGGACCAGACCCGAAGTAAGACACCGGTCTATTTCATCCGTAGCTCCAAAGGTATTCGCTACTTCGGCACCGAGAAAGCGCATCGCCTGCGGAATCTTTTTCCGGCAAATAATGTTGAACGGTATGGGATTGTACAGGACATCGAACCACCCGATGTGCCACTGAATCTTCGAATGCCGATAGCAGAGTCTGACAGACACATGAAACTCCACCGTACCTGGATCACGACTGATGACTATGACGAGCCTGTAGAGTGGGCGGCATACGAAGACAAGCTGGCTATCACGTCCTTCGGGGATGAAGTTATGGGTATTGTTATTCAGAGCCCTCAGATTGCCAAAGCTTTTCGCCAATTGTATACACTACTGACGGATGGTATCCAAAAACGTCCAGACTATAACGAACTACCCAAACTGGCGACGTATACGCGCACGCCGACCTCGATTGCCCTGCGAAAGAATCTTCGGCACAAAAGTCCCCAAAAATCCTAAACTACAAGTTGTAGTGTCTGCTCAGCATGCGCTATAAATGTGGCGATATCGCTACCGTTATTCTCAATACGGATATCCGCCGCGTCAATCACAGCCGCCATACCGAACTTGGTCGGATCGGTTTCCCCCGCACGCCCATTAGGCTACAATAGCTAGCAATGAGTGAGACAAATCCAAAAGTTGTTGCCTTTGTTGGCATGCCCGGCTCCGGGAAAGGCACCTGCACCGATTACCTACACAACACCCACAACTGGCCGGTCGTACACTTCGGCAATATGGTATATGAAGAAGTCCAGCGACGCGGGCTGGACAATGTGCATGACGAAACGTTCGTACGTGAAGATATGCGTACCCAAGAAGGCAAAGCCGTGCTGGCCAAACATGCCGCTCGCAAGGCTGATGAATACGCCGCAAGTGGCAACCAGACTATCGTGTTTGACGGCCTATACAGTTGGAGTGAGCTACTTTATTTACGTAAAAAGTTTGGTGATAATCTGCTGGTAATCGCCTCGGTAGCTCCGCGCAAAACACGTTACCAGCGTATCTTGGACCGTAAAGACGCGCACCGTAAGTACACCTCCAAGCAGCAGCTTATTGACCGCGACATCGCAGAAATTGAGAACCTCGAAAAGGGTGGGCCCATTGCTTTCGCCGACTACACCATCCTGAACGATAGCGAACCACAAACCATGACCGGTAAGCTCGACGCCATCCTCAAATCCGAGCAGCTTATCTAAAGTAACAAACCTTTAGTGTGCAAATCGTCAAAGATCAAATGATCAATGAAACTGCCTTTGGACTTGTCGGCGTAACCCATATAAGCAATCGCCTCGATCTCGCTCGAAGCTTTGATCTCGCCCCTGAACTCAGCCGTATAGCACGTCATGCAGACATACGTACCCTTCGGCTTGCCATGTGCCTGCGCTTCAAATACGCCATATAGGCGAATCGTCTCCGGCAGGAGAGCCACACTTAGCTCTTCTTTGACTTCGCGAATGAGCGCCTGCCCGTCAGACTCACCCTGCTCGCGCTTGCCGCCTGGTATATACCAGGTATCCTTACCCCGGCTCAGTGACATGAGCACTTTGCCGTCCTGCACATCAATGAATGCCAGCTTGTCTATATACGTCTTGTTCATGTTGCTTACGTTCTGTGTGCGCATCACGCTAAATTCCTGGCCATCGCGCTATCCGCACTCGCCATATCAGAAAATATTTTATCATTATTTTCTCGGTTTTGGGCTATCGGCTGGCTGCAGAATCTTTTACACCGCTGTCCCATTTATGTACAATACCACCCATACGTACAAACTGCATCTGAATAAAAACCAAATATAATGGACCAGCAGCCAACAAACAACAACCTGCCGACAGGACCGGACAACATGTTCACTTCTAACCCGTTCCTGTCGCCATTGCCACCTGCACCAGTGCCAGAGCCGCCGCACGGAAAATTAAGCGCCGCACTGCGTCTGTTATATGCGCACAAGGGACTGATTATCGGCCTGACAGGCATCGCAGTAATTGCGGCAGTCGGCGCAGACTTCGCACGAACACACCATTTGCTCCCCGTGACTGCAGGTAATGACTCGCAAACAACCGCAACGGCCCCAAATCCAGCCACCGGCGTTACAACGCCCGGCCCATCGTCGGGACCAGCCGCGGCAGGTCAGACCGCTAATCCCGGCAGTAGCGCGCAGACCCCGGCGCCAACAACCAAAACAACGTCTGGCGGTAACACGCAAACAACCAATAGCTCCGGCACAACCAGCTCAGGGGGCGGCGGAACAAGCAATAGCGGATCATCTAGCAGCGCTTCGGGCTCAAGCTGGTGGTCGAGCTCCACTGCGGGCTCGGGTTCGCTGATCTCCGCAAGCCAGTTCGGGAACGGATCTTGCACCTACGAGACTGACACCTGGTCGGGCGATGCGGCAAGCGTCGGGTATACAGCCACACTCGTATCCCACAGCGATGGCAACCCCGCCTCGTTCAGTGTTCGGTTAAATGCCAATTCAAGTAATCAGGAGGTGGTCGGTTACCCGTCAGTACAATGTCTTATTTATGCGGCGATGCCCTCAAATCTTAACTCATCGTTCCGTATCACACCGCCGACGGCAAACGGGCTGAATTACGAATACGCCTATGACATTTGGCTGACAACCACGTCGAAAGCTGCAGCAGGCGATTGGAGCGGCGACCTTGAGCTGATGATCTGGAATTATGTTGACGGTCAGGAACCATCCGGCTACTGGGATACGCCCAACCACACTCCGGCAGCAACATTGTCAGACGGGTCAAAAGTATATACCTATGGCAGCAGTTCGACCGGCACGGTGAGTGTCGTGCTGCCGTCCAATATGACAAGCGGTAACGTTAACATCGCAAGCTTGGTAGCCAAACTTAAAACCCTCGGCTATGTACCTAGCGGCGACAACGGTATTCTTGACGTTGAGTACGGCATTGAGGGCCCATACGGCGGCAATCAGATATTCACGGTTAACAGCCTGTCGCTGATGAACTAGGCCCTTCCCGCAAGCAAATGAAGCGATGCCACGATGCAACAGGGAGCCTGAGCGCTATTTTATGTAATCGTGCAGCTTGCGAGCATCCTTGTGTTTGCGCAGCTTGGCTAAAGCCTTGGCTTCTATCTGACGGATGCGCTCACGCGTCACGCTGAATTCCTGGCCAACCTCTTCCAGGGTGTGTTGTTTGCCATCTTCTAGTCCGAACCGCAGCTTCAGGATCTTTTGCTCGCGCTCAGTCAGCGCGCCCAGCATGTCCTTGACCTGCTCTTTTAGGAGCTGGCTGGTAGCCGATTCTTCCGGCGTGACCGTTTCCTCGTCTTCAATGAAATCGGCCAGCACGGATTCTTCCTCATCGTCACGGATGCTGGCATCCAAGCTTGAAATATCCTGTTTGATTTTCATAATGTGCTCGACCTTAGCTTCATCAATCTCCATCGCGTCAGCGATTTCCTTGTTGGTCGGTTCACGGTTGAGTTCCTGGGTCAGACGACGTTGCGTGCGCAGCAGCTTGTTGATGGTTTCCACCATGTGCACCGGGATACGGATGGTACGCGCCTGATCGGCGATTGCCCGGGTAATAGCCTGGCGAATCCACCAAGTCGCGTAGGTACTGAATTTAAAGCCTTTGTCCGGGTCGAACTTTTCGACCGCACGCAGCAGACCGGTATTGCCCTCTTCGATCAGATCCAGCAGGTCCAGGCCGCGGCCCACGTAGCGCTTGGCGATGCTCACCACCAGACGCAGGTTGGCTTCAGCCATCTGGTCTTTGGCGTCTTTATCGCCCGCCACCACCCGCTGGGCCAACGACAACTCCTGCTCAGCATTGAGCAGCGGAATTTTACCGATTTCGCGCAGATACAGACGCACCGAGTCATCAGCGATGTCGTCCAGATACGTCTGATCCTCAGTCATCGCGACTTCCTCGTCTTCCTCGATGAGCCATTCGTCGCTCAGTTCACTGATTGGCGGACCTTCGTCGGGTACAGTAATGGTCACTCCGGCGACACCCAGGTCGCTGTAGAGCGTATCGAGCAATTCCACATTTTCGGGTGCGTCCGGAATGCGCGCTGAAATATCCCGGGCGTCGATGGTCCCGGCTTTTTTACCCTTTTCCAGCAGCTCGGCTGCAGCCTGCTGCAGGGCTTCTTTTGATTTGTCGTCGTTATTAGGCTTCTTTTGTGCTGCCACTATGACTTCTCCCTTGTTATAAGTTAGCGTAAGAGTTCGTCGAGCTTGGCCACGCGGGCTAGCAATGTAGCAGCTTCGGCGGGTTCGGCGGTTTGCAGCCGCTCAGTGAGCGTCTGTTTCTCGGTTCGTACGTATTGTGCTACCAGTTTGCTCTTGAGACGTTTGGCTTCTTGATCCAATTCGAGAGCGTCTAAATCCTGGTAGAGCGTCTCATAGACTAATGATATTATTTTAGCATACTCTGCGAAGTTTTGCACGAGGCGCTTATCTGTTCCGTCATAGTCCGGGTGCATGGCCAAAAACTCGAAAACTGCACGGGCCTCATCGCTCCCAAACATCTCCGGCGCCAGATCGTACAAGTAGGTACGCAACTTAGGCTGCAATAACGTGAGTGCCATAAGATTATCTTCGACCTTTTGCCGATTGAGCTTATCTTGCGGGACGCTTACAGTATGCCGGATCGGCTTATACGTCTTAGTGCCGGCTTGCAATAGTTTAAGTTCATCTCTTACCGCGTCTCCGTTCGGATAGCCCAGGGCATGTGCGACCTTATCTGCGAAAATGCTCTGTTCCCCTCTGCTTTCCAGCCTCGCCACGAGTCCGAAAACCGCTTGCTTAAAAGACTTTCTGCCAGCTACGGTCGTTAAATCTTCACTACGGCGATATTGTTCAATCAGCCAATCCAGCGCCTCGATTTGTTCAGTAATAACCCGTTTCCACACGGAGACATCCTGCTTGATAAGTTCGTCCGGATCTTTGCCGCTCGGAATTTGTATGACGCTCAAGTTAACCTCGACCTTCGCGGCGATGGGAATGGCCCGTTCCGTTGCCTGTATACCCGCTCTGTCAGCGTCAAAACACAGGCGTATATCTGGCGTCAGTCGGCTTAAGGCCTTCAGGTGATATTCCGTCAGCGCCGTGCCCGCCGTTGCCACCACCTGCCGCACGCCGGCCTGGTGGCTTTGGATGACATCCAGATTACCTTCCGCCAGCACCGCGAACTTGCTTTTACGGATAGTTTCTTTGGCCAGGTGCAGACCGAACACGTGCCGGCTTTTATCGTACAGCGCCGTAGCAGGCGTGTTGATGTACTTGGGTGCCTGCGGGTCGTCGGCCAGAAGCCGCGCCGTGAAGCCGATGACCCGGCCGCTTGGGTCACAGAGCGGAATCTGCAGCCGCCCACGGAACATATCGCCACCGCGTTGGTTGGTTAGGCCTGCCAGTTTTATTTCGTTTTGCGTAAAGCCTTTGGTTTTCAAAAAATCCACCAGCGCCCGGCCATTGTTTGGCGAATAACCCAGCCGCCACTCCAACGCCGTCTCCTTGCTGAACGCTCGCTTCTGCAGCGTGTACTCCAGCGCTGTTTTACTATGTGCGAATTGCGTCTGATAAAAATGCGTCGCCAGCTCCAACGCTTCGTACAATCGCTCCTTTTGCTTACCAAAGGATTGTCCTTTAGCACCACGGCCGCCCTTTTGTTCGTACTGCTCCAGGTCAATGCCCGCCCGACGCGCCAGTAGTTCAAGCGCCTGCCGGAAATCCAGTCCCTCCACTTCCATCACAAAGCTGAACATGTCACCACCCTTGCCGCTGCTGAAGTCATGCCAGATTTGCTTATCCGGGCTCACCACAAAGCTCGGCGTATGCTCGGCTGTGAACGGGCTTAGGCCCTTCCAGTTGCGTCCCGCTCGCTTCAGCTGCACGTACTCGCCTATCACATCCTCGATGCTTAGGCGCGTTTTGACCTCATCTTTGGCATCCATCTAGCTATATTGTACGCTACCCCTGTAAACCGGGGAAAAGCAGTTTATTTGATACAATTAACGTAAGCATGCCACCCAGCCAAAACTACCAGCAATCGGAGCAACCGGCTCCTCAGCAGTCGGGTCAGCCGCCTGAGTACACGCCGCGCGCACCGCATTATGGGTTCGGCACACCGGCCGATCAGCGTTTTCATCAGAACTCCAGCGGTCACTATGAAGTCGTTCCTCCACTGCCTGCTGGTCAAAATAACGACCAGAGCGGCCACAACCCCTATGATTTCATAATCAACCCTAATTCCGCGCCCCCGAAAAGAGACAACCTGCTAGGTGACAAATTCATCCGCAATGTCGCTTTGGCCTTCGCCGGATTAGCTGTACTGGTTATCGGGGCGGCCGTGGCGCTATCCGCCCTGACGCCTAAGGGCAGCGTGCCGGGCATGACCAGCATTGCGGAGCGGCAGCAGGAGCTCATCCGGGTCGCTACCGCCGCCACCCAGCAAGCCGGCAGCAGTGATGCGAAAAACTTTGTTACCAATGTGGAAATTGACATTACCAGCGACCAGCAGCAGGTACTGGGGTACCTGAGTGCTCATGGTGCCAAGTTAGGCAGTAAGACACTAGGGATCGACCAGAACGCACAGACCGACACACAGCTGGCCAATGCCGCCACCGCTAACAACTACGACCCAACCGTCGCCCAAGCCCTGGCCAGTGAGTTGCAGACGTACGAGGGCCTGCTGAAAACCACCTACGGCCAAACCAGCAATCCTGACGCTGAAAAACTGCTCAAAACCACATTCAATAACGCGGACATACTGTTGGTGCAGGCGCAGGCGCTGGAAAAGGAGTCAGGCAGCTAGGCGACTTCGGCCTTCCCTGTTCCGGACACCAAATCGTATGAGTGGCGGATAAGCGCCTGGACTTCGTCCCACGGCAGCTGGCCGGTCAGGACCAGCGTGTTCCAGTGTTTTTTGTTCAGGTGATAACCGGGCATGACCGTTTCATATTCTTCACGCAGAACCCTGCTGAGTTCCGGGTCGGCTTTAAGACTTAGATTGACCGGCTCCTTACCCTCGCTGATAAGCGCGAACATCTTATCACCGGTTTTATACACAGCGACGCCTTCGCCAAACGGGTAATCGAGCCGTGTGCCCGGCATACTCAAAATATAATCCTCGACTGTCTTGTGGTTCATGGCCACCATTGTAGCAAATAGTTTCGAGGGGTAGTTACCGACATGTGGCGGTAGCGGCCGCATTGGTAGTCGTGGTAGCGTTTATGTCCGCAGCGTTATTGGTGCCTGGCGCAGCATCGGTACCGTGCCGCATCGTGGTGCTCCAACGTTTTGGCTGGTGCTTGTTCGTACTGGTTACGCAGCTGGTGTTTGCCGCAGTAGTATTAGTGTTCGTGCCGGCACTGTTTGCCGCTGAGCCGCCCGGTGATGAAGCCGGAGCTGGAGACGCCGGCGCGGTGGTAGTAATCACATTTGATGTAAGTACCAGCAGCGTTTGCGACTGCGGCTGTCCGGCTAGTGCCCCTGCCGTCTGCCAGCCGGTAACACCACCCATAACCACGACAACTGCGGCGCTGGCTGCAAATGCCCATCTGAGCCGGTTGTCTGGCTCAGATTGATCGGATTGCACGTGCGTCCAACCCTCTAACCGGTACGGTTTTAGCTTATGTAAAGAAGTGGCCAGCAGCCGCGTTTCGTGAATCATGATAAGGAGTGCCGGCAGGTATACTAGCACCGCGATGCCAGTCCACGTCTTGGCCCACAGCAGCGTCTCGCCCGCATACGGAACGTGCCCGACCATCCGACCCTGCACTAGGCCGCCCACCACCGGGGGATCGGACACAGGATTAGCATCGCCCTTGGTCACGAACGCGGGGATTTCCCCGTCAGCTTTGTATACTTTGATGATCCGGTGCGTCAGCGTCGTGCGCGTGTTGAGCGGGTTCGTGTGAGTAATAACATCGCCCACCTTCAAAGAAGCGATCGGTACACGGTGCACAATCGCAAGCGAACCGGGTGACATGGCCGGACGCATACTGGCAGTCGGAACGCTCAAGAGCTGCCAGCCGAATGCCGACCGGTTAAAGAACGACACCGTCAGGGCAGCGAGGATGAACCCCGCTGCCCCCAGACCGATTAGTATGTGCCGCAACAACTTCATCGGTTACTCCTTGGACTCAACTAGCTGGTCATTGTGCCGGTGAACTCAATGTCGAAGCTCGGCAGTGATTCCGTACCCGTAATCGTCGCCGAAGAATTCAACTCGACCGTTGCCTGACAGTTGGTACTACTGTTTGCGTCCAGTGTTCCGAGCGACTCGGTGCTGGTCGTATTGTTATAGGCGTCCAGCGTAGCACTCGCACTTCCCGTACCGCAGGTTATGGCCAGCGTTATGTCAGACGGCTGCAGTCCAGCCGTAGTAGTAAACGGATCGTCCGGTATCGTGGCCGTCAGAACAAGTGGTACATCGCTGGTGTTCTTAAGGCAGAACTTAAGTGGATCTGACTGCACTCCGGGCAGCAAGCCGTTTGAGCCGGTCAGGTTAAAGCCCGGTATCGTACCGTTCGTGGAGTGGGTACATGAACCGCCCCCCATAGTAGTATCATTACTTAAAGGGCCGCTCGTACCGCCGGTGGTATTGTCAGTATTGTTATTGTTGTGGTGGCTACCAACCGCACCGATTTCCAGATTGGCTGAGCCCGTCGAAAGCGTATTCGAGCTCAACGCTACCGTGTTGGAAGTTAATTGGGCAAAGGTAATTCCGGTTGTTAACGCAGCCACAGCTCCCATCGTTCCGACAGCACGCACCATTGGGTTAATATTCCGTAAGTTCAGCATAAGTATCCTCCTCGCTTTACCTAACGCAACATATTGTAGACAGACATCAAAATGCTTGCGGTATAAATTTTTACCGTAGACTTGTGAGGGGTTTCGCTGAACCGTGAGTTTTACAGAGAGGAATCATGAAGCGCTGGCAAGCAAAAAACAGGTAACCTTGGGGCTTTACAGCGCTTTTACACGTTCGCGGCGTGGTCTTTGAACCACTGCAGATAAAATTCCAGCTCGGCGATACTTTCGTGGATATCACCAAGTGCGCGGTGAGTTTCGGCCTTCTCGAACGGCACACCATACTTTGACTGCATCAGAATTTTCCACGACGAAACATCGAACATGCGGTAGTGTAGCAGCGCGTCCACTCCAGGCCACCACTGACGTATAAACGCGCGGTCCTGGTGGATGGAATTGCCTGCCAGCACGGCAGGCTCGGTGCCGAATGCGGTCCGGATAAACGTGGCGAATTCGTTGATTACCTCAGTTTCCGGCCGCCCTTCAGCGCGGATTTTATCTGCCAGACCGTTCTCCGCAAATTGCTTCTTGGTCCACTCGTTGCCGTCGGCCAGTACCTCGTCAGATTGCAGAACCACCGCCTCATAGCTCGCCAGGCTTTTGAAATTAAAGTCGGTCACTTCGGCTGCGATTTCGATAATCCGGTGCCGCTGCGGATCGAGGCCGGTCATCTCCAGGTCGACCCACAGTAGTTTGGTGGCAGGCGCTCGCTTGTCTATCTCCATACGTATTGGATAGTATAGCCCAAAACAGGAACCCCGGCCATGAGCCGGGGTTCCTTGGTGCTACCTTTGCGAGCGATTAACCGCGTACGCTCTTGAGTGCTTCGGCGTATTTTACAAGCATCGCGGTCAGCCCGGTCAGCTGAGCTTGCGGACCGTAGGGGACATCCTGCAGTTCGGCTTTCAGCATGCCCTCGTCGTCGATGGCCTCACCGACGCGGTCGGTAAAGAACAACGCTTGCGGCAGCGTCACTGCCCCGATGCCCGGCACTGCCATACGCAGATTCGCGACCGCCTGAGCACCACCGCTGGTTCCATGACCAATCAGGGCGACCGGCTTATCGTCCATCTCGTGGCCCAGCACATCAAGTGCGTTTTTAAGCACAGCAGAAGTGGCGCGGTTGTATTCGGGGGTCACCAGTATGTAGCCGTCAAACCCGGCAACCTTGTCGAGCCACTTTTTAACCTCAGGCGATGGCTGACGGTTGGGATTGTAGCGCGGACTGATTGACTCATCGAGAAACGGCATGGGATAGTCGCGCAGGTCCAGTACGTCCGCATCAGTCTGCTTGCCCACTTCCAAGGCGACCCACTTGGCGAGCTTGTCGGTAACACGGCCCTCCCGGGTAGCACCGACTACTACAGCAACTTTTGTCATATATCCTCCTTATGGTATACTTTGTATAGTAACGTAAGCTAGTATAGCGCCATTACTATACAAAGTAAAGTATGAAGACATCCCTTTCTTCAGCAAAATTGGAACCTAAGAGCGGCTGCATCGCCAGCGCCATGGAGATCATCGGCAATAAGTGGACGGCGCTGATTTTGCGCGACCTTTCACTTGGCCCAAAGCGCTTCGGCGAGCTGGAAAAATCGGTTGGTAACATCAATCCGCGCACTCTCAGCCAGCGCCTTGAAGATCTCGAGCGGCACGCCATTGTCACCAAAAAAAGCTACGCCGAAGTTCCGCCCCGCACCGAATACACACTTACCAAAAAGGGCGAGGACTTACTACCCGTGCTCCGGGCCATGTCAGCTTGGGGCAACAAATATTACGACGCCGGCTGCTGACCCGAATCTGCAGTCTTCTCGAACTCTAACGCAGCGGAGTTGATACAATAATGCTGCCCATTCGGTGAGCTTGGATCATCAAAGAGGTGGCCCAAATGGCTGCCGCATGTCGCGCACAAAACCTCCGTGCGGTGCATGCCGAGCGAGTCATCTGACACCAGTTTCAGAGCATTATTGTTTGCCGCTTCCGAAAAGCTCGGCCAGCCGATGAGACCGGGTGTATGCGATTCGTATTTTGCATCGCTCATGAATAGCAGCGAATGGCACACGGGACAACGGTACTCGCCCTTTTCTTCGTTATATAGCAGATTACCGGTGCCTGGTGTTTCGGTACCGTGTTCGCGCAGCACACGGTATTGCTCTGGCGTCAGACGTTTTTTGAGTTCGTCGTCGGAGAATTGCGGCATTATTTTTTATCCAGCTTATCCAACCTGAAGATCTTCACTACCAGATAGACAAACAGCAATACAACCAGAAAATCTACCAGTACGTACACGAACTTGCCCCATGGAAACGGAACCTGATCTGCCCCGCTGCCCACCGTAAAACTCTGGTTCTGCAGATTGGTTCCCAACAGCAGCGTCAGGAACGGGGTGATGAAACTGTCGACCAGCTGTTTGATGAGCGTCTGCGCCTGCAGACCCACGATAAAGCCGATAGCCACACCGACCACCGCGTGCTCACGTAAGAACTGTATGAACCCGCCTACTTGCTCGCGGACCACCACATCGGGGTCGTCGAGCAACACCGTTACTCCGTGGCGCGTCCGGACTTTGCGCAGCACCACTTGCTCTTTCGCTTCGCCGTCTTCCTGTTTTTCGTGATTGATCTGTGCGCTTGCCATGAAGCTTATTCTACGCTCCTTATAGTTTCTGAGTAAGTGCCCCGAAGGTCACATGCGATCCGGTGCCATGATGCCGAGCAAGCCTAAGCCATTTTTTAGTGTATCAGCGTAATGCTGTACCAGCTGTACGCGCGCAGCTTCGCGCTCGTCACCTATAACGCGATTGTGCTCATAGAATCGGTTAAAAACCTGCGCCAGCTCGTACAGATAGGTGCAGATGTGATGCGGCATAAGTTCATTGGTAGCCTTTTGCACCACTTCCGGATATTCGGTGATTTTGCGCAGCAGGGTACGTTCGTCCGGTTGCAGACCGTTCAGCCCACCGCTTTTTTGTTCGCCGGCTTTTGCCAGGATGCTGCGCGCCCGGGCGTGGGCATATTGCAGGTATGGACCGCTGTTACCTTCCAGGCTGACCGATTCGTCGGGATCATAAATTAAGTCTTCAGGGCTGATGCGCTGCTTTACGAATGCGTACTTTACCGCGCCCAACGCCGCGTGTTCATCGTCACGGCCGGTAGCCTTCTTATTAGCCTCTTTCGCCGATTCTATGACATCCACGGCCCGGAAAATGTTGCCTTTACGGCTACTCATCTTGACCGCACCACGCAGCTTGACCATACCGTGCGGAATATGGGTGGTACGCTCAGCGGCATCAGACGCGAACTGGTCGACACTCTTCAGTACTACCTCAAGGTAATTCGCCTGCGAGTAATCGGTAAGAATGATTGACCGGTCGTAATGATATTCATTCCACTTCAAAGTAATGAGCCCGACATCCTTGGCTTCATAGGTTGGCAGACCTTGGGAGTTAATGAAAACCCGGGTATGCAGGCCAAACGGTTCGCCTTCAAACACAACCGCCCCGTCACTTTCTTTGTAAACGCCCTTAGAGAGTTGCTCGCGGACTACACGCAAACCAACTGGCGCAGTGATGCTTTCAGGATAGTATTTTTCAAACTTTGTGCCGATACGCGCATAAAAGGCGTCAAAATAGTCATAGCTCCATTGGCGACAAGTCCAATACACCTGGGCGAACGGTGAGTCGTGGTCATTATCATTGACCACTTGATAGATGCGTTTGTTAAGCTCAATGACCTCAGGCTTAACGTCATCATTCTCCTCAAAAGCCGTATTCCCCTCGACATAGCGCGCTGACATCCAGTCGGCATGCTGGTCTTGCGGTACATCTGCAAGTTTTTCAGGGTGTTCGCCGCCAAGTTCGTGCAAAATAGCCCACATAGTTATTGCTACATGGCGTCCGACGTCACCACCAAAGTTTACACGGTGTACGGTTGCGCCGGCGTTTTCGAACAAATTAGCAATGGTGTCGCCAACGACACTCGTATAGAAGTGGCCGGCGTGCAAGACTTTGAAAGCGCTGGGGTCGGAATATTCCACGACAACGGTCTGGCCTACAAGTGGCTGCAAAGGTTTGGCGGTGGCCATATCCACTAAGGCAGCATCAGAAAGAGTGATATTTAAGAATCCTGGCCCGGCAATTTGCACATCGCTGATAGTGTCGCCCAGATGGACGCGCAGCTTTTCGGCCAGCTGCTCAGCGATCTCGCGCGGGTTTTTGCCGAGTTGTTTGCTGAGTTGTAGCGCGACATTCGTGGCGTAGTCGCCGAATTGTTCGTCCGGCCGCGTTAACTCCACTGCCACGTTAATGCCGAACACATCTTTAACGGCAACCGCAATTGCCTGTTCTATTTCTTGTTTCATCACACCCATTATAACAGATAGCTACCTCTGTTGACGACTAGTAACGACGGAAGGTGTCGGTAACTCGCCAACCGGCAACATACAGGCTGCCGATGAGTACAAAGAAACTGAGCGTGGTCGTGTACATGTCGCCGCTTTGCAGCGGGTGGATGAGGTGATCGGAAACATCAAACAGGATGCCGGCCGGGTTGGTCAAAACGTCCCAACTGTTCCAGCGCAGGTCCCGACCGAGATAAATCGCGAAGCTGCACAAAAGCAGCACCGCAGCGATGCAGCAGTCGGCTGTCTGTCTGGAGAGGCGCTTGCGCAGCTCGCTATGCACAATATGCAGACTGCTGAAGCCTGCCAGCACACCGGTAAAAATAAATGAGGTAAACATCACTGTGTCGTACAGTAGATCGGTACGGGCCACGTCCTGCACGTGAATGTAGTCACTGATCATGTAAAAGCTGTTAGGAAGTAACAACAGCCAGAGCAGCGTGAGCATAAGCGGCAGCCAGCTGCTCCACAGCCTGGTACGCAATACGCGCAGTAACAGTAGGGCAAAAAGCAGCGGTGTCCATGCTAAAAACAGGTTCCACACAAGATAGCTGAATGCTAGACTGCGGTTTACGACTGCGCCAACCAAGAATAGCGCCACACTTACTAATGTGAGCCAACTAAAAGTCACAATAATCCGCTCGCGGGGGCTGGAACGCCGACGCCTCTGCATACTATATAAGTATACGCTAGACCGCTATTGCAGCGTGAGCGTAAACACTGCACCGCCACCCCGGGCATTGCCCGCTGCCAGGGTCGCCTCGTTCGCTTCGGCGATCTGCTTGGCCAAACTCAGGCCGATACCATGGCCGGCAACTTTGCTGCTGCGCGCCTTGTCTCCGCGGTACATCCGTTCAAAAATGTGTGGCAGGTCAACGGCGGTGATACCCGGCCCATGGTCGCGGACTGTCACCACATACGATTCGTCTTGCAGCAGACCACTTATCTCCACCTTACCGTCCTTGGGCCCGTACTTTACTGCGTTGTCCAGCAAAATTGTCAGCAGCTCCACCACGCTTTCGCGGTTTATATCCACTTTTGCAGGCACCAGGTCAATTGCGAAAGTTATCTTTTTGGCGTCTTTGCTCTGTTTAGCCCGGTCAACTGCCTCATGTACCACATCAGTTATAACCACGGGTGCATGGGCAGTAGCGGTTTGCTCGTATCGGTTGAGTGCGAGCAGATTACCAGCCAGCTTTTCCAGCCGGCCGACTTCTTCGAGATTGCTGGCCAACTGCTCGCGGGCTGCTTGCTCGGTAAAGTTCTTTTGGCGCAGGAAAACCTCGTTTTCAAGCCGCATGCTGGCCAACGGTGTGCGTAACTCGTGACTGGCGTCGGCAGTAAACCGCTTTTGCTGTTCATGCGCCTCCTCGATCGGCGCCAACGTGCGGCCGGCGTACCAGTAGCTCATGACAGCGCCTGCCGCCAGCAGCACCAGGTCCAGCATAAGAAAGTCGCGGTTCAGGTGGCTGCGTGTGACGTTGTCTTGCGCAGCTTGCGTATTCATAAAGTACTGGTCGCCCGGGTCGCCCGGATACGTCAAGGCTGGTGTATCGTCATTTTCAGTATAGTAGCGCTGAAACAGTTGATGTACCGCACCTCGTTCAGCAGTTCCGCCGCGGTCCAGCTCATAGCTAGTTACCATCCGCACACCTACCGTCAACGCCAGACAAAACACCACCAGCACGGCAAAGTAGAAGCCGGTCAGCTTCAAGCGGGCCGACTCAAATAGGTCCGAGGGTAATCGCAAAGTCTTCAAACGCTCTATCACACCATCTCCACCAAAGCTAATTCTCTTATCTTACGCTACTCTGCTGCAGCATAGCCGAAGCCGCGCACAGTTTTAACAATGTTTTCACCGCCGGGCTTATCGATCTTTTTACGCAAGTTAGCCACGAATGTTTCAACGGTGTTGTGTTGTACACGGGAGTCATCGGCCCAGACATGGTCGAGCAGCTGATCTTTACTTAAAACTTCGCCGCGCCGCGCCGCCAGATATTCCAGCAGCTGGAACTCTTTGGCAGTGAGATGCACCGGTTGGCCGGCTTTGGTGACGATTTTGCTGACACTGTTCAGGGTAACGTCGCCAATGGTATAGCTGGTACCCGCTCCGGCCGTCGGCCGACGTAGTAGTGCGCGTACCCGGGCCAACAGTTCATCAAAACTGAACGGCTTAGGCAGGTAGTCATCGGCACCGGTGTCAAGTCCCTGCACCCGGTCACCGATGGTACCACGGGCGCTTAGCATCAGGATCGGCATAAATTGTTTGTTGTCGTGCCACAGTTTAATAAGGCCGGGACCGTCATATTTACCCGGGATCATCCAATCAAGCAGCACCAGATCGTACACTCCCGCGCCGGTCAATGTTTCGGCCGCATCGCCGTCTTCGGCGACATCCACCACATACCCCTCGCTTTGCAAGCCGCGCTGCAGACTCTGGGCGATTTTAGCTTCATCTTCTACGACTAATATCTTCATAAAAGGAGATTCCTTGCTTATAACACTCTTATTTTGACAAGTTTACCTGAAGGTTGTCTGTGAATCTGCCTACTCGCCGCGTTCTTTGCGACGCTCCTCAGGGGTTTCGTCGGGCCGCGCGTAGTCGTCTTCCAGGCGCCAGGTAGTACCGGCCTCGGGCGTTGAAGCTTCAAAGATATCGCAATCTGTCAGGCCGATGATGCGGTGCTTCTGTCCGACGTGCGTACTCAGACCCTTGTCGGTCGGTATTTCAACCTGGACCATCTCACCCTGGTCGTTTTCCAGCAGCACCGCGGCCCGGCCGCGTAGCATAATCCAAGTTTCCCGCTTGGTATCATGTATCTGCAAACTTTGCCGAGCACCAGCATTAACGTGCATGATTTTTGCCATGTACGGGGTCTCAGGCGGTACTAATAGCAGCTCATATCCCCACGGTTTTTCGTCGCGTTGTACATACGGCCCAGTTGTAAAACCGCTCGGATCAAAAACGGGAGCTTGCTGGTCGTCCATATCAGTTCCCTTCCAGAATCCGCTTGGTTTCCAGTTTATAGCTCTCCACGTTTGGTTGGTCAAAGCTGTTCACGTCCAGGAGTTGTCCTAAGTACATCATTTCCAGCATTTTGAATTGCAGATACGCACCAATGGATTCTTCGTCGACGGCATCGAGGATTACTTCCATGAACGGCAAGCCCGCCTTTTGATAGGCAAGTTTTACCCCTTGCAGGATCGCCGTCATGATGTCCGCCGCCGAGCGGCCAGTAACCATTGGTACCAAATCGGGAAAAACCCGCTCGGCTGGCACACTTATAGCGGCCGACCGCTGGCTCGAAACGAATGTCGTCAGTTTATCTTTCGGGCCGCCGAGGTCTAGTTGCCCCACCGAGTGTAGATCGGTCGAGCCGAGTGACACTGTCGGTGTAATGCCGGCGTGCACGACCTCACCTTGCAACGACCGCTCTTTGCCGACGCTCTCGCCCATCAGCTGCCGGTACCATTTACCAACCGACTCCAGCTCCGCGTGGAAGAAAAAGTTATCGTTTATGCGAAAACCGCGCTCCCGCTGCAATGCCAGCACCGCGGCCGACCGCGCAGCGATGTTCTCATGTGCTAGACACTGGTCCAGCATAGTGCTGGCACCCCGGCGCAAGGCCTCAATATCTATGCCCACGCTCACGAGCGGCCACAGACCAACTGCCGAGAGCACCGAATACCGCCCGCCCACTGGCAGCGGAATAGCCAGTGTGGCGATGTTTTTGGCCTCGGCGGCCTGCATGAACGTAGAGTCATTATCCGTAATCACCACGATCCGCTCGTTCATTTCCCCGAATTTCGCCTGCAGAGCCTGCATAATAATTTCGAAATTCGCGAGCGTCTCGGTCGTGCCGCCGGATTTGCTGATGACCGTCACCAGCACCTCGTCCGGTGCGGACAGTGTTTGTACCAGTTCGACGGTCCGGACCAGCCATTCGGGATCGGTAGTTTCTGCAAACAGCAGCCGCGGCATGCGTCCCGGCTCCAGCACTTCGCGGCAGCCCAGCAAAGCATCATACACCGCCTTGGTACCCAGGTTTGAGCCACCGATGCCAACCACGATGTGATGTTTCAGCGCCGGTGTCACTTTTTGCCCGACAAGGCCCTTAACCCGCTGTAGCAAGTCAGCGTCCCCCGGCAGGTTCATCGAGCTTTCCGGCTCGTTATATTCTCCGCTCTCACGTATTCGTTGCAGCCGCACGGTGTAGCCCACAAGGCGGTTCAGGGTATCGCCGGTGTCAACGCCGGCCTGGTCGGTATGTAGTTGTAGCATAGTAACTCCTCAGTTTTATATTTTACTCCTGCGCGCAGGATAAGTTTTAGTCAGCGCATTGGTGTACTTACCGACATGGCCATAAAGCTCATTGTACTCTTGGTAGCATTATTCTTTGCCGACCTCATAGTCCGGTATGCCCTTATTATTAAGGCCCTCTACCCCATCCGGCAAAGGCCGGTCAGCCGTAAGCGGTCGTTCGCGCTGAAAGGTTCGGGGAAAGGTTCGGTACGTATCGCGTTACTGGGCGATTCAGTCCTATACGGAGAAAACTCTCTATACCCTATACCGGCTGTGCATTATGTCGCACAAGATTTGGCCGAACGATACCAGACCGTCGCCGTCAATAACTACGCGATCACTGGCGACACCATCGACCGGCTTATAGCGACGCAGCTGCCGAAAATACAAGAAAGCAGCCTCACCTTTATCTACGTCGGCGCGAATGACTACTTCCGGTTCACTGCGCCTCGCAAGTTTGCCCGTTCCGTCGACCGCTTGCTGGAGAGCCTGTCCGGAAAAGCCACCGTATGGTGTACGCTCGCCGATCCAAGGTATCTATACCTTTTACCAATTTGGCAGCGTTATTTGTATCGTTACTATGCGGGAGCATATATGAACTATGTCGAGAGTGTGATTAGGCAGCACCCGGAAGAAAACTGGCATACTATTGACTTTCTTCACGAGCCAGCCGTACGCCTCAAGGCTCAAAACCTTACAAGCCGCTCGCTTATTGCCGACGGTTTTCACCTGAACGATGCCGGCCATGAGGTATGGGCAATGATCGTGCGGGATGCATACGTCAAACTGCGGCAGGACGGCGCAAAGCTACCGTAACAGGCGACGTATAGGCGTCCTAGAGAGAGCGTTTCAGCTTGTCGACGAGCGGCAGCGGTGTCGGATCGAGGCCACTGAGCAGTGCCAGATAGACGCCCACGAAATCGCCGAGTACCGTCGCCCACAACAGCTGCTGCAGGGGTGTATCGCCCTTTACGTCAACGACGATAGGTGATGGGCGCACACCGGAAAGCAGTTGCGCGTTAAGCTCGAACCGTTTTTGTATGCGCGGGTGCTCCAGGCGGCTGTGCAGCTCAATGATCGCATACGGTTTTTGCTCGGGTTGTTTGCTCCAGCCGCTAAGCTCATTGTGGTCGGACTCCGGCAGCACGCTCTGCCATGCCACTTGTTTGGCATTTTCGTTGATGGCGATTTTCCACTTATACGCCGCCGATGCCAACCTTGGCCCACTGCAGAGCACCACCGACTTGCCCATGCACTCCTGAGCAATCTGTTTAGCCAGATTTTGGACTGTGGCTACCGTCGGCAGCCAGTTTTCTGTCTCGGTGTGCAAAAAATCCGTGACTGCTGTCAACTCACTGTGGTTAATACTGCACAACCCTGCCCGCTCCAGTAGTGATGTTAGTGCCATCAGGTTGGAAAAGCCCGCAAAACGCGGGTGCCGCGTCTCTGGCAACACCGCCAGCGGGTAGCCTCGTTCTCGGGCAAGCGCCGCTAGCTTGCCTCCGCTAGTTATAACCGCTATTTGCGCGCCTGCGTCGGCCGCATGATCGACCGCTTCAAGCGTCTCCTCAGTATTCCCCGAATAGCTGGCCGCAATAACCAGCGTCTGCTGCCCAACGTACGCCGGAATTTTATATCCACGTACCACCTCAAACGGCACGCTGAGATCGGGCCATATTGCTGCCATTTGCCCCGCTGCCGCCGAGCCACCCATAGCCGCATACACGACATTCAGGATTTGGCCCGATCCATATTGCGGCACAAACGGTATGTCTGCAGTCATCTGTCGCCACTCGCCGGCAACCGCGCCGAGCGCGTCGCTTAAGTCACGCTTATGTATTTTTTGCAGGTCATCCAACACGAGTCGCTCTATTCCACTATTGCTTATTTGCAAAATTTGCTAGTATACTCAGAGTATTGTAAATTGAAAACTGCTAATTGGGAAACGCGACACAAGTCGCATATAGGGGGTAGGGAATGCTTTTTGGACATCAGAGTGACACGGCTCAGCATGACGCAACACAGGTTGCACCGAGCCAGAGTACATCTGCGTCCCAGGACTCAGCCGGCACCACGAACCCGCTGGCAGTCGACCCTGATACCGGCATAAGTTATCCGGCCGTCCAGACCGACGCTCCCGACGCAACAGATAACAGTACCGAACCATCCGTACTTGATCAACCCTCGACTGTTGACACCACTACCCAGACATTCAGCAGTGATCCCGCGCCCACTTCACCTTTTGGCACCGATCAGGCTCCGCAGCAGAGCTCACTGGAAGACACGTCGTCAACACAGCCAGAGCCATCAACCGAGACCCCGGACACTCACTCAGCTTCAACCTCTGACAGCCCGTCGACGAGTATCCCCGACCCGGCTCCGGCCGCTCCTGCAGCACCCGAACCGACAACGAACGTTTCTGGCGGCGACGATTTGTTGGACCTCAAGCAACAGGCCCTCTCCCAGCTCGGTCCGCTTGTCAATCACCTCGACCAGGCCCCTGAAGAAAAGTTTCGCACTACGATGATGCTTATCCAAAGCACCGACAACCCCGCACTCCTGAAGGACGCGTACGACGCCGCCCAGGCCATTACCGACGATAAGACCCGCGCCCAGGCCCTGCTTGATGTAGTCAACGAAATCAACTACTTCACCCAGCAAGGCGCCTCAAACGGCTCCACCGCATAGTCATTCTTAGGGGAGAATAATCCGCGCCATGTCTCAACTGTCGCGCCCGGATTTGCACCACGTGAACAATTTGTTGTTCACGCTTGTGATGCTTATAACCCTTTACCTGGTTGCTGCACCACTACTGCCACAGCTAACATATTGGTGGGACGCGCACCATTCCAACCGCCAGGCCCAGCTGCAGCGGCTTATCCAAAGACCGAGGACCAGCGCCCAACGCAATACCGCCTCGCCAGGACCAAACAGCCTCATCATCCCCGGCATGATGCTAAACGCGCCGACCTTGGAAGGCCCGGAAGGTGACTGGTTCGATCTGCTCTACAAGGGCATCTGGCGCTGGCCCGGCTCATCGACGCCCGATAAAGGGGGCAACACCGTATTCCTGGCGCACCGCTTCAGCTACACCGGACCGCGTGGCGCGTTCTACTACCTGGACAAGCTCAAAATCGGCGATGACATCGGCGTTGTGTGGAACGGGAAGACATACACCTACAGCGTCGTCAGCAGTCAGACCGTGTCAGCAACGGATACCGCAATCGAAAACAATACCACTGATGCCCGGATAACTCTTTTTACTTGCACTCCGCTCTGGCATCCGGTTGACAGACTGGTCGTCGTCGCTAAACTGAAAGGCCTCTCATGACTGAAAAAACCAAATTCTGGATACTGCTGGCTTTGCTCGGCTTAAGCCTTGTCCTGCTCTTTTACCTGAACTACACCAACGAAAAGCTGTTTATCGGTTGATGTCAGCTTGCGAGTCCGTGTCAGTCATTTCATTGCCAGCTTCGACAGGCTCCAGTTCAGCCTGGCGCGGCCGCTTCCATATGCGGACCAGAACTGCGGCCAGTAGGATAAGGGCAGCAACGGTCACGACGCCGGCAACGGCGATACCGGTATTCGTCAAGGTACTGCTGCCGGAGCTTCCCCCGCTACCGTAAGCGGCGGTGTTGTAGCCCCGCTACCGTACACCTGTCCTAGAAGGTTGTGATAATATGCTTGCACAGTTGATTGCCCTGTTGCTTTATTTACGCTTATGGTATCATGTTATTAAGTTGTTAACTAATAGAGGGGACAGTGATGTTCGGACAATTTGCAATTCTGGATCTTTCTACAGCGGATCTGCTTATCATCCTGGCGATCATACTACTGCTATTCGGCGCCAAAAAACTGCCCGAATTGTCACGCAGCCTTGGTTCGTCAGCACGTGAACTGCGTAAAGGTTTGAATGGCGATGAGGAAAAGAGCAGCTCAAACACCGGCGCGGACCAGCGCTAAGCTCTCGCGTAGTACTAAACTTCCTTTCATCGACCACGTCTACGAGCTCCGGCGGCGACTGTCTATTGCCGCCGCCTGCGTGATAACAGGAAGTGTGTTGGCCTATGGCCTACAGCAACGGATCGTGGTGGGTTTATTGCGGCCAAGCCATGGTCAGCATTTTATTTATACTTCGCCACTCGGCGGTATTAACTTTCTGTTCAGCGTCTGTCTAGACGTTGGTCTGGTACTAGCCACGCCGGTTATCATCTATCAGCTGCTTGCTTTTATTAGCCCGCTCATGCATAACACTACTCACCGGTTCCTGCTTTCCGCTTCGATGGCGGCGGGAGTAGCAGCCTTGGCCGGCGCGACCTTCGGGTATTTCGTCGGCCTTCCCAGCGCGCTGCATTTCCTGCTGCATCAGTTTACTACCATCCAGATCCGTCCGCTCATCACCGTGCAGTCCTATATGCAGTTCGTGTCGCTCTACCTGCTCGGCTCGGCGCTGATGTTCCAATTGCCAATTATTTTGATAATCATCAACCGTATCAAGCCGCTCAAGCCATCTGGGTTACTTAAATATGAACGCCACCTCATCGCGGGGGCCTTCATTGTGGCATTCATCATGAACCCCACACCAAACATCGTTGGTCAGCTGGTCGTGGTATTGCCTATTATCGCCATGTACCAGGTCGGTATCGCCCTTATCTGGAGCATTAACCGTCAGGACCGTAAACCCGGCTGGCTGCAATCGCTCGCCGAACAAGACGCTAAGAGCCAGCAGGAGCGGGCCGCCCGCACGCGCACCCTGTACACGGAAAAGGAACTAACCACACCTTCCCTGGCTGTCAGCAATAGTGGCACCTCAGCAGAGAGCCGGTCCACTGCTATCCTTGTTTCATGAACGCTGCAGAGCAACCGGCCCTGCTTACAATTGTGTGTTGGAGTCTGTTAGGATAGGCTTAAGCACTATGAAAACACCCCTTCCGGCTCTCATGGAAAAGGAAGTCTCGCGCGGAGAATTCCTAAGCGTGGTCGGTTTGGCCGTGATGTCAATTTTTGGCTTGGGCGCTATTATTAAACTCCTGACAGGCAAATCGCTGGACAACCACCACGTGCTCAACAGTAGCGGCTACAGCTCCTCAGCCTACGGCGGCCGCCCTGACAGCCGCTAATCCCAAATGTTTATAAATCAAAACTCTCCCTGAATTGACTTCAGGGAGAGCTCTCAAGCTGTCCGGAAGGAGCAGCCCGAGTTTTGCTAAGCAAAACTCGGTGCGATAAGGGAACCTATCCCGGTTCCCTTATGATTGTCCTACATCATCCCCATCCCGCCCATGTCAGGCGCAGGAGCAGCGCTCTTCGGCTCAGGCACTTCGACCACCAGCGCACCCATGGTCATGCTCGTCCCTGCAATACTGGTCGCGTTTTGCACGGCCTGCTTAGTCACAGCCACCGGATCAACGATACCAGCGGTCTTGAGATCAACCAGCTTAGCCGGATTATTCACGTCCACGCCCTGGCCAGCTTTAGCCTTCTTGACCTGTGGCAGCCACTCGTCGGCGTTCAGACCAGAGTTGGTCATCAGGATGCGGAACGGCTGTTCCAGCGCCTTGACGAGCAAGCTCTTCCCGGCGCTTACCGAATCGTCAGCGTCGTCGGTCGAGACCGTTACGGCCAGATTCACCAACGTTACGCCACCACCAGGCACGATACCCTCGCTCAGCGCCGCCTTGACCGCGGCAACGGCATCATCAACACGGTATTTCTTCTCTTCGATTTCAGTCTCGGTTGCACCACCAACCTTGATCACGGCAACCTTGCCGCTCAGCGCCGCGCGACGCTTCTCCAACTGCTCTTTGTCGTACTCGCTGGTTGCAGCATCAGCCTGGGTGGCGATCTGCTTGATACGAGCAGTAACCTCGGCAGCCGCACCAGCGCCTTCGATGATGGTCGTCTCGTCCTTGGTTACAATCACCTTGCGAGCTGTACCCACCACGTCCAGGTCCACGTTCTCGAACGTCATACCGCGGTCTTCAGTAATCACCTCGGCACCAGTCAGAATGGCAATGTCGTTCAGCATGTCCTTACGGCGGTCACCGAAAGCGGGAGCCTTCACGGCCACAGTATTAAATACGCCCTTCAGACGGTTCAGGATCAGCGTGCCGAGCGCTTCGCCCTCGACATCTTCCGCGATCAGCACCAGGTCTTTCTTACCGGCCTGCGCCAGCTTCTCCAAAATAGGCAGGAACTCCTGCACACTGCTAATTTTCTTATCGGTAATCACGATGGCCGGCTTGTCGTATACCGCTTCCATACGGGACGTGTCGGTCACCATGTAGGGGCTCACGTAGCCGCGGTCAAAGGTAAAGCCTTCCACCACTTCGCTTTCCAGCTCCAGGCCGCGACCCTCTTCCACGGTTACCACGCCGTCCTTGCCGACCTTCTCGATGACTTCGGAGATCAGGTCGCCGATAGCAGCGTCGCCCGCGCTAATGGTACCAACCTCGGCCACCCGCTTCTTGTTACCCTGAATGTCCTCACTCAAACCACCCAGCGTCTTGATGACATCTTCGGCAGCTGCTTCCAGACCCTTACGTAGCAACATCGGGTTGTGCCCGGCGGCAATCAGTTTATTGGCCTCATTCAGGATATGGTAGGTTAACACCGTTACCGTGGTAGTACCATCACCGGCCACATCATTCATTTTGTTGGCAGCCTGCTTGATCAGTTCCGCACCGACTTTGTAGCCTAGTGTTTCGTCGTCAACATCAGCGATATCAACGCCTTTGGCCACAGTTACACCGTCGTGCGTTACGCTCGGACTGCCATAGCTCTTGCTGATGACCACGTTGCGGCCCTTCGGCCCCATGGTTGTCTTGACCGCTTCGTATAAAATCTTTGCCCCGCCCAACACGCGGCGGCGCGCATCTTCATCGTAGAATACTTTCTTTGCCATCTGTAATCTCTCCTACTTAACCGTCGCCAGGACGTCTTCTTCTTTAACTAGCAGATATTCTTCGCCGTCCAGCTTGATCTCGGTCTGCGAATAGCTCTTGTAGATAATTTTATCGCCGGCCTTCAAGCCTTTAACATCTTTGCCCGCGGCTACGACTTTCGCTACCTTTGGCTTCTCCTGGGCGCCCCCCGGCAGGTATAGGCCGCTGGCGGTTTTAGTTGCAGCTTCTTCAGCTTGGGCCACTACATAGTCGCCGAGTGGCTGGATAGGTACACTCATTTGTTCACTCCTCCTTGTTTCCTAGTAAGCACTAGCAGTCCGAACACAGGATTGCTAATGCGTTAGCACTCACTATAGCCGAGCGCTAAACCGGCGTCAAGCGCCACTAAAATCGAGCCTCACATATTCTAGGCAGAATTATTACTACCCATGAACATTGCGGGTTGAGATAATATATGCTATAATTGTATTAACAACCTAGTCACTATAGGAAGACAAAAATGCCCTCATCACCTCCACAACCGGAACGAAGCTCTGCACCCCAGTCAGCGTATAGACAAGCTGAGCGTATACTTTCTGAGCTCGCTAGAGAGCATCAGATTGTCCGCGAACATCTAGTAGGCGGGAGTACTGGAATCGGTCCCGGCACAGCAGACCTCATATCGGCTGAATTATTGCCTTTTGGGGCTCCGATTAAAGCTAGGATAAATCCCATGGGTCCGCGCAGTGACCGCTTTGGGACACAGAGGGATGGCCTATTTTTACTTGATGTCCGTAGGGTACTAGAGGAGCCAGAGGAGGAGGGAACCCCGGAGGCCACGAAGATACGATGGATTCGTGGGCTTAATCCCGATGTACAGTACCTATTAGTCGGCCATGGCTTTAATGGTGGCCTTGGGGACGAGAACGGGTTTAAGGCCCTACGCGCAGGAGAAGTAGTCACTTGGGGACGAGATGAAGATACCATAGGTAGCCGGTTCGGATTGACCCCGAAAAATGCTGGCAAGTCCACAGTCTCAAGCAGGCACGCTCTCATAGGCGTATCTGGAGACGGTGCCCTCGTGACAATACATGATCTCCTTTCCAGGCATGGGACATCCGTGATAACTCGACAGGAACGACATGAAGGACCATCAGAAGATATCCTAGGAGTTATCGCCACCGGCAGCGTAGTAGATTATCCGGACCATCCTACATCTAGGAAGGCTTTGCCTCCAGCCGAGCGATAGCCAGACAAAGCTACAGCCTGGTAACACCTTTATCCTGTTAAACCAGCTTCTTGAGCAGCTTCCGGGCAACTTCGCTTTCATCCCACGGTTGCTTTTCGCTGCCCATGGCGCGGTAATCCTGATGACCAATACCCGCCAGCAACACTGTGTCACCAGGACGGGCCGCCGTGAACGCCGTCCGGATCGCTGCCAGCCGGTCAGGAATCACTTCTGTTTTGTTCTTGCCACCCGCTACTATTATGCCGCCCATCACCGCCTTGCGGATAGCTTCCGGGTCCTCGGTATACGTTTCATCATCGGTCAGATAAATCCGGTCGGCCAGCCGCGCCGCGACCTCGCCCATCGGCCCGCGCTTGCCCTTATCCCGATCACCCGTGGCGCCGAACACGATCGCCACTTTGCCCTTAGTATTTTCGCGTAAACTGCCAAGCACATTTTCCAGCGCGTCCGGCGTGTGTGCGTAGTCCACCACCACAGTGAACTTCTGCCCGGCGTCCACCCGCTCCATACGCCCGGCCACACCGTCCAGCGCCGCGATTCCCTGCTCTATTTGTGCTTTGGTGAGCCCGATCGCCCGGCCCACGCACACCGCTGCCAAACTGTTGTAAACATTAAACCGGCCCGGCAGTTTGCTCTCGATATGATACGTTTCGTCCTGGGCAACCGCGTCATAATGCACACCGTCCACGCTTAGCTTGAGATGCTTAGCCCGCAGGTCCCCGGCCTTAATACCGTATAGTATCGAGTTTTGTGTTTCGGCAGCAAAGCTTGCTCCGTATTGGTCGTCGGCATTGGCGATGCCCATCTGCAGGCCCTTTTTGTTCCGTTGCGCCAGTTTAAACAGCCGCTGTTTGGTCGCCGCGTAATGCTCCATAGCCCCGTGATAATCCAGATGATCCTGGCTGATATTCGTCAGTGCCGCAATACTGTAGGGCACGCCCCAAGTGCGGCGCTGCATCAGTGCATGGCTGGTCGTTTCCAACACCAGCCACTCCACGCCTTCGGCTTTCATTTGTTTGAGGCGCTGCATCAGCAGCGGCATGGGCACGTTGGTCATGTGCTGTGTTTCATGGCGAATGTCACGTCCTACACCCCATGCCACCGTCGTCAGCAGGCCTGTTTTGTAACCGGCTTCGGTAAGCATTCGGTGAATCAGAAAAGCCGTGGTAGTTTTGCCGTTGGTCCCCGTCACCCCCACTACATTCATACCGCGAGCTGGAAATCCGTTGGCGTAATTATACGCCACCCCTTCCACCAAATGGCCATACGGTACCACCCCTCGGAACACGCGCTGTGGTATGATCTTTTTGACAATCTTTCGTGGGTTCATGCTAAAAGTATACGACCCCTGAAGATAAACCTCCAGAGGCCGTATCTATGGTCTATCTAAGGCTAGCCCCGAAGCCGTGTGCCGGGCTGTAGTGTTTTGGCTATTGTCTTCCAGCGTGCCCAACTGAACCGACCAAGCTTATGATCCCTAAAGTAGTTTTGGCCCATCCGGATATTCTCCTGACCGATCTGGGCATCTGTTGGGTGCGTGTTGCCCTGGCTGTGTAGCAAATGCTCACTAGCATACCAAGGATTGCTACCTGTCGGCAGCGTATACTGGTGTGAGCTAACCGCAGCCGGGACAGTACCGCCGCCACCGCCACCGAGGTCACCACCTGTCACGGGAGATATGGGAGCGCCAGGCTGTTCAATTCCGCCTGCGTCAGGAATAGGACCAGTAGGATGCAAGCTACCCTCGCCCGGGATAGGGCCATTGGGGTGATAACTGCCCGCACCGGCACCGGGTATAGGGCCGCTGGTATGTAGGGGGGGCGTACCGGGTATCTCGCCGCTAGTGTGTAGGCCGCCCGCACCCGGGACAGGCCCAACGGGATGGCTAGCCGATGCGCCCGGAATAAGACCGGTAGGATGACCGCCGCCACGCACGCCGGGTATCTGTGGTAGATTAGCAAGATAATGATTCAGATCAAGGTGTACACCACGTGTGGCTAAAATGTAACTAGCGCCCGCTGCTATTGTCAGCAACGCAGCTCCCCCAATCCGGAGTGCAAGTCTACGGCGTCGAGCCTGATCTGTGAGGCGGTCAGGCCGTCCTGCGGGATCAGGCTGGCCCGGGTCTCCATTCCCACCTCCACCGCCAAGTACTTGTGGGGCTACAACAATTACATTTCCCGCACCGCCTGGTACTCCAGTGGCATCAGCATCAGGATCTAGCGCAACTCCGAAAATTCCGAAGCCTGCATGAGCGTATCGTACTGGTCTACCTGGCCTTCCAGCCCTGCCCGAAGTGCCACTGACTGCCGGAGATATAACTATAGGATTTTGACTGCCACCGAGGCTAGGGGCAACACCCCCTCCAGTCGCCAGAGTAGCACTGGGCTGTGAGTCACCACGGTGTCGGCCCTTGACCACCAACGGTGTTAAATCAGCGTCAGCCCGTCCTGCCTGTATCAGTTCACCATACGTACTTGGGGAGAGTATGCCCCCGACATTGGGATCCATGAGCGCACTCACAAACGCAGCGGACTCAAATCCATGCGTTTCCATTACCTGCGCCATGCACTCCATAGCCTCGGCTTCGTCTGCCGGTAAGTGCCGGAGAATCCGAGCTGCACGCTCATCGCAGTACTTATTAAATAACTCCTGATCGTCCTGGTCTAACGGTCGTCTGTATTCACCAGTCGGCCCAAACCGTTCATATCTTTGGGCCAGCCAAGCCTGCCTGACCTCGTCGTTATCCTCAGCCTTGATATGATACTGCGACTCTGCTTTGAAAAAGGCATGGTCGCCCGGTATCTCCAGCTCAACTGCACGTACAACGCCAGCAGTGTCTAAAACCCTCCGGGCAGAATCCTGGTCCACATGATCGAAATCGGTGGCGCCGGTATAATAATGTGCCCCGCTTTCGGTTTGGAATGTGTTGATACTATTTACCAGATACGCAAGTTCTGCATACTTGTCCTCCGGCACGTAGCCATCCTCTTCTATCTGTCCGGCCATAGTTTTCAGGCGTACTTCAAAGCTCACCTGAGGAAGTTCTTCCGCAAGATCAAAGGATTGAGTAGTGTCGGGAAATCTCTCGGTCATAAACCACATTTCTTATGTAACTAATCAACAAGGAATTGTTAATAAGTTTTATTTCTTAATCATTGTACCATAAAAGTCAATATTTTCAATAGTCCGCTACGCTACAAGCCAAACCATCACAATGCATACAAGGTGTTTGGCGCGCGAAGTGTCCCTGATGGGTCTGTTGTGGTAGCCGAAGGCCGCCGCATCAGTCCCATGGGACACATTCGCGCGCCGCGCACACTCCTTTCTTACTGGTCGACGCTACTTGGCGACGTTTCTGAGTAGAACGGCAGGTACCTGTACTCGCCGTCGATGAGGAATAGTCCTACGCCCATATTGAGGTAGATCTTGGTCATCGCCGCGTTCTGCGGGATTGTTGCGATGACCGTCGCCGAAGCGATCTTCCAGGTTGTCGGCTTGCAGCCTGAGCCGCTCGCCCCATAGACCGTGACCGACTTGAAGGTCAGCACCGGCATATGTGGATTGTCCCCAGGAAGAACCCTATCGACGTGCTGAGCAGACAACGCGTTGCGCGCCGCGCCTGCGGTTTCACCGCCGGTGGCAAGGATAGCTCGTAGGTCGGGAGCGTTACCGCTCAGACCAGCGAGAGCCTTTACCTCCTCAGGGGTCACACCGGTTGTACCCTTCATACAGGCGAGCCAGGCCGTCGACGCCTTGTCGGGGTGACCCACGTTGAAGTACGTACCGATCTGGCTCCACCCAGCCGTCTCTGGGCTAAGCCCGTTGGGGTTGGTGTCGTTAGTGGTGGCACCCGTGGAAGGAATGCTTCCATGAGGGGTGTTGCCCTGGTTGGCGGTAGAACCGGCGCTGACGGGTGTCGTGGCTAGGGCCAGGCCGGTGATGATCAGGCTGTAGAGGAGGAAGATTGTCTCGACCGCCATGGCCATGTAGATAGCCCGCAATGGCCACCCCTTGGTCCGCTTAGTAACTGCGGAGTTGGGAGCATAGTAGCGGTCCACAATGTAGAACCACTCATCCCACAGCACGAAGGTCGCGTACAGTGCAGCGGCCCACACGACAGCCCCATGGAACAGTCCGAAGGGCAAGCCCCCGGCCAACTCCGTGCAGAGCTTAATCAGAGTCACGACGGCCACCACGGCACTGAAGACTTTCGTACATCCGAGTAGAACCGCTATCAGGATCGACGATCGCTTCGAGCGCAGCGGGTAGACCCTGCGGCCTGGATCTGCTGCAGTCGGTGCATCGACGGGGTGCTTCTTGTATACGTAGTCACTGTTGAGACGTTTCCGGCTCCATACAAAGATGGCCACCGCTAGCGCCGCCATGATAGCAGCGAGGATGGGGTGTATCGGGCTCACCGGTTCTCCATTCTTGGAGTTTTCCTTCGGACGGACGTCCTAAAGGCTGCTTTTCTCCGTACCCCCATGGGGTTCGGATATTCTTTCCCCCTCGAGATGGGAAAGACAGGCGACGCCACAGACAAGTGTTTGTCTGCAGTGCCGCCCGCTTTTCCAACCGAAAGGAATAGTGCAAGAAAGAAAGTGTGCAAGTTCTGCATTGGGAGCGTTTGCAGCTCGCCGGTAGGCGAACATCTAGACACTCGACCAGTGCAGATTTCCATAGCCGCTCACTAGCGTTCGCTCCAGAAATCTGCACTGCATGCAAAACCTTACGCACTAAGATGGTTTGACTTGTTAAGGTACTTTGTGTACAGCGCTATTTACTAGTAGAGGCCTTGGGGGAACACAAAAGATTACTCGAATATATCACAAAAATTATAAAAGTCAATATCTCTACCCCTGTTAGCAACTTCATGCTAGACTATCTACAATGATCGTTCTGGGAATAGAAAGCAGCTGCGACGAGACTGCGGCTGCGGTAGTCCAAGATGGCCACATACTGCGGTCGAATGTCGTCGCCAGTAGTATGGACTTGCATGTAGCTTATGGTGGCGTGGTGCCGGAGATTGCGGCACGCAGCCATATCGAAGTCATCACCCCTGTTATCGAGCAGGCTCTGGAGCAAGCAAATTGTACGTGGGACGACATTGACGCTATCGCTGTCACGTACGGCGCAGGACTCGGCGGTTCCCTGCTGATCGGTGTTCTGGCTGCCCGCACACTTGCAATTACCAAACAGAAGCCGCTCTATGCCATCAACCACGTGGAGGGCCACGTGTACGCCAACTTTCTCACCTCCACTTCCCTACCCGGCTATGTCATGCCCGCCAAGCAGCCGGAATTTCCGATGCTGACACTTATCGTGAGCGGTAAGCACAGCGAGCTCGTTATGTTCCGCAACCATTTTGACTATGCCTTTCTCGGTGAGACATACGACGATGCTATCGGCGAAGCCTTCGACAAAGTGGCAAGAATGATCGGTCTCCCCTACCCTGGCGGCCCGAGTATCAGCAAAAAAGCACTCGAGGGCAACCCGCACGCATTTGAGTTTCCGAAAGCCAAGATGGCCGGAAAATATGATTTTAGCTTTAGCGGCCTCAAAACGGCCGTTCTGAGGACCGCGCAGGCCCAAATCGGCGAAGGCTTCACCTTCCCTTCCAAAGACATCCCAGAACGGCTCTCCGAAGCCCAGAAAGCCGACATCGCCGCCAGCTTCCAGCGGGTAGCTGTTGAGACAGTGGTCAACAAGGCAGTTGCTGCAACCGAGGAGTTCCAGCCTAAGAGTGTGGTCATCGCCGGCGGCGTTGCCGCCAATCAGGAGCTGCGGCGGCAATTATCTGAGCGGCTTCCGTTGCCCATTGACTATGCCGATATTAAGCTCTGCACCGATAACGGTGCTATGATCGCCACACTCGGCTGTTTTAAGGCCAGTCTTGGCCAGCCTGCTGCCGATCCCTACACTCTCGACATCGCACCGAATCTGAGCATGTGAGCTAAGAGCTTTATCACGTGAAAAACTTCCCTGTTTTGCTTCAAAATAACAGAGGTGGTATACTACTTTTAACTATGCGTATTCTGGCGATCATTGGCTCAGTATGGTCCGGCGTCCCTTCGGGGCTTTAATATTCTTTTTACAACACTTTCACCACTGTAAATAACAAGGATTTCACCTTATGAAATTACCGAAAACCTACGAACCGGGGCAATACGAAGCCGACATCTACGCGCTATGGGAGAAGAGTGGGGCGTTTGCCCCAAACGGTACGGGGAAGCCATATTCCATTGTACTTCCGCCACCAAATGCCAACGGCAATGCTCATTTAGGCACGGCTATTACACTGGCACTAGAGGATATTGCCATCCGTTACCACCGTTTGAAAGGGGATAGCACACTTTTCCTGCCCGGCGCTGACCATGCCGGGTTTGAGACCCAGGTGGTGTATGAAAGGCAACTTGCTAAAGAAGGCAAAAGCCGTTTTGATTTTTCACGGGAACAACTCTACCAGCGTATCTGGGACTTTGTGGCGCTCAACCGCAAGAACTTCGAGTCTCAGTTCCGTCGCTTTGGCGGCAGCACGGATTGGACGCGCTACACGTTCACGCTAGACGAAAAAATCGTTAGCCAAGCCTATAAAACGTTCAGGAAATTATGGGATGACGGACTGGTGTACCGGGGTGAGCGGCTGGTAAATTTCTGCACCTTCCACGGCACAGCATTTGCCGACATCGAGGTCGAGCACAAAGAAGAAGCTGGCAAGCTCTGGTATATTCGCTATCCGCTGACAACAGGGAAGGGCGAATTGGTGGTAGCAACTACCCGGCCCGAGACCATGCTGGGCGACACCGGTGTGGCCGTGCACCCCAAAGATGCCAGGCATGCAAAGTATGTCGGAAAAACTGTTAAGCTGCCCCTAACGGGCCGGGAAGTGCCCATTATTGCCGACGAGTTTGTAGACCCCACATTTGGTACTGGCGCCGTCAAGCTCACGCCCGCCCATGACCAGAACGACTACGACGCGGCCGCACGCCATGCGTTGCCCAAAATCACTGTCATCACCCATGAAGGTGTTATAAGTCACGAGGCTCCTGAAAAATACCGCGGTCTGACCGTGCAGGAAGCCCGCAAAGCCGTGGTAGCTGACCTGGAGCAGCAAGGCTTCCTGGTAAAAACCGAAGATATCACCCACAACGTCGGCCACTGCTACAAGTGCGGCACCATTATTGAGCCGCTGCTGAAAGAACAGTGGTTTATCGACATGCAGCCGCTGGCCAGGCCGGCCATTGAGGCGCTCAAGGCCAACAAAGTTACCTTTTACCCGGATAGTAAGCGCACGCAACTTATCGGCTATCTGGAGGGTTTGCGCGACTGGAACATCAGCCGCCAAATCGCATGGGGCATCCCCATTCCAGCCTTCCAGAACGTGGACGACCCGGACGATTGGATTTTTGACGAACACGTCGGGCAGGAAATCTTGCAAGTGGGCGACAAAACTTATCACCGTGACCCCGATGTATTCGATACATGGTTCAGTAGTAGCAGCTGGCCGTACGCCACGCTCGGCCTCGGCAGCGACGATTTCAAACAGTTCTACCCCTTGAGCCTCATGGAAACAGGGGGTGAGATCCTATACCCATGGGTGAGCCGGATGCTGATGCTCGGCCTATACATTACCGGCGAGATTCCATTCAAGGCAGTGTATATTCACGGCTATGTTATGGCCGAGGATGGAGCTAAAATGAGCAAGTCGCTCGGCAATGTGGTCGACCCGGTGCCGGTTATCAATAAGTACGGTTCTGACGCGCTCCGCATGGGTCTGATTGCCGGACGCGCTCCGGCCGTGAACCGGGGCTACGACCCACGCCGCGTAGAGGAAGCCCGTAACTTCTGTAATAAGCTATGGAATATCGCCCGTTACGCCGAGGGTGTGCTTGGTGATGCATATCAGCCCGGCAGCACACCCGAACCGCAAAGCACAGCTGATCACTGGATATTGCAAAAACTACAACACTCGGCAAAGACGATAGGCCAATACCTGGACGACTACCGCTTCAGCGAAGCCTACGAACACCTGTACCACTTCGTCTGGGATGATGTGGCCGACTGGTACGTCGAAGCCAGTAAGAGCCAGCAGAGCAGGGAAGTACTGGGTTACGTCCTCGAGAATATCCTCAAGCTGGCGCACCCGTTCGCCCCGTTCGTAACAGAAACCATCTGGCAGACACTGTACAGCGAAACAGACAGCCTGCTCATTACCAGCCGCTGGCCACAAATACACCGGGCCGACAAAGCTAAAGCCACCAAATTCGAGGATATAAAGGCCATCGTGACAGAGGTGCGCGGCGCAGCACGTGCGCTGAACCTCGTCAAGCCGATCCTGTACTACAGTAACGTGCCGTTCTTGGCTGATAACCGCAACTTGCTAATGCGCCTCGGTGGTCTCAGCAATGTGCAAGAAGTCAGCAGCGGCACCGGTCTGCAACTCACCAGCACGAAACACCGTTGTTGGCTCGATGTCGACGTAGCCATGTTGAAAGCGTACGCCGACAAACTTGGCACGCAAATCGCCGACCAGGAGAAGCTGACGGCGCAGCTGCAGACCCGTTTGGACAATAAAGGCTACATCCAGAATGCACCCAAGGAGCTCGTGCGTGAAACGCGTGAACAACTCAAAGCTGCTCAGGAAACCATCGAGCGCTTGAAAGCAGAGCAAAGCCGCTTCCGGTCGGCCTAATCGGCCGGCTGGAGGGCGGTGCTGATGGCTACAATTGAGGCCTCTGGCTGGTAGGCGTCAAAAGCCATGGTGTGCCAGCCTAGTTTGCCGGCGGCGGCCAGGTTGAGGCGGTCATCGTCAGCAAGCAGGATTTCGGACGGGCCCACACCGGCCCGCTCAGCTGCTATTTCAAACATACGGGCGTCAGGCTTGAGCGCCTGCACTTCCGATGAGTCGATAATCACATCAAATCGGTTCTGCGGCAGGATGCCGCGCTCAAACATCCGTGACATCAGGCCGGGAAAGGTATTACTGACGATTCCTATACCGTAATTCTCGCTGACCCACTGAGTCAGCTCCGCAATACCCGGCGTCGGTTCAACTGCCGCGAGGTAGTAGCGGTTCCAGTCAACCAGCATATGAAGGCGCTCGGCCAAAACGGTGTTAAACTCGTCCAAGCTCATAGCACCGCGGCAAACATCGCTGTTGTACTGCCAGAAGATAGTTTCGATAACGTCCGGCGTAACACCGCTCTCTTCGGCCAGTTTCAGGCACGCCGTGGTGACGGCCGCGCGTACCAGAACGCCGTTCATGTCAAAGTACACGAACCGAACCCCACTACGGGACACTTTTTTGCTACCAGCGGCATGTACGGCAGATTTGCCGGGCTCCACGTTGCCAAGCAGGTCGTCCATACTCCGCCCGAGTGTCTGGGCAATGAGCCTGATAGTAAAAACAGAGGGCGAACCGATAGCACCGCGCTCAATCTTCGCCAAGGTTGACAGGCTGAGACCCGTTTTCTCGCACAAGGCCTGCTGCGTGAGCCCGGCGTCCTTTCGGGCCCGCTGCAAAACACGGCCCAGCCGCTTTTCATCACTCACAGCTCCACCCGAGTTCATGAGCCGTATTGTACCAGTTTGCCGGCCCGAGCGCCAAGTAAAATAGCCGGAAACGGCTGGTTTTAGCTACAGAGGCGGCCGGTCAGCTGCTAAAATCGTCAGGCCGATGGTGAACACCACTATGAAGGTTATGCCAAAGATGGCGGCTGTGCCGGTAATAACGGTTTTAGTATTGCCGTAGCCAGCACGATTTTGCAGCTTAGTATACGACCACGCACTAATGGCGACGGCAGCTATAAAGGCGACGAGGGCGGCTCTCATAGCTCGTCCTCTAGGCGCAGCTTTTCAGCGACCGCCGCCAGAGTAGCGTGGTCGGGTTCGGCGTTCATATCGGGGTGGTGACAAAACTCTTCGTCGGTAGAGAAGGGGAATAACTTGAGATGCGCATGAGCAACCTCGAGACCTTCAATATGCATCGCAACGTGCGATTTATCGGGAAAGGCCTGGCGAATTTTGAGCGCTATTTTCTTGGCGGCAGCCATCAATGCCCGGTAGTCATCGTCGGCAAGATCCCACACGTGCGCCACCTGCTTCTTAGGCACTAGCACTACCTGTCCCGGCTGGATCGGGTTAATACTGAGAAAAGCGAATGTTTTAGCGTCCTCATACACCTTGTAACAGGGGATTTCGCCTTTAATAATCTTCGTAAAAGTAGAATCCTGCATAAGGTTATTCTACACCGTTCCGTTTACTTTGCCGAAGGCAAAGCCCCCGAACCCTGGAACGCCCATACAGCCGACCCGTCCACTCACAGAACCCCACCTGTCGGTGGGGCTCTGTGAGTGGCGGAGAGGGAGGGATTCGAACCCTCGGTACCGTTGCCGGCACACTGCTTTTCGAGAGCAGCACCTTAAACCACTCGGTCACCTCTCCGTGCGAAGCTATTGTAACAGATGGAGCGGGCGTCATGAAAACGGCGCGGTGTAGAGCCAACCTCAAGCATATAAGGTATAATGGATTGAAATGGACGCGTATGTTAACTATGTGCGTGCTCTGGCTGCGCGAGGGTATACTACACAGGCAATTCAGGACGATCTGCTGGGGCGCGGTATGGACCGGCAGACTATTGCGTGGCTGATAGGGGCCATGGGCGCCGCACCAGGCGCCGTGATAGCGCCGGGAGCAAGCGCCGAGGCCGCACCGCTACCTTCGTTTACTAACACGTTACCGCAACCGACGGCTCAGCCGCAGACACAACCTCAGGTAGCTACAGCACCAGCACCCGCCAGCCTGGTGAAACGGGCAACCACGCAGTCACCGTCCGCGGTCATCGACGGCGCGGTGGCGGGCATCGCCAAGGGATATATCGTAACGGCGCTGCTGTGCGTGGTACCCGCGCTTATCATCATGTTCGATGCTTCAAATCGCTTCGGCACCGGCACACGGACACTACTGACCTTGGGCGATGTCGCCGCCGTCACCGGCCTGACGCTGTATGCCGTCAACCTGGTATTATCGACACGCTTATCATGGCTGGAGGACTGGTTCGGCGGACTCAACAAGGTCTACATTGCCCACGCGCTGTTCGGCGGCCTGTCGCTCATGTTCATATTGCTGCATGCCTTGCTGCTCGGCGTACGCTACCTGCCGCTGGGATGGTATTCGGTGGGGCATTTTTATATACCGTCACTCGAATACGTCCCGACACTTTACGGCATCGTCGCGCTGGACGTGATGTTGGCACTACTTATCATCACGTTTTACGCCCATTTGCCGTACCGTATCTGGCTGTGGACACACAAATTGCTTGGGCTGGCATATCTTTTTATTATGCTGCACGTGCTGCTCTCGCCGAATGCCATCACGGGAAACCTCATAATACGCTGGGATATCATACTGGTCACGCTGGTCGGCGCAGCCGCCTACACCTACCGCACACTGCTGCCGAACATACTGGTACGGCATTACACCTACGTCATTAAAAGCGTACAGCAACGGGGGCTGGGCGTTCAGGAAATCAGCCTGGTGCCGGCCAATGAAGCCATGCCGTACAAGGCCGGGCAGTTCATTTTCATATCGTTCGAGGCCGACGGGCTTTCGCCGGAATGGCACCCGTTCACCATCGTATCGCCACCGACTGACGGTTCGCTCAGCATCGATATCAAATCGCTCGGCTCCTTTACCGAAACGATCACGCGGCTAGTACCGAATATGGTTGGTATGTCGGTACGCGTCGAGGGCGCATACGGCCGCTTCTCGTTCCGCAATTTCCGCAATACCAATCAGGTATGGATTGCTGGTGGCATCGGCATCACACCGTTCCTCAGCATGGCGCAGGCGCTCGGCGACGGACCGTACAACATCGATTTGTACTACTCGGTGCGGTCGGAGGGGGAGTTGATCGACATAGACGTACTGGCCCGGCAGCAATCCAGCAAGCCGGGGCAGATTTTCCGCGTCATGCCGTTCGTCACAGAAAAATATAACCGCCACCTTACCGCCGACATGATCGCGGCCACCAGCGGCGACTTACGCGGCCGGGATATCCTGATGTGCGGCCCCACAGCCATGATGAACGGACTGACTGAGCAGTTTGTGGCGGCGGGTGTAAGTAAGCTCCGGATACATAGTGAGGACTTTTCAATAAAATGAGATTAAAGCTGAAACAGTATGTCGGTATAGCGATCATAGTGTTTGCGGTGTTGGTCGCGTTTTTCTTGCTGCGCGCGTATGTACTCACCGGCCAACCCCAAACCCTTGAACAGCAAAGCCAATCAAGGCAGAAGGCCGCCCAGAACGGTCTGTTCGACCCGAGCGCACCGCCAATCATCCACTAGTAGCGGTTAGAATTTTGTGGCAGGGAAGAGCTATTTCCCCGTCAGCGCCTTGTACTCCTGATATGCCGCCGTTTGGCTGCCGTTCGAGTTAAGCAGTCCGAAGCTGCCGTCGCCGATGTAGTCGTACCAGAAGATAGGGCCGGCCCAGGCTTGACCATTGGTGAGGGTAAAAGCACTCTTCATTTCTTGTGCGGCTTCAGATGCGCTGTTGTCGTCACCAAACTCGGTCATCCATATCTGCTTTGCGCCATCGCCGTTGGCTTGCATGATGCCCTTGATGTTGTTCGGCCCATACGCCATCTGTCCCCAGACGTCCGTGTTACTACTATTGGATGTAGCGCAAACCGATGGATCAGAGAAACAGTACGGGTGAATGCCCAGTGCGTCAAAGTAGCCCTTGGCGCCGTCAGCATACATTTGCTGCACGAAAGTATTCGGTTGGATGATGGGGGTGGCACCCGGTGACACGCCGCCCGATACGACGAAGTCTCCAGGCTCAGCATTATGTATTGCGGTGTAGGCAGCCTTCAGCAGTGCGGTGTAGTTTGCGGCATTAGGGTTGATCCAGAAGCCGTTTTGGTTCTCTTCGTTCCAGATCTCAAAAGTGGTCACACCGAGCGGTGCGTAGTGGGTAGCTGCAGCAGATGCAAAGGCTGCGTAGTTGCTGGTGCCGTTTGGCGGACACCATGCCTGGCCAGCACAGGATGACGACTGGGCCCATGTCGGTGCCTGGTCCAGTATTGCCAAGACTTTCAGGTTGTGTGCCGTGGCGGCTTTGGCTACGTTGTCAAAGGCTGACCAGTTGTATGAGCCGCCACTGGACGGCTGAACCTGTACCCAGTTTATGTCAAAGCGTACCCATTGGACGCCCATTGATTGCATGTCGGCAAAGTACGTGTTCAGCTGAGTGGTACTGTAACCCTGCCAACCGCCGCCTAGGGATATGCCGAAGCGGCCGGGA
>Ga0265334_10000042_pt1 | contig 95441 bp, 128 predicted proteins | sample 42023metaG_FD_192442 | JGI IMG/M metagenome (GOLD analysis project Ga0265334, IMG submission 192442) | Rhizosphere microbial communities from Carex aquatilis grown in University of Washington, Seatle, WA, United States - 4-20-23 metaG | ecosystem: Host-associated > Plants > Roots > Rhizosphere...
GGTACTCCTTGCGCAGGGCGGCTGCGGTCTCGGTGCCGCCGCCGAGGAAGAAGCCGCTGTTCGCCCACCGGTCCAGTGAGCGCAGCACGGACTCGCCGGGCAGGATCGTGAAGTGCTTGGTGTGGGCGCCGGGGGCCTGGTGCGTGTACTGCTGCGTGGAGGAGAAGGAGACGACGTTGGCGGTGTCGCAGCGGATCGCGAGGGCGATGCCGAGCAGCGCTGCGGCGTGCCACCGGGCCATCTCGGAGTTGTCCGACATGGGCTCGCGCATGGACGTTGAGGTGTCGACCATGATGAGGGTTCGTCCGGGCAGCTCCGGGATGTTGGCCAGGGAGGCGGACAGCGCCCGCTCGAGTGCCCCGGCCCAGCGGAGATTGTGGCCGGCGGCCCGGTAGGCGGAGAGGAAGCGGATCGGCAGTTGCCGGGACCGGGCGGCTTCGATGGGGTCGGCGATCCTGGCGGCGACGGTCTCGGCGGTGGTGTCTGAGATCTTCGCGTTGTCGAGGTTCCGCAGGTTCCGGAGCAGGGCCATGTAGCCCATCGACGGGATGATCGCTTCCCACGCTGCGGCGTCCATCGGTCCTTGCAGCCAGCCGCTGAGGGCTTCCCAGGTCATGCCGGCCTGGGCCAGCAGGCGATGGGCTCCGGGTTCTGTCAGGAGGGTTCGGCGCTTCTGGGTGGGGAGGCCCAGGAGCCATGCGCGCCGGTTCAGCATGGGGAGGGAGGCCGGGATGGTGCTGCCTCGGCCGTGGCGGCGGTCCAGGGCACAGCGGAACAGGTCACCCTGCCAGGCCTTGGCGGGGTCTGGGCTGGGGTGCACCAGGTCGATAACGTCGCCGAAGCGGAAGCCGGCGGCCGGGCTGTCGTACTTGAGCAGCGCGTGCTCGGTGTACAGCTGCCGCACGGCGTCGGCGACGCCGTTCTTGACCGGCTTGGGGATGGCCCGGCCGTAGTGGGACGTCCAGTAGGCGAGGATCTCGCCGGGCTCGTCGGCGCGGGCGCAGGCGCTGCGGATGAACTGGCGGTTGTAGCCGGCGCCGTTGTCGGCTCCGGTGTCGAGCCGTGCCTTCACGGCTTCGCAGGCTACGACGACTGCGGCGCTGCGCATGTGGGCCGAGTTGCGCAGCCACGGGATGAAGCCAGCCATCCAGGCGGGGTCGTCGACGGCCACGGTCTGGGCAAGGGCGGCCAGGCGCTTGCCGCGGACCTCGGCGGTCTCGTAGTGGGTGTTCTGGCCGGCCATGTCGGTGACGGCGAGCAGGAAGAGCTCGCTGGCCGGGGTGCGCGCGAAGCCGGGGGCGCCCTCGTGGGTCAGGGCGTGGCCGGTGGTGGTGATCGGGCTAGTGATGCCGGCGGCACGGGCGGCGGCCAGGCCGGGCTTGCGATTCCAGTGGCCCATGGGGGTCCCTTCCTGCAGCGGGGCGGGAAGGGCCGGGGCTGTATGCCCGAGGTCGGGTCGGCTGCGCTGTTCGTGCCTGCCGCTCTCCCAAGTGAGCTACCGCCCCTCGCGCAGGGCGTCCCGGAGTTGAACCGGGCCCGTCACAGACTTACTGAAGCACTCGCGGCCATCGCACCGGGCGGGGCTCAAGCCCTTCCGAGGTCGTTTCGCACCGGAAGGTGCGTTGCGTCTTCGTACAGTCCCGAGGTCGGGTGATCACGGAGTTGCGATAGGCCGCTCCGCCACGGTGCCGCAGCACCACCGGGATTCGAACCCGGGATTCGTCTGCACGAAGTACCCGTGGTCGGCGCACCGGGACTGTCGGGTTCCTCGAACCGAGGTCTGGCGACCAAGGAGACAACAGTGCTCTGCCTGCTGAGCTACGGTCGGCCGCTGCTAGCTGCGGCTGGACCGGCCGGATTTGCACCCGCGACCTCTGCCTTAACTGGGAAGTAGCCCTGGTCTGCGCACCGGTTCGAAGAGTGCTTCTCAGAGTTCCAGATCGGATCCGGTAGGCCGCGTCAAAGGAGGAACCGGGTCCTGCGCACCTGAGTTGCGAGATCAACAGTAGCGCTCGGGGGCGCCGAAGGTCGAGAGGCTGTCGCAAGCCTCGAATAAAGTGTTGAATGGCTAAATCAATGGTCCGCTGTATCAAGAACCCTATGGAGTGCCGCTCGCGCGCCGCTTCTGCTTGCGCTTCCAGGCACCCCAGCCAGTCGCGTTCCAGAACGGCGTCCAGCCCTTGCAGACCGCGCACGGGAACGCATGCTTGGTCAGGGTCCCATTGATGGTCACCCTGAACACCATCTGGCCGGTACTCTCGCAGCTCGGACAGATGAACCGGGACGAGTTGGCCGGTGCCTTCTGCGCGGGGCCGCCGCCGTCGACCGCCCAGGCGTGGCCGCATTCGACGAGGCCGATGACGGTCAGGATCCGGCCGGCGCGCGTGTACAGGGGCCGCTGGCCCGAGCCGCGGCACCAGTCGCAACGCAGCCGGTTCAGGCCGATCAGATCGGCCGGCGTCGGGGACCTGGGCTTCGACCTGCTCGATCCGTCCATGCGGCCGCCGGGGCCCCGCCGGTAGTCCCGGGCCTGGGACGAGCGCTGCGTGCCGCCGGCCCCGGCCCGCTTGGCGTCCGCGCGCCGCGGGGTCGCAGCCGCGCCGGGCCGCGGGGTGCCGGCGGCTGGCGCGCGGTAAGTCCGGGCGCGGCGTGCGGACGCGAGCTCCCAGGTGCCGTCGGCACGGCGGCGCGCGCCGCGGGCGGAGACGGTCCTGGTGTCTGGGTCGCGACGGATCGAGGCAACTGTCTTGGGCCCGAACAGCGCCCGGGCCACCCGGCGCGGGGTCGGGTGGTTCCGCTCGTCGCCGAACAGGATCCGCGCGGCCACGCGGTGCGGCGCCCAGCCGGACGACTTGCGCCTGCCCATCTCAGGCCTCCCGTGCTCGGCGAGTTGGGGGGACGGTGCACTCGAAGCGCTCGCTGCGGCCGTCGTCGTCGCGGCGGCTGGTCGCACCCTGGTGGATCTTGAATGCGTTCAGGGCGGCCTTGCAGGAGTCGCGGGCGGTCAGCCCGGGCAGCCGGTAAGCCTGGAGCTCGGCGATCGTGGCCGAGCCCAGGACGCGGAACAGCTGCCAGGCGTCCAGGAGCTCGTCGGCGACAGGGCTGTCGTCGGGGTAGGTCTCGCCGACGACCCGCAGGTAGGGGACGCCGGCGTGGAAGGCTTCGGCGTCGTCGACCACATCGCGGCCACCGCGCGGCCGGGGCCCGGCGGGCCCGGCCGGGCCGCCGGGATGGCGCGGGTCGCAGCGCCCTTGGAGGACCTCCTCCATCGCCTCGGCGGTGCGCTCGTCCAGGGCCGGGCGGCTGTCGCGGTTGGCTTCGACGGTGGCAACGATCTGCCCGGGTTCGATCATGTAGCCGCGGGCGACGGTTGGCCGGGGGTGGTCCGGCGACTTCGGCCGGAACATGCCGGGCTTGGGGAGCACGGTCTCGTCGGCGCGCCAGCCCTCGCCGTGGGCGCCGGGGCCGTGGATGACGTTTGTCTGGGTCGCGCTCCTGGTCCGGTAGCAGGCGATGTTGGTGAACTGGCCGGAGCCGTCGGTGGTCCCGCCGAGGGCCTTGCTCGACGGGGACTGGGTGGCGCCGATGATGATCAGGCCCAGGGCGCGGGAGACCTGCATCAGGCTGAGCCACTGGGTGAACAGCTTGGGGTCCAGGCGCAGCATCTCGGCGAGCTCGTCGATGAGGACGATGATGGCCGGCCCGTGGATGTCGGGGTCCCATTCGCGGACCGGCAGGCCGGTGCGCTCGCGCTCCTCGCGCAGGATCTGGCCGCGGACCTCCATCGCGGCGCCGAGCGCCTCCAGGAGCAGGGCGACGTCGCCGATGCCGTAGGCGGCGCGGTAGGCGACGGGCTCGTACGGGCCGAGTTCCAGCTGGCCGGGCTTGAGGTCCATCAGGACCATGACGGCATTGTCCATGGAGGCGATGGAGCAGGCAGCGACGTTGACGCCGACGGACTTGCCGCCGTCGGTGATGCCGGCGTACAGCGTGTGGCGGCCGCGGAACCGGAAGGCAACCGGACGCTGGCCGTCGCGGACGCCGAGGTTGACCGGGTCCTTGATGCTGCGGGTGTTCGGGCCGGGCCACGGGACGGCGTCGTCGAGGGTGGAGTTCTCGCCGTCCTGGACGCGGATCTCGAAGCGGTTCCCGATCGCGGTGGGGATGATCTCCAGGCCGCGGCAGCCGAGGTTGCCGCGGAGGGTGTCGATGCGGGCGGCGAGCCAGCGGCTGTTCACGGTCTTGGACTCGGGGGTGTAGATCCAGGTGACCCAGGAGTCGGGGCCGCTTCGGCGGACTGCGTCGATGCGGATCGGCGCGACGCCGATGGCGGCGAAGGCGGCGTGGAGCCGGGCCGCCTCGTCGCTCATCATCGGCAGGCTGGCCGCCGTCGGCATCGGCGGCCCGCCGACGGGTGCCGGTGGCATCGGCGCCGACGCGACGGCGGCGTGGTAGTCGATGACGAAGTCGCGGTCGGCGGCCCGCCGATGGCGGCGCCAGTCGATCGAGCCGAGGGTGCCGACGGCGGCGAGCAGGAGGGTCGTCATCGCCGAGATGCCGGAGAAGCCGGCGCCGACGGCGGCGGCGCCTGAGACGCCGACGGCGCCGCCGACGATGAGGCCGCGGGTGATGTGCCGGTCGGCGTCGGCGCCGTGGAGGTGGTGGCCCAGCCATCCGGCGGCGGGGGCGAGGGCCCCGGCGGCCAGGAAGGGGAGCATCAGCCAGATGTGGTTGGGCTCCATGTTGGCCCACCAGCCCGTCGCAGAGAACGCGCAGGAGCCGATGGCCGGCCACAGGTGGTAGTGGCGGATCAGGGCGAGGATCTCCGGCTCGGGCCGGGGGAGGTCGCGCTGGTCGATGAGGGCTGCGACGTGTAGCGGAAGCGGCTGGTAGGCGGGGTGCAGCGTGTAAGCGGGGTGGGCGGGAAAGACCGTTCCGTGCAGCTCAGAGCCGTTGTCGTACGGCGTGGCACGCCACACACCACAGTCATCAGAGGCCGGGTTCTCCGGCGCGCGCCGGAGATCGAGCGGGGCCTGGTGACTGTGGTGTGTGGCGTGGCCGTCCGTGATGTCGTGCACTAGCGGGCCGCCGCGGTGTCGGAGCCGTCCTCGGCCAGGTCGTGGAGCTGACGGTAGAGCTCCTGGGTGGCCTTGTGGACGTCGCGGGCGAGGGAGTCGCTGGGCTCGGGCAGGCCGTATCGAGACCCTCCGATCGCTTCGACCAGGGCGGCCGCGGTCGGTGGGACACCGGTGCTCAGGAGGAGATAGCGGTAGGACGGGAACGCGCGGGCGACCAGGTCGTGGAGCTCGGCTGTGGCCTTGCGGATGTCGCGGGCGCGGGACGGCCCGAGTTCGCCCATGCCTGCTTGCTTGATCGCTTCGGCCAGGACCGGGGCGGTCGGGGTGGTGCCGGTGGTCTCGGAGAGGTGCCGATAGATCGGAAGGACGTCGAGGGCCCACTGGGCGGTGTTCCGGCGGACGGCGGCGCCGGCGGTGCTCCAGTCGTAGACGGTGGCGCCGCTGTCGGCGCCGACGTCGGCGGTCTGCGGCTTGCCGGCGGTCGGCGCCGCGTCGGCGGCGGTCGGCGCGTGGTCGGCGGCGGGTGCCGACGTCGGCACCGGCGGTGCCGTCGGCGCCGCATCGGCGGTCGGCACCCGATCGGCGGTCGGCGGGGCGTCGGCGGCGAGCGCCGACGTCGGCACCGGGCGTGCCGTTGGCGTCGGCACCCGATCGGCGGCGGGGCGGCTGTCGGCGGGGGCGGTCCGGGTGCGGTCGGCGCCAACGGGGGCGTGCCAGTCGGCGGTCGCGGTCGGCGCCTGGTCGGCGGTGCCGGTGTCGGCGGGTGCCGAGGGGAGTTCGGCGGGGGCGCCGCCGGCGGCGAGGCGGTAGAGGTGGACGAGCCGGTCGGCGATGTAGACCGGCAGAGCCGTGACGGTGATCAGGAGGGTGACTTCAACCCAGGCGGGAATCTTGTTCCCGGCGAGGGTGAGGGTGTGGAACACGGTGTTGGCGGCGACGGTGATGATGAGTGCCCGGCGAGTGTTGCCGATCACCTCGGCGTGCTTGGGGTGTGTGCGGGGGATGTTGGCCCCGAAGATGATCGCGGTGATGGCGTAGCCGTCGATGACGGCGGGCAGCAGCCAGGCCAGTGAGGCCGGAGCCTTGGCCATGATGGCGATCTTGAAAAGTGCGGGCGCGGACCATGCCTCGGCGCAGGCGAGCGCGAAGACGACGCCGATCAGGACGACCCAGCGTGCCCTGCGCGACACGGGTGGTAGCTCCTGTGGCGCGTGCGAAGTCGTGCGGGCGCTACCGTTGTGGGTGTTCACGTCGCTCCCTATAGCGCGTGGACGGCAAAGCCCGGTGGTGCCTTGGCACCGCCGGGTTTTGTCTGTATCCCGTAGCCACCATATCCCCGAGCCGATCTGATGCAGGGCTCTTATTCCAGACGGTCCGCTGGAGGTCCTTGCTGGAGGGGTATGGGCCCGGCCGCCGCACCGGGATACAGATAGGGGGACGCGGCGGCCGAGTTCGTGGGCTACACGCTGGCGGTCAGCGCGATCGCGCACGCGATGGCGCAGATCACGGCGACGGCGATCATCAGCGGTAGCGCGTGGGGTGCCGGCGGGCGCCGGTGGGCGGTGCTCACGGCTGGTCCACGGCCAGGACGGCGCGGACGGTCTTGGTGTCGCCCTCGCGGTAGGTGGTGACGGCCTCGGCGCGGGCGGCGACGTCGAGCAGGCCGCGGCCGTGGGAGGCGAAACGGTCGTCGTCGGGGTCGGCGTCGGGGTCGTCGAGCCAGGCCAGGGCGTGGTCGGTCCAGGCCGCGGCGCAGGGCCAGACGGGCATGTGGTCGGCGTCGGGGTCGGTGACCTCGATGACGACGGAGCAGCCGATCACGGTGAGGCGCAGCTCGATGGTGCCGCCGGGACCGGGCCACGTGGCGTGGCGGTCGGCGTTGGACACGAGCGCGTCGACGATCTGGACCAGGTCGTCGGCCGCCCTTATGGGCAGCTGGTGGTGGTGGGCGAAGCCGGCGGCGACCATGCGGCTGTAGGCGATCGGCTCGATCGCGTCGCGCGCGATGGAGCTCTGCAGGACGGCGCCGTGCAGCAGCCGGTGCGCGGCGGCCGCGGGGGCGGCCTTCGGCATGGTGCTGAGTCTCATAAGGCACCGCCCGTCCGGCCGCGCTTGACCGCGGTGAGGATCATCGCGGCGAACGCTTCGGCCTCGTCGAGGTCCATGTCGTGGTCGCCGCCGTCGTTGAAGCACAGCTGGATGGCTGGCGGCGCGCCGTTCTCGGCGGTGAGGTGGATGTCGGCGGAACGCACGGCGGTGGCCGCGGGTCCGGCATCGGTGATGGTCAGGCGGGTGCTGGTGGCGTGGACGCCGCTGTCGGCGTCGTGGTCGTTGCACCAGGTGGGGCAGGCGGTTCGCGGTCGCGGCATGACGTGGGTCATCGCTCCGAGATCGTCCGGCATGTCGTCATCCTCAGACTCCGATTGTGCTGACCGATTGCTAACGACGTTCCCCGCGTCGGATACACGCATCAGGGCTTTGAGATACGTCTTTCGCCCGGTCAGGTTGGCCGGCCCCAGGACTATGCGCTGGGCCGTCATCGCGACACGCCCTTGCGCGGCGTGACGATCGCGGCGATCTGGCTCTGCGGGATCCGGATCCGGCCGGTCGGGGTCTCCCAGTAGGTGATGAGGCCGCCCTTGGCCCAGCGGCGGACGGTTCCGCGGTCGACCTCGAACGCCTCGGCTGCCTGGGCGCAGGAAAGCGAGGGCTCATCGCGGCCGGGCGGGGAGCTGGTGACGTCCATCGGCGGTCGTCCTCACGTCGGGGTGGTTGCTGTGTTTGATGCAACCGTAGCGCTATGGTGCTATAGCGTCAATGCGGCTAGCGTGATCGCGCGCCGGTTTCGACGCAACAGAAAAGCCCCGGAGCATATCCGGGGCTTGCAACGCTCAATTGATATGAAGGGCAGGCGCCTAATCGTGAACAGGGAGGTCGTATTCGAGGCGGTACCTGTTGCCGCCGAAGACCATCTCCAGCGCTTCGACGGGTCGGTCGTCGTCGGTCCAGGTCATCCGCAGCAGCCGAAAGACCGGCACGCCGGTCTGGAGCCTGAGGGTCTCGATCTCGTACGACGTCGGCATGCGGGCGTCGACCCATTCCCGGGACCGGCGCGGTGGGTAGCCCAGGCTGCGCAGGGCCGTCGGAACGCCGCCAGCCAGCTTCACGTGGCGGCCCAGCTTCGTCCCGCCGGCGATTTCAATCGGCAGGTGGGAGACCGCGATCTCAAGAATCTCGTCGCCCTCGCGCATGTGCCGTGTGCGCCTGACAGCGGGTTCACCCGGATCGAGACCCAGCAGCTCGGCGATCTCGTCCGGGGGTGCCACCTCGGTAACCTCGATAAGGTCCGTGACAGCGTTGTAGGAGGCTGGCGCGCCCGGAACGACCGGGGAGACGTGATCTGCCGACCGGCTGATCTTTCGCCGGACCTCGCGCACGAAGACGCCGACGCCGGGGCGGGTCTCCACGAGCCCGGCCGCCTTGAGCGGCCGCAGGGCCTTCTGGACGGTGGCGTTCGCGATGCCGTAGGTCCGCATCAGCTCGTTCACGGACGGGATGGGCGCGCCGGGCGGGATCTCCCCCTTCTCAATCTTCGCCCGCAGGTCGTTGGCTACCCGCAGGTAGGCCGCCGGACCGCTGTCCCACTCGGACATCGCCGCCACTCCCGCCACGCTCGCAATGCGACGCTATGCCGCTATAGCAGCATAGCCCACTACGCAGGGGCTCCCAGGTGCTGTGGGTGCCGAGACCCCCCGGACGAGTCGAACGCAAGAAGGCCGGCCCCGAAGGACCGGCCCACGGACCGGCGAGCTGTCACTCGCCGATCAGACGCTCCCCCAATGCCGCGAAGCAAGGAGACCGTTCAGTGCTCACTGTAGCAACAGGACGCTGCCCCGCCAGGGCGGTTCCGTGAGGAACAGCGCACTGCGGCGGGTCCGGCATGCCGCCGGAGGCCCCGCGTGAAGATCATGAAGCCGGTACCGGACGGAACCGGCTGGGTAGCCATCCCAAACGCCACGGCGCGGGACACCCAGCTCGACCGCCGGGCCCTCGGCCTGCTGGTCGAGATCCTGTCCTTCCCCGACGGCTGGGAGATGAACGCCGACAGCCTCGCCACCGACGGCACCGAGGGCCGCAACGCCGTGCGCGCCGCCATGCGGAAGCTCGAGGATGCCGGCTACGTCGTCCACATCCGCCACCGCGGCGACCGCGGACGCTGGCTGACCGCAGCGTTCGCGGGCAACTCCCCTGCGGCGGCGCGCGCCGCCGCAGACGCGTGGCTGGAGCAGAATCCGGACGCGGCAGAGACACAAACGCCCAGGTCGGACCGAGGTACAGGAAACGGGGCGTCGGCCAACGGGGCGTCGGTGGAGGGGGCGTCGGCCGACGGGGTGTCGGCCAACCGGGCGTTCTATGAAAGAAGGGAGCCAAAGAAGGTGCCAAAGAAGGTCTCTAACACGTCCCCACCTGCGGCCCCGGCTCCCTCTCCCTCTCCCCCGGCTGCACCGGCGACTACGACCGTGGCCGAGCCAGACGGCGGAGAGAGGGGAAACCCATCGCCGTGGCTGCCACAACTCGATCCCGTCGCCGACGTCGTTGATGCCTGGGCCAAGGCCCGGGCCGAAACCGGCATGCCCGCGATGGCCAGCGAGCGAAGCCGGGTCCGATCCGGCGCCGTCGAGCTGCTCGGCGCAGGGCACGACGTCGCCTACCTGGCCCGGGTGGCATCCTGGATGGCCAGCGCGCATCCGGGCTGGTCAGACCTCGGGAGAGCTCGCACCGCCCCCGGCGCGCCGCTATTCGGTCACGGGCAGACGGCCGCCGTACCCGCGCCACGCCAGGACCGGCCTCCGTGTGTCGCGGATGCCTGCCGTGGCTGCGATCACGATGAATGCAATCGCAACGGGTTCCTGATCCACAGCGATCTCGGCGTCCGCTGCCCGTGCTGGTTCGTCCCGGAAGCGAGGTTCTAACCATGGAGTACGAGCCCACCGGATCGCGCCCGTGCCACCGCGGGGAATGCGAACGCCACCACCACCCGCCGTGCAACCAGGGCTGGATCAGCGTCGATCGCGTGTGCCCGTGCTGGTCGGCCCGGCGGCGTCTGGTCGTGAACCACAGCGGGCCGCCGGACCAGGCGCCGCCCGCGCCGATGCCTGCGAGCATCCGGGCGGCCTGGAACACGGCCCGGGCCGACGCGCGCCCGCTGCCGCAGTCCGGACCGTCGCGGCGCCCGGATCCGGCGAGCAGTCCCCCGCCGGTACCGGGGCCGCTTGATCCCCGCGGCGCCGAGGTGGTGAGCCGCCTCAGCCTCGATCCGGCGCCGGCCGGTCCGCTACTGCGGCGGCTGGTCGGCGCCGTCGCGGCAGCCCTGGATCAGGGGTGGACCGTCGAGGATCTCGTGCAGCTGCTGGACGCCGACCGGGATCCGGACCGTGAGCCGGTCCGGTACTGGATCTGGCGGCTCGGCTGGATCGGGCCGGCGCTTGATGCACGCTGACGGTGGGCGGCATCTGTCGACTGGGCTACACCTTCCAGTCCAGGATCGTGGACTCGATGCTGTACTCGATCCGTACCGGATTGCCGGTCTGCGCGGCGGGAATGTCGAAGGGGATCAGGCCCGTTCGGCACTGGCCGGTCTTCACGGCAGCCGTGTCGCTGTCGTTGGGATACAGCGGCTTGGGAAAGTCGCGAGGGCTGTACGCGCTGAGCGGTTGGACTCCGGCACCATCGGCGAAGATCAGGCTCCAGTACGTCCAGCTCAGCGCAGACACGCCACCCGGGGGCGACTTCAGACAGGTGGTCACGCTGATCGTGGCGATCCGGTCGGCGGCGGGCACCAGGTCACCGTTCGCTCCGGCCTTGCGCGCGGTGTAGGCGCCGGCGGCGAACGTCACTGTCGTGCCGTCGGAATCGGTGAACGTCTGCACCGTGCCGCTGGCGGGATCGGCGGACATGGAACTGGTCGGCGCCGTCGCCGCGGCGGTGGCGGCCGGGGCCGACGTGGCCGCCGCGGCCGATGTCGGCGGCGCACTGCTCGACGTCGGCACGATCGCCGCGACGGGATGAGAGGGGTGGCTGCTGGAGCATGAGGTCAGTACGGCGGCGGCCAGGACCGCAGCCGTAGCTATTCGAGGTCGACGGGTCACGCACCGACCGTAGCCGCGCGTCTGTGCTGTGACTGGCCGAATCGGGAAACTACCGCCGTCGCTTCCCCGCCAGTCGGTCGGCCACTCACTTGGGTGATGGACGTGTCGCCACAGCGCGTCTCGCAGCTGCTGCGCGCGCACACCACGACCACGGCAACCATGGCGAGCACGACCACGCTGGCCTCAGCGGCAGCGCTACTCATGACGCTAATGCTCAACCTCTTCCGCGACTGATGCGCCAGGCCCTCGCCCGCTTACGTTCTGTCACCGGCTCGCAGTAGCCTGACGCCGTCGGCCACTGGCGGCCTTAAGCCCGTCGGAGCCGTCCGTTTCCAACCCGATTCGGCTCTGGAGGACAGGCATGGGCGCACACGGCCGCGATGACAAGGACGACGACGAGGACGTTCCGCAGGACACGGACGATGAGGTCCACCGCGGCGTCTCCAGCTCCGGCAAGGGCAAGCACGGCGGCGGCGCGGACGGCGATGACAAGGACGAGGACGAGGACGACTGATGCGGCCCGGCTGGCGTCCCCTGCACGACGCTCTCACCGAACAGCTCATCGCTGACGGCGCCGATTTCCTCGTCGACCCGGCGTGGCGTGCGGCATGGGACGCCAGCCCCCGCCACCTGTTCATCCCCGACGACGTCTGGCTGAAGGACGGTGCGGCCTACCGGGCGGTATCCGCCGGAGACGCCGGCTTCGACTGGTTGCAGCTGGTGTACTCCGACCAGTACGTCACCGTCCAGGTCGACGACGGCCAGACCGAACACGCTCCCGGGGCGGTCGGCGCCCGGGCCACGAGCTCGGCATCGGAACCGGCGCTCGTGGCCCGCATGCTCCACCTGGCCGAGCTCAAGCCGGGACAGCGCGTGCTGGAGGTCGGGGCCGGCGTCGGCTGGTCGAGCTCCATCACCGCGGCGTACGTCGGAGACGCCGGCGTCGTCGCCGTCGAGATAGACCCCGCGCTCGCCGTGGGAGCCGCGGCACGCGCCCGCCGGGCCGGCCGCAGCCACCTCATCGCCACCGGCGACGGCCTGGCCGGGTGGCCGCGGCGCGCGCCGTTCGATCGGATCGTGCTCACCTGCGCTGTTGCGAAGGTCCCGGCCGAGCTGATCGCGCAGACCGCGCCGGGTGGCATGCTGCTGGTGCCGTACTCCAGCTCCGGCTACGGCGGCGCGATGGCGCTGCTCACCGCCGACGGGCACGGCGGCGCCGCCGGGCCGTTCGTCGCCGAGGCGCACATGATGCAGTCCCGAAGCCAACGCGTCGGCTACGTCCCCCTCAGCCGCGAGCCGGTGCGCGAGCGCACCTCGGAGCTTCCGGTGGAGGCGTTCGACAGCTGGCCAGCGCGGACGCTGCTTGAGCTGGCCATCCCGGACCTGGTGGCCCAGCCGCCGCGGCGCCGTGCCGACGGCTGGCTGTGGATGACCGTGCGCACCCCCGACGGGTCGAAGGCCTCGGCGGCCGTGCTGCCGCCGCCCGGCGAGGCCACGGACAGTACGTACGACGTCTACGAGTACGGGCCGCGCCGTCTGTGGGCCGAGCTGGAAGACGCCTGGTCGACGTGGCTGTCGGCGGGCCGGCCGGCGCTCCAGGACCACGTCCTGGCCGTTGACGCGGACGGCCGGCACCGGGTCGTCACCCAGAAGGGGGAAACCGTCGCGTCAGGGGTCCCCGCCATGACTGCGCCAGTAGCCTGAGAGTGCTGCGGGCCCCGGTACGGACCCCCGAGCGTGCCGGGCCGCAGCAGCCAAGGGTCCAGCGGGGACAGCTGACTCATCACGGCGCCCATACCGGGTCCTCGGTATGGGCGCCGCGGCGTTTCCAGGAACGGCCTTTCCGCACGCGTGGACGGGGCGCGCCGCCGGGGTGCCGACCTGGCATGATCACGTCCGTGTCTTCTGTCGAGTTCCCTGCCGACCTGCTCGATCTCAAGATCGGGTTCCTTGACGTGGAAGCCGAGATCGCTGCGCACGCGGCGACGCTTCCCGCCGGCGCCGATATCATCGCCGGCCGGGCGAAGATCAGCGACGAGGACCGTGAGCGTTCGCGCGCGCTGCACGCCCGGGCTGCCGATCTGGCGAGCCGGATCAGCGGGCACCCGTTCTGGGCGGCCATGCAGGGTGCCGCGCGGGTGGACGCCATGACCGCGCTGACGCGGGCGGCCAGGGACGCTCGGGACGCGGCGTAGCCCGGAGGCCGGGCCGGCTGTCGTCAGATCTGGAGCGGGACGATGAGCGTGCCATCGTGGACGGCCCAGAGCATCGCCGACCAGCCGTCGTGCATGCCGTCGGAGGCGTGCTCGATGAGCAGGACCCACCGGCCGTCCTGAAGCTGCGCCTGGACCTTGACGATGCCGATGAGCCAGCGGCCGCGGTGGCGGAAGCGCACCGGTCTCCAAGCCACCAGCCAGCGGCGGACAGCCTCCCGATCCGGGGGTTTATCGAGAACGGCGACGTCGGACACGCACGCAACCATAGTCGCACTAACGTTCGATTGCGAGGGCGGGGCGCGCCGCACCCAGTCACTCGGCGACCCGGCCGTATCCCGGCGGTGCGCTCGCGGCGGGCCGGCGCAGCGCCGGCGCCCGGCGCCCGGCGGCGCGCGCCGCCAGCTGCCGCAGGAGGTCCGGCACGCCGCAGGAGCACGGCCCGTCGCGGTCGCCATCGATGAGCGCGCCAGGGCACAGGTCGTGGTGGATGGCGTCGGCGTCGGCGGCCGCGGCGCGCAAGGCGTCGGCGAGCGCCCCGGTTCGTTCCATGTACCGGTTTTACCCGGCCCGGCCCACACCCGGAGGCTTCCCGGGAAAACAGGGCCGCCCCGGCCGGAGCCGGGGCGGCGTGTGGGCTACTCGCGGTTCTCCTCGCCGCCGGGCGCGTCGCGCTCGGTGATGAAGTCCTCCTCCGCGCCCTCAGCCGCCCCAAGGGCGAACTGCAAGGCGATGTCGGCGGTGGTGAACCGGCCGTCGTGCGGTCCGGCGCCGAACTTCAGGACCTGGTCGAAGGCGATGATCCACAGGTGGATCGCCACCATGACGGCCTCGGCGGTTTCCTCGCCGATCGGCGAGATCTCCACCAGTTCCAGCGCGTCGTACAGCGGGGCGATGGTCACCGCCGGAGACTCCCCGCTGATGATGGGGGAGATCCGGATCGGGAGAGGGAACTGCTGGAGCAGTCCCACGATCATCGCGTAGATGACGGCGAGCTTGGTGAGCAGCTCTTGGAACTGCTCTTCCTCAGGAGCGTCCACGTTCCTGCCTTTCAGTGTGGTGTTGTCAATCTGCTGCCGTTCGGGTTCTCAACCCCTCTCGACACTTCTAACTATACAACATAGACTCCTAGCTATGCAACACTCGGGCTGGTGTTCATCCGATCGAATGGACTATCGTGGGCCGGGACGTCCCGCGAGAGTGTGGCGTCAATCTGCTGGGCCGATGGGGTTCTCAGAACGGCAAACCCCCGTCGGCCCCAAGACTTTGAAACGCAGAAGGGCCCCGGCTTCCGCCGGGGCCCTTCCTGCTGGACTAGCCCTGAACCTCCCCATCCCCGCCGTCTGCGACGAGACCGAGCCCTGCGATGCGCAGCGCCTTGCCCGCTTCGAGCAGCAGGAGCCTGGTGTTCATCTCGGCCCAGTCACCGCCGCGAGCGGCGAACCAGGCCATTGCGAACATCGCGCCCATCGTGCGCTGGAGCGCCTTGCGCATCATCATGGCCACGCTCGGCGCCAGACCCGGCATCACGCCGATGAGCTCGGCCGCGTGCATCAGCGTTTCGGCCGATGCCTCCAGGTTGTCGGCGAGTTCGAACCCGACGGGGATCGGCAGCGCCGCCATGAAGTCCCTCAGGAAGAGCGCCTGTTCGGCGAACTCCAGCTTGAGGACCTGGAGACGTGCCTCGTGGTCTTCGGACATGCTGTCCTCCCTGTTGTGTTGTCAATCTGCTGTCGTTCGGGTTCTCAACCCCTCCCGACACTTCTAACTATACAACAGGGAACCCTAGCTATGCAACAGTCGTCAGGGTGAACCCTCAGTCGGCGGCCGGCCTGCGCCGCGGCCGCCGACTCTCCAGGTAGTCCGCGACCGCGTTCGCCCGGTACTGCATCACGCCGTCCTTCTCCACACCCTCCCCGAACAGGCCGCGGTGCGCGTGCCCGGCCATCGTCGACCGCGGCTGCCCGATGATCTCCCCCACCTCCCGAGGCGTCACCAGCCGCGTCCCCAGCTTGCGCAGCCGGCTGACCGCGGCCAGGTTGCGTCGTGCAGCCAGCACGGCCTCCACTGCGGCCGCCTCGTAGGTGTCGTAGAGCCCGCGCTTGTCCCCCTTGGGCGGCCAGTCCTGCTGGCCAACCCACAGGTCCACCGTCTTGATCGAGACGCCGTACTTCGCGGCGATCTCCTTCTTCGTGAGCCACTTCGTGTCGTTCATGGTCGCGTTCTCCTCTTCCGGCGGCCAGGGAGGACCGTCCAGTCCGAAGCTCGGGGCCGCCCCGGTTGAGAAGACCGGGGCGGCCGTCAGGCTACTTAGCGCCCGGGGGCAGCTGGCCGCCGAGGGCGACCAGACACCTTCCGGCGAGTTCGAAGCTGACCACTGCGTGGAACCGCGACTGGCGCAGGATCTTCGGCATGCCGTGGTAGCTGCGCGCGTGAGCCAGGATCGCCGCAGTGATCCAGTTCTCGACCGCGTACAGCGCCAGGTTCTCCGCCTCGTTGAGGCCGCCGCGCTCCATGAGCACGTCGGCCGCGTGTCGCATGTTCTCGACCGCGACGGAGAGGTTCCCTTCGGCGGCGACGTTGATCGGCGGTCGCAGGATTCCGAGGAGTGCTGCGAGCACCGTCGTCTGTTCCGCCAGGTAACGCACCAGATCGGCGCGCTGGGCCTGGATGTCTTCGGACATCGTGTCCTCCCTGTTGTGTTGTCAATCTGCTTGCCGTTCGGGTTCTCAACCCCTCCCGACACCTCTAACTATACAACACAAACTTCTAGCTATGCAACACCTATTGCGGGTCAAGTTCCCCACGCTCGGACAGCCTGAAGGACACCAGCTCCCCATCGGCGACCACAGCCAGGAACCGCATGCCCGGCAGCGCCTCCGCGTCAACCCCGAGCTGCTCGGCGACCAACTCCGCCGGGAACCAGTGCTTGTTCCCGCTCGGCGGGATCAGCAGCGCGCGCGCCTCAGAACCGCGGCCGATCGTCAGCGACACGCGTACCGGCACGGGCTCGTTGGCGACGGCTGCCATCCCCCGCGCCTCATCACGGCCCTGCGCTGCGTCGGGACCGGCGCCGGCAAGCATGATTTCGACGCGTGCCAGGACACCCTCAGTCGCCTCGCTCCCCACGCTCGCGGCCCGCGGCATCTCAGGCACGATCGGCCCCCGCCAGAACCGCGAGCACTGCATCCGGGCCGCCGGCGCGCTGAATGGCCTCGCCCAGCTCGGCAGGGACGAGGGCAACCTGGCGCTTTCCGCGGCTGGTCAGGAAGTACGTGCGGCGTAGCAGCTTCACCGCGTTCATCAGTTCGCTGAGGTTCGCACGGGCTTCGACAATCGGCTGGTCTTCGGAGTTCATGTCCATGGCGGCGATTCTAGCAATCCGGCTTGATGTACAGGAAGGCTTCATGTACATTAAGACTCGTAAGGCCGAGCCGTACAAGCCGAGGAGCCACGATGACCACCACCGCCCGCCAGACCACCGCCCGCCTCGCCGGCGCCACTGTTCTCCTGGCCGCCCTGGTCATCGCTGCCCTCATCGAGCAGTACGACGAGTGCGACCTCTGCCCCCGCCGCGTCACCGAGCGCTTCACCCGCATCGACAACCGCGACGGCGCCGAGGTCGACGTCTGCGAGCACTGCGCCGACCACGGCGACGTCTCCCACATCGCCGGCTGACCACCCACCGCCACGACTCCGAAGGGCTCCACGATGACCACCACCCGGCGCGCGTTCCAGGTCGTCGGCACCACCGACGACGTCACCACCTGCGGCTTGTGTGGTCGCGACGAGCTGCGCGGCACGATCGTGCTGGCCGTCCTCGACGCCGACGGCAACGACACCGGCGAGCGCAACTACTACGGCTCGACCTGCGGCGCCAAGGCCGCCGGCTGGACCGTCGCCGAGATCAACCACCGCGTCCAGGCCGCCCACAAGGCCAAGCTCGACGCGGCCGAGCAGGACGCCGCCGCCTACTCCGCCCGCCGCTTCGAGGCCCTGGTCACCTGGGCCGGCCAGACCCTCGGCATCACCGACCGCAAGGCGCTGCGCGACTTCGCCATCTTCAAGCAGTTCTGCGAGTCCGACGCCTACACCGTTTTCCAGGCCGCCGAGAACCGCACCCCGGCCACGCCGGCATCGGGCCCGGTCGTCGACGAGCAGCCCCGCGCGATGCGCCAGCCGACCGACCGCCCCCGCAAGGGCGCCAACCGCCCGGCCCGCACCGGCCGCGCTGCCCGGGCCCGCGTCGGCCACCACATGTCGATCGGCCGCCGCCACGCCGTCCTCGACGCGCTCGTGGCCCGCGTCAACGCCGGGAAGCTGACCGCCGCTCAGTACCTCGCCGACGTCCTCGGCGCCGACGGCGCGTTCATCGGCTCCTACGCCGGCCCGTTCGGCAAGGCGATCGCGACGGCCTGGCGCGCCGTGCGCGGCACCGACCCGCAGCGCACGGGCCTGGCACTTGTCGGCCGGCGCCTGGTGTCCGTCTTCGCCTACAGCGCCGACGAGCTCCCCATCCTGCAGGCCGCCGCCGAGGCCTACCCGCGCACCGCCGCGCTCCTGACCGCACGCCCGTGACCGCCAACCCGACCAGCAAGGAGAACACCATGCCCGAGGAGACCACCGACATCGAGCCCGGGGACCGCGTGACCCTGTTCATCAGCGAGTACCCCGACATGGTGTCCGGGACGGTCCTGCGCGTCTACCTCGACGCGATCGGCAGCCTGGTCGCCGACGTCGAGCTGTGCTCCGGGGACGTCTGGCCGCAGTGCGTGCGGTTCCTGATGAAGGACACGGCGCACCCCCCATACAAGGAGCGGCTGCTCCAGCGCTGGCGCGACGCGGACGAGGCCCTGCGGGCGCACCCGGGCGACCACCCGGTGTGCGCGTTCCCCGGCCAGCGCTGGGGCTGCCCGGACTGGCAGCGCCTCAGCACGGTCATGGACGACATCGAGTCCCGGATGCTCGACGCCGGCATGCCGTCGCCGAGCTCCGAGGTCTACGCCGGCGCCGGGGGCGCCGAGTTGTATCTCGCCGACCTGGCCTGACCGCGCACGGCGCTCCCCGGAATCGGGGCCGGGAAGCGCCGCGCACGACCAGCCCGCCGGACCGAGGAGAGAGACCATGACCATCACGACCACCGCCCGAGACAAGCTGTTCGCCTTCTACGCCGCCCACCCGGACGTCGAGAACGCCGACGGCGACCAGTTCCTGGCGCTGCCCGACACCCTCACCGCCGAGCTGGACTCCCTGCTGTTCGAGGCCGCGATGGAGAAGGCCATCAACGAGCACGTGGCCCAGTGCGTGCCGTGCCGGGAGCTCGGCCTCTGCGTCACCTTCCTGGCCGAGGGCACCATCCGCTGCCACTACGACAGCGAGGACGGATGGGACGGGCGCCGGTACGACAACCAGGCCTGACGGTACTGGCCGCGCACGGCGCTCCCCGGGTTCGGGGCCGGGAAGCGCCGCGTACGACCAGTCCCTGCGCTTTCCACCCACGACGAGGAGCCCACACTGTGACCACCACGCCCACCATCCAGGCGCCGACCTTCCGGCTGACCGCCGACACCCGCCAGGTTCCCGCCGTCGGCGCCTACGCGGCCGGCTACGCCGTCACCCACGGTCGCGACGCGCTCGGACGCTTCGCGAGCAACATCAACCAGGTGCGGGTCCGGGTCACCCGGCGCGGCCACTGGTACCGCACCGACGACGTCAACGACGGCCTGAACAACGACACCGTCTGCCGGGGCTGCGGCCACCACGGCCACTTCCCCTACATTCTCGACTACGAGGCCTGCTCCAGCCCTGCCACCGCCGCCGGCGTCGCCGCCGCCCTGTCCGGCCCGGCGCGCGCCTTCCAGGCCGGCGACGAGGTGCACGGCTACCTGGTCGCCCTCCGCGGCCACTTCACGGCGACCGTGAAGCGCTTGTACATGAAGGACAACGCCGAGGTCGCCGACGTCGAGACGCGCGACGGCACCGCCGCCACGTGCCTGACGCCGAAGGACCTGCGCCGAGCGCACTGAATCGCCCCGCCGGCTGTACTGTCACAGGGCGGGGCCGGGCACTGCCGGAGAACGCTGGGCGTCGAAGACGCTGAGTCGGAGGCTGACCGGGTGGCCACGGCGCGCTGTGCCGGGGCCAGGACGCGCCGATGCCGGGCGACGGAGACGAACTCGCGCCGGACCGGCCCCGCCTGAACCCCAACGTGCGTCCTCATCGCACGGCGCCCAGGTGTCCGATGGCCCTCGAAGACCTCTGGCGATCCGGATCCTGCTGACAACCTCCGGCCCGTCATGCTTCGTGCCGTCGCGGCCCGAATCTCAGCCGTACGTGTATCCGGCGGACCCTCTTCACCTGATGGTGTGACCTGCGGGAATCCGATTCTCGAGTGCCGTTTTTAACCAGTATCGTGTCCTTGGGTGTTTCCTCGGCCGTCCGGCACATCAGGCCGGACGGCCTCCCCTTTCCCGGTCGCAGCGCTGCCGGATCCTTGCCCTGGACTGCCCGCGTCTCGGACAGAGACGATGAATTCGCACCTCCGCCCCCACGCGAACGGAGCGCTCACCATGGACACCACCAGCGCGGACGAAGCCGCCGAGCAGATCCTCCAGGACGCCGGCACCACCTACCACGAGGCGCATGGCTTCTACCTGCGTGCGGTCGCCGCCGAGCTCGACCGCCGCGGCGTCCCCGTCCTCGAAGTCGGCGCCCACCCGGATGATCCCCGCAGCGGCTTCATCGCCGTCGACGTCCTGGCCAAGCCCGACGACGACAGCTTGTTCGTCGCCTGGCACGAGGAGGACGGCTGGACCTACTGCCCGTGTGCCGACGAGGAAGGCAGGCCGTACGACGACATCGCGCTCAGCGTGGAGCTGCTCGCCTACCCGGTCGACGTGGTCTCCGCGTTCCTCGCGGCCCTCGGCCGCGACGTCCTTCCAGTGCCGGCTCAGTGGGAGCCGCCAGCTGGGTACATCTCCGAGATCACCAGGAGCGAGTTCACTGAAACCAGCCCCGATCTCGAGCGCTCCCTGGTCGCGTACATCGGCTACCCAGGTGCCGACTGCGAACGGTACGCAGGCTGAGATGGCAGGACATCCGGGATGACCAGCACCCTGGATCTCGCGCGGAGTCTCGCCGCCCGATACGGCGTCGATGTCCTCGAGATGATCAGGCCCGTGGTGAGCTACACCGCAGAGATCGTCGACGACCCGGCCCTGTGGGACGAGGACGCGCAGGAGCTCTTTGACGCAGGCGTCGAGGTCGTGTCCGGCGAGATTGCCGTATGGCAGGGCGAGGGTCCCGAACTGTACTGATCAGCCGCGCAGCACCGCCCGGTCCGCCAGGCCGGGCGGTCGGTGCGTTCCGCTGACAGTGCCAGCACGAACTACTACCGGAGGAGCACCTCCGATGCCTGTGAACGCCAGCACCCGCACGCAGAACAGCGCCCGGCCGTTGGCCGGGCGCTGCGCGTGTCTGGCAGAGGCAGGGCTCAGCTGCCGACGTCGTACCCAGCGGCCACGATCAGCGCCCGCGCGTCCCGGACGATCCGGGCGTGGTCGAACGCAACCTTCGCCGCGGGGTCCAGAACCTCGTTGACGAAGACCCACTCGACGTCGGCGGCATCGTCGCCGGCCGTGACCGCGGGTCGCTTGGGGAGCACGACCGTGTACGCGAAGGTGACGTAACGGCCACGCGGGTCCCGTCCCGGTTCGGCGTAGACGCCGACGGGCTTAAGGGTCCTGCCGCCCAGGTCCAGATTGGTCTCCTCGGTGAGCTCGCGGCGCGCGGCCAGCTCGATGTCCTCGCCCGGGTCGACGTGTCCGCCCGGGAGCGCCAGGGCCCCGGCGAACGGCTCGTACGCGCGGCGGATCATCAGGACGTACAACTCGCCATCGTTGATGCCAAAGACAACAACGTCCACTGTCAGCCTGGCGGTCTCTCGCCCGGTATCGGTCATGATCAGGTTCCTTTCGAAGGGAAGGTATCTAGCTGGGCTGCTCGGCAGCTGTCGCGAGCGGCTGGGGTCCGGCCGATGCGCCGGCCCAGACCGGTGCCTCAAGGCTGACCTCGACGGCAGCGCGCGTGGACCAGCCGGTTCGGGCGAAGGTGCACAGCCCGACCCACTGCAGGACCCAGCCCAGGTACAGCTGCAGGACCGAGGCGACCGGGGCCAGCGCGAACGTGAGCCACTGCGATCCGCGGGGCAGGTCGGTCCGGACCAGGGACAGGTAGCGCACAGCACCGACGTAGGACAGCAGGACGTACACCGCGGCGAAGCCGGCGGCCGTGTGCCAGTCCTGGCAGCTGCGCCACAGCACCGCCGGCAGGATCAGCGCCATCCACGCGAACGTGATGAAGTCCCAGGTGACCATCCACCAGGCGATCCGGCGGGCCTGGAAGTTCCGCAGGAACCAGGCGTTGCCCCACCAGAATGACCGCCACCAGCGCGTCCGCTGCTTGGACAGGTGCCGCAGCGTCACCGGGTGCAGGGTGTAGCCCAGCGCGCGCCGCTGGAACACGGTGCGCCCGGCCTTGAGCGCGAACTTGGTGAGCATCGCGTCGTCACCGCTGGCGACCTGGCGGCCCGCGACCGTCTGGCCGAGGTAGAACTCGAGGTTGTCCCGGACGACGCGGCCGCGGTAGAACGCCAAGCCGCCGGCGTTCACCGTGACCGAGCCGAGCCGGGAGTACTGGGCCCGCCCGGACAGGAACGAGCAGACGAACCCGAGGTCGACCAGCCGCGTGAGCAGGTTCGCGGTGGTGTTCGCACCGACCAGGAACCCGGCCACGGACATGGTCCGGCGCCTGGTGAACGGCATCAGCCCGTACTCGATCGCCCCGGGGTCCAGGATGACGTCGGAGTCGACGGTCACGTAGATGTCGGCGGCCGGGTCCATCTCGAACGCCCGCGCCTGGGCGTGCCGCTTGCCGCCGTTGTCCTGGCGCACGAAGTCGGCCTCCAGGCCGTCCGGGCACCGGGCACCGTGCCAGGTCTCGAACACCAGCTGGCAGTCGCGGGTGTCGGATCCGTCGTCGACGACGATGAGCCGGGCCGGGAGCCGGGTCTGCGCGCCCAGGGAGTCGAGCATCCGGGCGAACATCGCCGGGTCCTCGTTGAACAGCGGCACCACCACCGTGACGTGCAGCGCGGCGAGCTTCGCCGCCGTCGCGCCGGTGGCCGGCACGATCGTGTCGCGGTGGGCTTGGGCCAGGACGGCCATGAGGACGAGCCAGCAGAACGCCGCGGTGGCGACCGCCGCGGCGTTGCTGGGGTGGCCGGACATCAGGGCGTCGGCGTGCCGTAGCCCGAGCCAGCCGAGGACGGCGGCCAGGGCGAGCAGGACCAGCGGGTAGCTGCGGCGCGGGCGCACGGTCACCGCTGCTTGAGCTTGGCGTGGGCGCGCATGCTCAGCGCGCCGATCAGCACGAAGGCGGCGGCCGCGATGGCGAGCCAGGGCACGGTGACGCCGGCGACGGCGACTCCGGCCAGCGCGGCACCGGTGTGGGCCAGGGTGGGGCGTCCATACATGAGCAGGGGGTCCTTTCGGATTGAGAGGTGGATGGCGGCGACGTGCGCGACGCTGGGGAATGGCCCCCGATCAGCCGGGGGCCCTCGCGCACGTTCTTCCTGGCTGCCCGGCCGCCCGGTGCTACTCCGCCCGGACGTCCGGGTCGGAGAACTGTGCGTACAGGGCGTCGGCACGCTGCAACGTGCCGGGGAACACCGCGCACACCAGCAGCGCGGCGTCCGGGCCCTGGTCGCGGACGCGGTCCTGCGCGACGTCCTCGGCGGCCAGCGGCGACAGCGCCCAGACGTGCTCGCAGTACCGCTGGCCGCCGGTGCGCTGGGTCCACTCCGGGTCGGCCCGGTCGATGACCAGGCCCAGGACGGTCCAGTCGGTGACCTCGAGCTCGTTCATGTCCGGCGTGAGGTTCTTGGCGTCCGCGTTGCGGACGTCGCGCGGGTCGACGTACAGCGTGTAGCCGTCGGCGGTCGGGACCTTGCCCTCCAGGACGCCGGCGACGTGGAAGCGCGCGCCGGCCTCGGCCGCGCTCATTCGAGCCAGGTCCTCGGCGGCGCGCGCCGACGTCGCCGTGTACCGGTCGCCGAAGCGCTCCTGGTTGTGCGGGAAGTACCCGAAGACGCTGAACTCCCGCTCGTCCAGTCCCGTCATCGTCGGCCCCCGCGCAGGGACCCGCCGGAGATGCCGCCGCTGCTGGTCCGGGAGCCGCTGGTGCCGCCGATGGTCGTCTTGGAACCGCCGGTGGTGCCCGTCCCGGACTTGGAGCCGCCGGTCACGCTGCCCGAGGTGCCGCCGCGCAGGGATCCGCCGCCCATTGTCCCGACCGAGCCGCTGCCCGAGCCGAACTTCAGCTTGGCCGTCGACGGACCGGTCACCGTCTTGCCGGTGCTGGTCTTGTAGACCGCGGTCTTGGCCGCTGCGGTGATCTGCTTGGAGTACGTCGTGTGGAACACGGTCTCGGTGTGCACGTAAACGGTCCGGTGCGCCGGAAGCACGTAGACGTTGTAGTAGGCCGGGCTGTCGTAGTACGCGAAGTACTCCTCCTGCCACGACAGCGGCGCCCGGGTCGGGATCCAGCCGGCGGGGCAGCGGCCGTCGGCCAGCATCTGCTGGGCCTCGTACGGGTCGTCGAGGTAGTAGCAGCGGCCGACGCCGTTGATGACCTGGCCGGCGGCGACCGGGACGAGAGTGGGCTGCGACCCGCTGGAGCAGCCACCGAGGGTGACACCGAGGAGGATGGCCAGCGCCAGCAGCAGCGCGCGCAGGGTCTTCTTCATGAGGCACGCGTTCCTTCGGTGCGCCACAGCGCACGGCCGTTGTTGCGTCCGGTGAACCAGTCCGGGAGTTCGGCCCATGCTTGGCCGAACAGAGCCTCCAGGCCCTCAGGGCTCTCGGCGAGGATGTCGCGGCACAGGCCGGCGACGGCGCGTGCGTCGGCGAGGAGAACCCCGGGGTCAGCCGTCTCGTGGTCGTCCGGCCAGGAGTAGGTCGCGCCGGCCGTCTTCGCGAGCTCCTTGACGCGGGCCTCGAGCGCGTCGAGCCGGTCGTAGGAGAAGTGCGCCAACCGGGGGTCGTCTCGGTACTGCGCCGCGACGTCGGCGCGATAGATCACGCGCGCACGAGCTTCCATCGTCCGGGCCGCGTACTCGCGGGCGAGCGTCTCGTCCTGGTAGGGCTCAGGGCCGGCCGCGTCGCGCTGACAGGGCTCGCACACCACGGCGGTTTCGGGTGGTGCGCCAGGATCGCACTCGGGGGCGTGGTTGTCCACGCCGTGGTGTGCTGTGCACACATAGTGGCAGCGCCGGACGGCGGTATCGGTCATGCTCGGGTTCCCTTCTTGATCGATTCGGTGGACTTCCCGACGGCGGGTGCCGCGGGCTCCTCGGCGAGCGTCAGGCCCTTCAGTGCGAGCGCCGTTTCGATCTCGTTGAGGCGGTTCAGCCCGAGGCCTCGGATGTCGAGCAGGTCGTCGCGGGTTCGGGTGAGCAGCTGCGCGATGGTGCCGATCCCGCCGCGCCAAAGCGCGCCCTGGGCCGGGTCGGGCAGATTCAGGTCGCGCAGGTCGCTGACCATGAGGCTGGCCGTGGAGAACACGGCGCGCAGGTCTGCGACGGAGATGCGGATCCGGAATGCCGCGTCGCAGACGATCTCGACGCCGTCCCGGTCGCACCGGTCCAGCGCCAGACCGATCCGGTCGAGCGGAGTTACGGCAGAGACGTTGCTATCCGGCATGGCTGTCACCTCCCGCAGGATCGGTTGTCGCCATGCACTCGAGGGTGGCGGCCAGCTCGTCGGCGAGCGCCCGTTGGAGCATGGCCTCGGCGCGCTGGAACCTGATCTGTGCCGTCAGCAGGTTGCTGTAGGCCGCATGGCATACGGCTTTGAGCTCGGGGATGCTCGTGCCGGTCTGGGCCGGCTCAGCCTCAGCCGGTTCCGGCGGCGCGAGGAGGTCCAGCCCGGCGGCTTCCATCGTGTGGAGGATGTCTGCCAGGGACGTTGCGCCCAGGCCCTTCAGCGCGGCGAGTTCAGTGACGCTGAGCTTCGTGAGCTGGCCGATGGTGGTGATGTCACTGTTAGTCAGTGCGTTGTAGGAGCGCGGGAGCAGGCCCAGTTCGACGATGTGGTCGCCCGGCCGAAGCGCGGTGTCGGTGTCAGCCATGGTCGTCGCTCACCGCCCCACTCAGCGCACAGACGTGGAGCTCGGCGAAGCGCGCGAGGTCGACGAGCGTCCAGGCGTGCCCGGTGGTGCGGTAGCCGCAGTTGCGGCATCCGATCTCGACGGCGCCCTGCTGGGCGCGCACGTCGAAGTCGCGGATAGTGCCGGCGCTGATGGCGCGGATCGGGCTGTCGGGCCACTCGACGGCGATGATCGCCTCGGTGAGGGTGTTGGCCAGGCGGTTGCGGACCAGGTTCGCGGCGCTGTAGCCGAGGCCGGAGAACCGCGGGTCGTCGCGGACGATCTGGCCGAGGGCGTCCCAGTCGACGGCCCGGACTGCGCGGGTGACGAGCTCGATGGCGACGGCTTGGACAAGGTCGTTGTCGGGCAGGTCGTTCACGGCCGACTGCCGTTCGTGATCGACGGTGCCTGCCGCCGCTGGATCGAGCCGTGGATGTGCTCGCCGATGACACCGACGAGGGCCGCGACATACTCGCCGACCAGGTAGTCGGTGACGGTCTCCCGCCGCCGCAGTTCGGGCAGCAGGTGCGGGAGGTAGTGACCCAAGTGCAGCAGGATCTTGGCGACGTGCTCCTCGGGGACGTCGGGCAGCTCCTGGCGGAGGACGGCGGCGAGGCGCGATGCGGGATCGGCCAGGGTGTCGGCCATGGCCCGGCGTCGGCGCAAGTTGTCGCGGACGGCGATGGCGAGGGCGTCGGTGGACCGCTCGGGCATGATCAGTCTCCTGTCGGGACAACAACGAGAGCGCCCAAGCGCTGTGCACACCGGTGATCGGCGATGCGCGTCAGCAGCTCGGCGGCGTCGAGTTCGTAGGGATCGGCGGGGCCGCCGAAGGGCCAGGCGCCGCAGGGATCGTGGCGGACGTAGGCATACGCGCGACCGTCGTCGTCGATGTCGCCGCGGATGCTGAACTCGGCGGGCGCGAGCGCTTTCGCGGCCGGCGTCGCGCGGGCGCCGAGCTTGGCCAGGGCGATGAGTTCGCGCATCTCGCTGACCTTCAGGGTCTTGCGATCGGGGTCGCGTTCCCACGGTGTCGTGGCCGCGATGTGGTTCCAACCTGCGGCGGTGAAGACGTCGACGAACGTCTGGACTCGCGCGACGACGTCGGTGTCGTCGTCGGGTTGCCCGGCGCCCATGGCTTCGCCGGCCGCCCGGTTGGCTGCGGCCTCGCCTGCCGTCGTACCGGTCCAGTCGGACCAGGTTCCGGTGGTTTCGTCGAGCACCTGGGTGTCGAAGCCCTCGACGGGCTCGGGGTCATCGCCGTCGCGGCCGGTGCCGATGAGCCACCAGGTGGTACGGACCCGGTACGTCCCGTACTGGTCGCCGGCGGGCCACCAATGGCGGTGCGGGTCATGGGCGAACCAGCAGCTCGCGCCCGGGGGCAGCGTTTCGCACTGGGCCGAGTGGCCCACCTCGTAGAGGTTGTGCAGGCCCGGGTCGAAGGGGTGGTCGCCCTGGAACAGCCGCAAGGTGTGCCAGGCGAAGGCCGCGCCGGTGCTGCTGGAGTAGCTGTCGTCGTCCTCGGCGGAAGCGCGCAGCGCCTTGACCACGTTCTCAGTGGGATTCGCCATGATCACTCACCGGCCCTGGGCGTCTGCGCGTCAGCTGCGGTCGGGGAAACCGGTTCGGGATCGACCATGGGCACGATGCGTCCGAAGTGCCCCTGGAACGCGGCGGTCAGCACGGCTGTCGGACCGCTGCGATGCTTGGCCAGGATCAGATCGACCTCACCGAGGCGCGGGGTGTCGCGCTTGTCGGTGTCGGGGCGGTGGACGAGGATCACGAGGTCCGCGTCGTGTGCGTAGGTGTGGCGTGCCCCAAAGTCGGCCAGAGTGGGCGGGTCGTAGTAGTTCTTCGGCGTGCGGGGCGCCAGGTGAGTGGTCACGATGACGTGCATCTGGCGGTTGATGGCCCAGGCCTTCAGGAGGTGGGATGCCGCTGCGGTCCGCTCGTGGATCAGGCGCGGGTCGGAACCGGCGTCGAGCAGGTCAACGCCGTCGATCACCAGGAGCTCGGGGGCGCCGTCGTCGTAGGCATCGAGGTACCTCTCGATGTCGGCGAAGGTGAGGGGGCTGTCGAGGATCAGCGGCAGCGGTTCGGCCTGGATGCGCTTGCGGGTCGCCTCCATCCGGGCGGCCTCGGCCGGCGCGGACACACCGGCGGTGATCCAGTGCATGGCCACCTGGGATTCGGCGGCAGCGAAACGCCGAGCGGTGTCGTCGACCGAGCTCTGCAGGGCGGCGAAGTAGGTCTCGCGCTTGGCGGCAACGGCGGCGCGGGTGAGAGTGAGGGCGAGGGTGCTGCATCCGTGACTGGGCCGTCCGGCGATGACGGTGAGGTGTCCGGGCTGCAAGCCGCCCGTGAGGGTGTCGAGGTCGGGGAAGCCGGTAGGGATCCCAGCGGCGATGCTGTGGAGACCGTCGGTGACGGCATCGTGAATGTTGTGTGAGAGATCCATCAGGCGTCCTTGGACTCGGGATTGATGTGGGATGCGCCAGCGGCAGCGCGCGCCGCGTCTGCGGCGGCCAGGTCGTACTCGGTCCAGCCATCGGCCCACTGGGCGGGGCCCATGGCGGCGCTGATCCAGTCGTTGCCCGGGAAGGCGTGTGCCTCGAAGCCGAACGCGCGCGGCTCGTTCTTGGCGGGATGCTTGGCCAGCACGACGCAGGAGAAGATCTCGAGCAGCTCGGGAGGCGTCCACGGCGCGCGCCGGATGTAGGTCTTGCCGTCCTCGAAGAAGTCCGGCGTCTCCGGGGCCGCGGCCTGCTCGGCCAGGGCGACCTTCCGCATGAAGCGCTCGCTGACGTCAGCAGGAGTGCGCGCTCGGATCGCCAAGGCCTCCGGGGAGCCGAGACTCGACGCGGCGAGCAGCTCATCGAAGTCATCGACGGCGGCGCGGAGCGTCTTGGCCGGGAGCTCGAACAACTCGGACTCGGGGTAGGCGTCCAGCCAGCCGCGGATCTCTTCGATGGCGGTCGACGGGTCCGTGGCCGCCATCAGAGGTCGTCCCGCCCCACTCGGGTCATGGGGCCGAAGTGCTGCTGGACCTCGTTGGCGTTGGCGTCGCCGGGGTGGAGGGTGCGCAGCGTTCCGTTGGGGAGCGTCACCCAGGGGTCGCCCTCGCTGTCGCGCCAGAAGGTGCCGCCGGGGCCCGGGAACTGCGGCACGACAGGCTCGGGCTGGCCGACGCGGGTGATCGGCTTCTCATCGACGTAGATGTACTCGTCGCTGACAGCGCCGTTGGCACCCGACAGAACCACCCAGGCCGCGTACTCGCCGGGCGTGGTTCCGGGGGCGATCGGGATCTCGCCCTGGGCGACCTGGTCGAAGGCGCAGGTCTCGCCGTACGGGAGACGGTCGCAGTCCGGTCCGTGGGTGATCGTGTAGTTCCAGGTGCCGTCGGCACGCTGGTCGCTGACGACGATGGTGTGGATCGCGAAGGGGTTCGGCTCGGGCTCGTGGCCGGCGCGCCAGGCCAGCAGCTGGTTCACGAACCAAGTGGACGTGGCGGCCTTGACGAGGCCGACGCGCGGGTTCCGCTCGGGGTCGTCGTCGACCTCGTCAGTGAAGTACACGTCGTGGTCCGTGAGCAGCTGGTCCAGGAGGATCGCGCTGCCGGTGCCAGGCATCGTGATCACGCGGTCAACGAACGCTTCGGCCCAGGCCTGGTTGTAGGCGGCGCGCTCCTGGGGCGTGATGTTCGCCGGCCAGGTCATGCTCAGGGCCGCGCGGAGCACGTCGGCCGCGTTCGGGGCGTTGGTGACCAGCAAGTCCATGGACTGCCTGGGGTCGCTCAGGGGCGCTTCGACGGTGGTGTCGGTCATCAGAATTCCTTCGTGCCGCTGCGGCGACGTCATCGTGGGCTGATCTTCCAGGCATGCCGGAAGAAGGATGGTGAAGGGGGATCTTGGACAGCTGCAGAACGCAGCGTCTTGTGTCTAACGAGGTAGCCCCGGCTCGGGTAGCTCCCGAAGCCGGGGCGAAAGCCGGTTCAGGTCCGGGCGGTGCGGATCGCCTCGGCGAGGTCCAGGATCGCGATGCAGAGCGCTTCGGTGGCGGCGAGCTGGACGGAGTCCTGGCGGGTGACGTTGTCGCCGGGGATGGAGTGCAGGAGGTGCTCGGCCCGGCCGGCGGCGGTCCGCGGCTTGTACTCGTGGCGGCCACCCCTGGCCAGCGCCCGGCCGATCGTGGCCAGGCCGTCGAGGGGCCCAACCGGCAGGTACCTGCCCTCGTTCTCGGAGAGACCCTCGTCGTCCTCGGCGAAGATCCACACGTCGCCGTCGCGGAGCGTGGCCACGACGCCCGGCCGGTACTCCCCCTCCCAGTCGCCCGACTCGTCGTCGTAGTGGCGGGTGTCCTGCGCGGGGAAGATCGGCACGCAGAGCGCGCCGTCGTCGCTGTTGCGGACCGCCACCTTCTTGTCGACGGGCACGCCGATGGCCTCGAACGCGTCCCAGATCCTCTGGAAGTCGGCGGCGGCCGTCTCCTGCGCGGCCGCGGTGCGCCTGGTCTCCTCGTGGTCGAAGGCGGCGGCAGCGCGCGCCGCCAGTTCGCTGGTGTCGTTCATCGGGACTGCTTCCTGATCAGTGGCCGGCCGCGGTCGGCTGGCCGAAGTGAGTCGCCCGCCGGGTGTTGATCCCGGGTCTGCCTCGGTGCCGTCAGCGGTGTGGAACCGCTTGGCCTCGGCCTCGCGCATCCGCTTGCACAGCTTGCACTCGAACATGCAACGCGTCTCGATCAGCTGTACCGCCTCGTCGAAGGTGCACTCGGTGAGGTCCGGACAGTTGCCGCGGCCGACGCCGTTGCGCAACCGCTGGTAGTTCGCGACGGTCGCGCATCGCATGGTGTGGGCGACTCCGCGTCCCTGGCTGCTCAGGTGGGCGGTGCGGGTGGCGGTCGCGGTGGTCATGTCGGAGCCCTTCTCGCTAAAGTCACTTTTTGTGACTCTAGAACCATGCTCTCACCAGCCGCTTCTAAAGTCAACGAATGTGACTTACGATGGGCTGGGAACCACCCCACCGATCTGCGATCATGTGCCGAGTGGAGGACGTGATGAGTCGACTAGCCGCTCAAGCCGCGCGCGAAGCCGGCGAGCGCGCCAGGACCGAGGCCCTCATCGTCGAGGCGTACGGCGACGACCGCAGCCTCCGCGACATCGCGCGCACCGTCGAGCTCAGCCACGAGCAAGTGCGCCGAATCCTGACGCGCCACGGAGTCGAGATCCGCGGCCGCGGTCGCGCCGCCCAGCCGAAGCCCGCCGAGTAGGACTCGTCACCACATCAGGGCTTCGCCCAAAAGCGGCTCATCGCCCGGTTCATCTTCTTCTCCGCGCGGCGCCGCTGCTTCGGAGTGAGGAGCGACTCCGGCCCTTTACTACGGGTGTAGACCGCGATACGGCGCTGTGTGTCCACTAGTCCACGCCTTCGGACAGTTCTTCGTCGACGCGTTTCCAGCCACCGACGGAACGCCGGTACAGGTAGTTCTGGCAGTCGGGGTCCTCAGCGAAGTGGCGCGCGTCGGCTTCCCGCATGATGTGGTTCGAGTCGTAGGGGTCGACGTCGTCGCCGAGCGTCCACTCCGGGCGCATTCCGTTGAGCTGCCGGCGCGCCTCGGCCAGCTTGGCGCATGTGGAGTCGTAGACGTCGAGCAGCGCACGCAGCTCATCCAGCGTCGTCTCGGGCTGTGGGAGGTCGTGGTCGAAGGCGAACGGACGTGCCGGTCCAAGCAGTTGCGGCGCCAGCTGGACCACGTAGCTGTGGCGGTAGTGCGTCGGCGGGCTGATGTCGTCGGGACCGATCGCGGCCGAGGCCCTCTCGATCTCCCGGACCCGGGCCCGGAGCCACGCCAGGGCCGTATCGGCGAGCGCTTGGCGTGTACTGACCGCCGGCCCGGCTGCGTTCACAGGGTCACCGCCGGGTCGAGATTCATGCAGGCGTTGTCCGGCAGCTCGGCGCCGTCCTCGTGCGGGATCGTCCAGGCGCCGACGCCGTCGAGCACAACAAGCGCGCCGACAGTCCAGGTTGGCGGCCGCGGGTTGGTACCTTCGAGGCCCTGGACGTTGCGAAGGTCGTGATCTTCGATGACGGCGCCGCACCAGCCACAACGCTGGCGCAGGTGCGGGCCGATCTGGATGTCAGTGCCTGCGATGTGAGTGATCTGGCCCCTGGGCTCCTGCATCATCGGGCCTCAGCTGAACTTGGAGGTCAGTCGCCACAGGGGCGTCTGGTCAGTCAGGTTGTAGTCGAGCACGGCCGCGGCGGCGGCCAGCTGCTCGGCGGCGTCCGGCGGCAGTTCCAGGGACTCGATCTCTGTGGCTGCGCCGGCCGTGTTGTGGTGCGATGCAACAGCGAGGATCGTGGCGCCCGTGTGGTCGTCGTAGACGAGGGTGACGGGGTTCTCGATTCCGGCCGCGCGGAGTGACCGGGTGCCGTATTCGCCGATGTCGTCCAGGTCGTCGTTGTCGTGCCAGTGCGGGGACTGGTTGGTGACGTCGTGGCCGTACGTGAGTGCGGCTCTGGCGCTGTAGCCCATCAGGTCTGTCCTCCGTGTTGGTTGTCGGCGCGGTTCTCGGCGTTGTCGGAGCCGTGTGCCCACAGCGCGCGCCCGGTGCCGTCGCCGGTGAGCCAGTCGGGCAGGACGTCCCAGGACAGTCCGTCGCCGAAGACGTCGTCGTCGCCGATGAAGTCGCGCAGCCGGTTGAAGATGACCTTGGTGAGGTCGCGTGCGTCGTCGATCAGCGTGTCGGGCGCGATGTCGCGCCAGCGGTGGCCGTTGCCGTCGTCGTGGTCGCCGTCGTGGCCGTCGTTGAGGGTGCAGACATGATCGCCTTCCCAGTCTTCCGTTTCGCAGGGAAGGTGGATGTCGTGCTGGCGGAAGGCTGCGATGATCGCGGGCTCAGTGGAGTACTGAGCGAGGCTGTCGTGGTGGGTGTCCCAGTCCTCGCTGCGTAGCAGGCTGATGAGGTCCGAGCACACCTCGGTGACGACGTCGTCCGGGGCGCCGCTCTCCAGGAGAGAGTCGGCCACCCGCTCGAAGATGGTCCCTGCTGTTCCCCAGCCCATCAGGCACCGCCGCCGGTCGGGATGACGACGATCAGCGCGGCTCCGTGAACGACGTGGCCGGCACGGATGACGGTGAGGGTGCCTGGCTGTGCGTCGAACCAGAGGTCGGTGAACGGGAAGTGCTCGTCCTCGTCGGCGATATCGGACGCGTCGGCGCCGGTGACGGAGACCAGACGAAGGCTGACGCCGCTCGCGCTGCGCTCGTCCGCCTCGGCGAGGTAGGTCAGGCCGATGCCGACGTCCTCGGCTGAAGCGCTGAGAACGACGTCGCCGGCCTGGAGCGGATACCAGGGCTGCGCCTCAAGGTTGTCCTCGGCGGCCTGCAGAACCGTCATAGCAGTGCCGAGGTGGCTATGGTGCATCGCTTTGATGGCAGTCTCGTTTGGGGACTGGTCGGTCATGAGGGTCTCGATCCTGATCGTGAGTCAGCGCGCACTGTGCTGCTCATGAGCGGCCCCCCAGCGCGAACTCGGTCTTGTCCTGGGTGGGCTGCTGCTGCTCTGCCTCGGTGAGGTCGTCAACGTTCACGGCGCCGCGGATACGTTCCAGGAGCTCGCGGCCCTCCTTGACGGCGCATGGCCGGGATGACAGGTGCGTCTCGCAGTCGCCGTGGTGGTTGGGGACGCAGGGGTCGTCCTGGTGGTCGACGAGGCGGCCGAGGACGTTCAGCATGGCGGACTGGTCGGCGGCGGCAATCGGGGTGGTGCGCGCGCCCAGCTGGTCAACGAGGGTGAGGACAACGTCGAGATCGTCGTCAGCGCTCGGGACCACGGGTCGGGGTACGAGTCCCGCGTCGTATTTGATGGCGTTGCGCAGCTGGCGGTCCTCGGCGCGCGCCCGGATCCGGTTCAGCACCGTGATGTCTGGGATGGGCTGGCCGAGGCGCTCGATGCGCTGGATGGCGTCGCGGATGTCGCCGGCGTGCAGCGGGACGTATTCGCCGATCTCTCCGGCCCACTGGGCTTCGTGGCCGTGCTGGCAGGCCACGACGGCGGTTCCGTGGCCAGCCCGTGCGTAGGCGCCGTACCAGGCGCGCAGCCGGTCCAAGACCGTGCCGGTTGCGGGGCGTGGGCGGTCAGTCATCGGTGTCCTCGGGGGTGCGGGGTGCGGGGTTGGTGACGGCGTCGCCGGTGATGCGGGCGCGTTCCTTGGCTGCTTCGAGCTCGGCCATGCGGATCTCGAGTTCGATGGCTGCGGCGCGTGCTTCGGCTTCGGCACCTCGGCGCCGGCGCAGCTCGGCCAGGTCGTCACGGATACGGCGGGCAGCGGCCCGGACGCGGAGGTTGTCGTGGCGGCTGCCCCAGTCGAGCAGGTCGCCGACGGTATCCGTGATCGGCTCGGTTGTCGCGCCGGTAGCCGCGGTTGTTGCCGTCCGGGTTGTCGTTTTGGTTGTCGTTCCGGTTGTCCGTGGCGTGCGGGGGCGCGACCGTGAAGCGGAGGTGCCGGCGCGCGCCGTGAGCGGTCCGTGGGTGGCGTTGTCGAGGGCGTCTTGGACGTCGCGCTCGTTCAGGCCGGTCTGCTTGGCGATCTCCGCGACGGTCTTTCCGGCGGCTCGGAGGCCGACGACGTGGGTGTGCGGGAGTTCGGGTAGGACGGCGGGCGCTGTCATTCGGCGTCCGGTGCGGCGGTCAGGGCGGTGTGCTGGGCGTCGGCGGCGCGGAGGCGCTCGTAGGCGTTGGGAACCGCCGCCAGGAGCTCGGTCAGGTCGGCGGGTGTCCGGGGCTGCCACTCGACCAGCAGGCCGTCAGGGGCGCGGTGTCGTGCGCGACCGGTCATGATCGTCGGGTCCTGTCGTCGTCGGGGGCCGGCCAGTGGCGGCCGATGACGCGGTCGACGCGCTGGTCGGGCCGGTGGGCATGGCGGAGTGCTTCGGCTTGGAGGCGGCGGGCGCGGACGTCCCGCAGGTTCGGGATGGGCAGCGCGACCGCCGCGGCGTAGAGCGCGCCGGCGAGAAGCCCGAGGAGAACGCTGCCTGTGAGCAGTGCTGCCAGCGCGAAGGCGGTGGCGAACACGGCGACGTCCCGGGCGCGCGCGCCGAAGCCGGGCCAGGAGCGGCGGGGCGTCACGGCTGGTTCCTCCGCGCAGCGGTCCTGGCCGCCGTTTCGGGCTCGGGTTGGGTTTCCCACTGGGCCATCAGCAGGTTTCGGGCTCTGCTCGCCGTGGCGGCGTTCGCCACGATGGTGACCCAGCCGATCACGAGGTAGACGATCGATGTCTTGGCGTGGCCGGTCAGTGCCTTGTACATCGCCCAGGCCCACAGGAGGCTGGTGGCCGTTCCCGCGGCGTAGGAGAGGCGCTGCCAGACGCGAGGGCTCCGGCGGAGTCGTTGCACGCGCATCTGGGTGTGGTCTGAGAGGACGTCGGCGTTCCACAGGGCCACGGCCCAGAGCACGAAAGCGCTCGCCGCAGTGCCCAGCAGGATGGACGACGCCAGGGGGTGGGATGTCAGCAGGGCTACGAGTGACGCGATGGCGGTCAGGACGGACGTGAGTGCGGCGATGCACATCACGACGCGCCAGACGAGGGCGCGGGTCGAGCACGAGTCCATGGGGATGCTCCGGGGTTCCGGCGGGGAGAGCGCCGGGGCGGCATGTGCCGCCCCGGCGCCGGTGGCGGGGTGGATCAGTCGGCGACGGTGCGGACCTCGTCGGCCATCTCGCGCTGGCGGCCGCACTGGTAGGTGCCGGGGACGAACTGGAAGGCGCCGTGCTCCGGGTGGAGCATGAACGCCTCGGAGCCCTCGGGGACGCGCAGGGTGCCGAGCGCCAGGCCGCCGTTGTTCGGGGCGGGCTCGTAGTAGATCGGTCCGTTGCCGTGCAGGCTGTGGGTGTTGCCGCCGTTCTCGCCGGCGACGACGGCGACGCCGTCGGCCGGGACGGGCTCGGTGCCCTCGGCGATCACGGGCAGGTCGGTGCCGATGCGCAGGATGCTGACGTCGCCCTGGCAGGCCGCCGTGGTCACGACGGGGATGGCGGCCTCGAGGTCGAGGTGCTCCAGGACGTCGACGCCGGTGGCGTCGGTCAGCTCGGCGAGTGTGGTCATCAGTGTCTGCCTCTCGTGATGAGGGGTGACCGGGATCCGCGGGTGCGGTCCCGGGGTCTGTGGGTCAGCGCCGGTGCTCCAGCGCTGCGTACTGTTCGCGGGTCCAGCCGAAGGACCAGGCCGCGGCCGCGACTGGGTCGGCGAAGTGGCCGGGGACGGTCAGGCCGAAGCGGCGGCGGGTACCGTCGCGCTCGGTGGAACCGTTGGTACACAGAAGAACGCGCACGTGGGCCCGGTAGACACGGCTGGGTACGTCGTACAGCGCGAGTTCCTGGCCCGGGTTGCCGGGGTCCGGGACGGGCAGGCCGACGGGCACCATGGCAGCCTGGTCGATGAACCGGTCCCAGCCGAGGCGTTCGATGGCAACGCGTCGGATCTCGGTGTTGCGCTCGGCCAGGATCTTGTCGCTGGGCCACTCGGGGCCTTCGATGAGGTCGGCTGGGACTTGGGTGCCGTGCCAGGCGTGGATGCCCCATCCGTCGCGGTAGGCCACGGCTGGGCCCTTGTCGGCGTGAAGCTGTTGCTGATCGTCCAAATGGATGGACTCGGGTCGGTCGCAGATCACGACGGTGTCCTGGAAGGGCCACCAGGGGCCGGCGTTGCTGGCGATCAGCATCTCCGCGTGGAGCGCCGGCTTGTTGGGCTCGAACTTCGCCGGCGGAACCCCGTCGATCAGGGGCCCGCTGAGACGCGACCGGTTCCACGGCATGGGCAGGTACTCGGACATCTCCCTGGCTCGCCGCCGGTCCTCGGCTCCCATTCGCGCGATGAGCTCGCAGCGGGTCAGCCTTTCGGCATCGAACTGCCCCGGGTGCACGCGGAGTCTGCGGAGTGCGTAGTAGAGATCAGCGTCTCTGGCTGATCGAAGGTCGAAGCCCACCTGAAGAGTAGTCTCGCGATTCGGAATGACCGCGTTTGTGAGCTGGGCTCCGATGGGCCGGATGAAGTCGGCCGCGAGCATGCCTGAGACCCTGCTGGCCCACCAGACATTTTCGGTGTTGTAAAAGCCCTGTCGTTCGTGTGGTGGCAGGAGTACGTCCCAGGGCAGCGGCTGGTCGTGCGCGAGGAGGCATTTTTTGACGAGGCGGACGGCGTCGGCGGGCGAGGTGGCCCATTCGATCCAGGGCTGTCGCTGCTCGCGGGCCCGGTAGAAGTCGCTGATCCCGATCTCGGCCAGCTGCCGGTTGGCGGGCTCGGTGGACAGACCCCAGGTCCGCCACGTCCGGCTGAGTTCCTGGGCCCGGGTCGCCGGATCCAGGTAGCGGTGAAGAGGCACCCACGCCTCGCGGGCCGACCAGTACGGCGAGAGGGGCGGCCGGGTCGAACTGTTGGGGATCGGTTCCGACGTCATCAGGAGCCTCGATTCGGGTGGCGGGGGTGGCCGGCGGGTTCAGCGGCGATGTTCCAGGGCTGCGTACTGCTCGCGGGTCCAGCCGAACGTCCAGGCGGCGGCTTCGACCGGGTCCGTGAAGCCTGCGGGGACGGTGAGACCGAACCGCCGGCGCGTGCCGTCGCGCTCGAGAGAGCCGTTCGTACAGACCAGAACGAGAACCGGCCTGTCGTAGATGCGGACGGCGGGGACGTAGAGGCGTAGTTCCTGGCCTGGGTTGCCGGGGTCCGGGACTGCCGGCCCGAGGGGCTGCAGGATGTCGGACTCGACGAAGCGGTCCCAGCCGATGCGTTCGATCGCAGCTCGGCGCACCTCAACGTTCCGCTGGGTGAGAACCTGCTCGGGGGTCCAAGGCGGCCCTTCAATGAGGCTGGCCGGGACGACGGTGCCGTGCCAGGCGTGGACGCCCCAGCCGTCGGGGTAGCGCACGGCCGGACCGTTGTCGGCGTGGAGGCGCAGCTCAGGGTCGAAATGGATGGCTGTGGGGCGTTCGCTGATGATGACGATGCTTTCGAAAGGCCACCAGGGGCCGGCGCTTCGAGCGATCTGCAGCAGCGCGTGCCAAGCGCCGTAGTGCACCGCTGAGATGGATGCCTCTTCCTTCACCAGCTCCAGTTCGTAGCGGGCGAGAGCCTCGGCATCGAACTGGCCCGGCACGACGGCATGGCCCTTCATCCGCAGAGTGTGGAACGGGCCTAACGTCATGTTGGCGGTCAGGTCGGTCGCGGCCAGGACCTGTTCGCCGACCTGGCGGGCGGCTCGGAGCGGACGGAGCTGCTGTTGCACCAGTCCCCAGTTGATCCGGTGGTTCCGGCCAAGGACGTACAGCTCTGATTCGGGCGTGAGATCTTCGCGGGCGCACGGCCACGCTGTGCCCTGCGCCACGGCGTAGTCCGCTGCTCTGTGCGCCGCGTGGGGCGAGTCGGCCCAGATGATGCGCGGTTTCTGTCTGCCGCCCAGCTGCCTGAAGGCATAGAGGTCGATGATCGCCCGTTCGGCCGCGTCCCGGTCGGCGGGGTCCGTGGACAATCCTCGCTTGGCCCACCACGCGGCACTGTCGAGGTACCTGAGCGTGTCGTCGGAGTACTCGCGGAGGTACTTGGCGAAGTACTGCTCGACCAGCGGCGGGACCAGCTGGTCGGGTTGCGTCTCGGGCTGTGGGTCTGTCATGGGTCCTCGCTTCGGATGGTGGAGGCTTCACGGTCAGCGCGCGCCGTGACTGGCGCCGCGGTGGATCAGCGGCGGTGCTCCAGGGCGGCGTAGTCGTCGCGATCCCAGCCGAAGGTCCAGGCCGCGGCTTCGACCGGGTCGGTGAAGCGGGCCGGGACGGTCAGACCAAAGCGCCGACGCGTGCCATCGCGCTCCTCGGAGCCGTTCGTGCACAGCAGGACACGTACGGGGTTGCGGTAGATCCGGCCGGGCACGTCGTACAGCGCGAGCTCCTGGCCGGGGTTCCCCGGGTCCGGGACAGGGGCACCCACGGGCGCCAGCTTCGCGTCTGCGATGAACCGGTCCCAGCCGATGCGCTCGACGGCCGCGCGGCGGACCTCGGTGTTGGGGTGGGTCAGGATCTGCTTTGCGGTCCAGCCGGGCCCGTCGATCAGGTCGGCGGGGACAGGCGTGCCGTGCCAGAAGTAGACGCCCCAGCCGTCCGGGTAGACCACGGCGGGGCCGTCCTCGGCGTGAGGACGCTCCTGCTGGTCCATCAGGATGCCGCTGGGGCGCTCGCAGGCGATGACCAGCTTGTCAAAGGGCCACCAAGGTCCGGCGCTGCGCGCGATTTTTGCCAGGGCGTCCAGGGCAGCGCTGCGGGGTCGGTTCGGGCGGGCCCGCTTGCCGACCTCGTGCAGAGCGAAGCTCTCGGCGTCGAACTGCCCGGGGATCAGCGGAGGGCCGTCCTTGCTGGCAAAGCGGACGAGCGTTCCTGCGGGCGACGTTGCCAGTGCTGCGCGGAAGACCTCGCGGCCGATCTGACCCACCAGCTGCAGGTTGGCCGTAGTCCCGAGCATGAACCTCCAGAGAACGTCGGTTCCCCCGACCAGCGCCTTGTATTCGTTGTCAGGCATGAGCTCGTCGCGTGACAGGCTTCTGGCATCAGCAGCGGCGATCACGGCCTTGTAGATTCCGACTGCGGCACGGGGTGACTGCGCCCAGATGATCTGGGACGGCTGTGGCAGCCCGCGCGCCTGGTACACCTTGCGGATACCGGCCTCGGCCGTGGCACGATCGGCGGGCTCGGTCGACAGCCCGGCTTTCGCCCACCGCGCGGTGGTGCTCGTTGAGATGCTCACGTCTCCGAAAGCCTCCACAGTGCTGAAGAACACGGGCAGGTCGAATTCCACGGAGAAATCCATCGTCGAGGGCAGCAGCGCACCTCTGTGATCGACGTTCCATGACACCGGCGTGTTGACGCCCGGGATCAGAACGGGTGGTGACGGGCTCACCGCGCCCGCGTGCTTCCGGGAGCGACGCCGGTGGCGGTGCAGGCCGACGGCCCCGGCGGCGGCACCGGCCGCTGCTGTGACGAAGGGCGCGACAGTGAGGATGGCGGTGATCATCAGGGTCCGATCAGCTGGTCGACGCAGCAGGCGAGAGCAACGCCGCCGAGGGCTGCGATGAGGACGATCAGGGCAAGCAGCCCGGCTGCGGCTGCCAGGCGTCCGGCGGCCCACGCGGCCCGGCGCGCGGTCACGGCGTCCTGCCGGGGCGGCTCGCGGTCGCGCGGCGGTGAAACTCGACGCGGCGCATGACGGCGCGGGCGTGCTCGCGCACGGGCGTGGGTGTCGGCGAGTTGGCGACGGCACCGACGACGCCGAGCAGCCCGTCGACGAGCCGGGCCGGCAGCAGGACGGCATTCCCGCCAGTTGGCGGCCGCGGCACCGGGACGGGGATGGGAACGGGAGCGGGCGTCTCGGGCTGCTGGGCTGGCCCCGGGGGTGCCGGGATGGTGCCGAGGCCGATGGCGATCGCAGCGGCCTCGGTGCGGCTGGCGGCGCCGAGCTTGAGGCAGATGCGGCTGAGGTGCGACTTGACGGTGAAGAACGCGATGCCGAGCTCGGCGCCGATCCGGGCGTTGGAGTGGCCGGCGGCCACCAGCACGAGGACGTCGATCTCGCGGGTGGACAGCGGGGAGCCTAGGCGGGGCGTGCGGCGCTTCATCGCGGAAGGTCCCTTCGCGCGCCCTGGACGGTCGTGTCACGGGCGGATGGGTTTGGGCCGGTACGCCTGGGCCGGACCGGTGTCGGCGCGCCTTCTGCGTGGCTTGTGGGCGTTTGGCCGTAGGCGGAGCCATTCGTCAGTTCGTTTGATGACGTGATCATGCTGCTGCGCCTGTGGGGTATCCGGGCCCGGAGAGGCTGGAGGCGTCGTCGGGGACGGTCATGTCGGGGGTGGCGAGCAGCCGGACGTGTACGGCGAAGGGGAGGAGTTCTTCGTCGCCGGTGGTGGTGTTGCGGAGGTGGACGTCGACGATCTGGGGGGCGTTCTCCCAGTTGGTGTCAGGGTTGTCGCGGGTGCTGGGTGTGCCGATGACCTGGCATTCTTCGCCGTTGATGCGGACGAGGTACTTGTCCCGGATGTCGGTGATGCCCATCGGTACCCAGGGGCGGCGTTCGGGTTCGGGTTCGTCGTCTGGGGTGAGGGTGTTGCGGAGGACGGCGAGGGTGCGGCGGATGGCGTCGGCGAGGCCTTCGGTGAGTTCGAGGGCGGCGTCGAGGATGGTGGTGGCGATGCCGGGGACTGCGCGGGTGGTGGCTTGCAGCAGGTTCATGGTCGGTCCGGGGGGTCGGGGGTTGGTCTGGCGGCGTCGAGTCGGGAGGGGTGGAGCGCGGTCATGGGGCGGCCGGTGACGGTTTGGCAGCCGAGTCCGGGGGCGGCTTTGCAGAAGGGGCAGCGGACGGCTCGGGCGCCGCCCTGTCGTGTAGGGATGGCCGGGGTGCCGTCGGGGGCTGGTATGGGGTTGGCAAGGGGCGGTCTGTGAGGCTTAACGACGTTGGTGCGCGCAAGGGCGCGGATGCCGTCTGACATGCGGCGGGCGTCTTCCATGGCGCGGCGTTCGGCGTCGGGCTCAGTGTCGGTGTTGGTCACGGGTGCTCCTCGGTGCGGCTGTCGTCGGGGCCCGGTGGGGTCGGGCCGGCCGGGGCTGGCGGTTGACGGGACGGTGGCTATGGGCCGTGGAGGCTGGGCATGCGGCTGCGGGCGCAGGCGGCGGCGCGGGTGATGACCAGCGGGGTGGGTGCGTTGGTGACGCCTCGGCGGGCGAGGTCGGCTTCGACTTCGGCCTGGAGGGCGGCGCCGAAATCGTCGAGTTGGCCAAGGAGCCGGCGGGCGGCGTTGTACTCCTCGTCGGTGATCACGATGTCGTCGAGGTTTTCCACAGACGTGATCGTTTCGACAAGTGAGGTGGTCGCCTTGGGTGAGTTGGTTGGTGGTAGTTGGTCAAGGTTGGTCACCGGCAACGGGTTGCCGGAACTGTGGCAACCCGTTGCCGGAAGGCTGGCAACGGGTTGCCGGAAGGGGTCGTCGCCCGGGGCGCCACTGGCGGCAACGGGTTGCCGGGAGCCTGGACCGTCGGCGGGGTTTTCCACAGGGCCTTGCGGCACCGCGTTGCCGGAAGCGGCCGTGTTGTCCACAGGGCGTTCCGGCACCGTGTTGCCGGTAGCGTGGATCCCGGGGTTCTGTTCCGGCATCCCGTTGCCGGGAGCGGGCTCGTCGTTGCCGCGCTGTTCCGGCACCGCATTGCCGGTAGGGGTCTTGGGCTCGCGGTCGATCGGCATCGCCCGGGCTGGCAGCGGCTTGCCCTGGAGCTCGGCCAGGAAGGGCCGGAGCGCGAGCGGTTTCGGCCGGATGAGCTTGCCGTCGTCGTCGCGCTCGCAGGGCTGTCCGTCGCGGCCGATGGGCTTGCCCTGGGGGTCGCGGCGCATCGGGATCGCGGGGTAGCCGGGGCCGGGCAGCGTCAGCTGGTAGGTGTCCGGGACGCCGAGCTTCCTGCCGTACTTGGTGATCTCGATCAGCCCGAGTTCGGTCAGGACACGGATGTTGTCGCGGAGGTAGCGGACGTCGGAGATGATCGCCTCGTCGGCGAGCGTCTCCTCGCTGACCTTGACGTTGGAGCCGTCGGGGTCCGCGTAGGTGGCGAGGATCCCGGCGACGGCCTTGACGATCTGGGGCAGGTCGGAGCGTCGGATCCAGACGGCCCACATGTAGTTGCCGACCGGCTGGTGCTTCAGGTCAGCCATGGCGGCGCCCTTTCTCTCGTGTGCTCGGTCGGGGATCGGCGGGTCGGCCCGGCGCGTGGCCGGCGGTCCGCGGCCTGCCGGGCTCCCCTCCCGGCGGCGTGCTTGGGTCAGGGGCTGCCGCTGGCGACGAGCCCGGCGGCTGGCGACGTCGAGTCGGCGCCCCAGGGACGGCCCGGGTCCCGCAGGCCCGCGGTGACGAGCGCGCTGAGGATGGCGGGAAGGGTCGCGTCTCCTATCCCGGGCCGGCTGCGCAGGTCGGCGTCAGAGGCGGCCATGAGTTCGGCGACGGTGTGGATGCCGGCCCGGCGCAGCCGGTTGTGCACCTTGACGGGCAGCGCGAGCGTCCACAGCGGGGCGTCGGGGTTGAGGGGCGTCTGCGGGGCCGCCAGCTGGGCGGCCCGGGCCGCGCGCGAGGTGTCCCGGAGCGCGTGGGTCGGCGGTGTGCCCAGCATCAGGGGCGCGTGCACGGCGGGAGGCGTAGCCCGAATCGCGTCTCGCGCCTGGGCCAGGGCCCGCTTGCCGTACGCGGTGATCATCAATCCCCCGCGTTGGCGCTCAAGGAACCCGTCGCGCACTAGGTAGCTGGCAACATTCGCGACGTGGTTGGCGGACCGGCCGATGCGCAGCGCGATCTCGGCGGGTCGCGCGCAGGGCTGCTTGGCGCACGCCGACAGCAGCAGGTAGTCCATCCCGTTCAGCCCGAGGTGCCTCAGGCGGTAGGTGTCGGCGTGGCGCTGCTGGGTGCCGGGGAGTGTGGTCACGGGGTAGCTCCGATCGTCCAGATGCGGATGAGCACACCCGGAGCGGCTGGCGCGAGGGGGTGCTGGCCCGGGTAGTACTTGCCGGTGTCGCGGTACTCGACGACCTGGGCGTCGTCGAGCCACGCCAGGCCCTTGAGCGCGTCCTCGGTGGAGCGCAGCAGCTTGGACAGGTCCGGGGTGCAGCTGGGCAGCACGCGGCCCTTCGGCATGCGCTGGGGCGGCTGGAGCGTGAAGATCATGGAGGCGGCCAGTGCGCCGGCCAGGGGCGCGCAGTTGGCAGCGGCGTCAGCAACAGCCGCGCGCCAGGGCTTCACCTTGGCCGAGGACTCGACGAGGATCGGCGTGCGGCCGCCGTTCTTCGCGGCCCGCGTCCCGACCGCCTTCTTCGAGCCCTGCGGGCCGGGCGTGCCGCTCACGGCGAGCTGGATGGCGGGGTCGGTGTCCAGGTTGAGGCACCGGGCGCAGCAAGTGGTCGGGAAGTTCATGCTGTCACCAGCTCGCGGTCAAGCTCGATCCCGTGGATGATCTCGGAGAGCGCCGAGACGATGACCTCGGCGGGCGGGGGCGTGACCGCGTTGCCGTAGAGCCTGGTAGCGACCTCAGCGCTGATGTCGTCGGGCATCACGAAGTCGTCGTCGAAGGCCATGCCCCTGTGCGACTCGTCGATCTTCATCATCCGGAACAGCACGGACTCCAGGCCCATGCGCTCGGCGGTCCTGGCCGCCTCGGCGCCGAGCCGGGCGATAGCATCCGTGTGCCGCTTGTCGTCGTCGGCCCGGCCCGCGTCGTCCTTCTTCAGCTCCCGGGTCTTCAGGGTGATCTCCTGGATCCGCTCGACGGACTGGATGATGTGCCGCGGGTCGACCTCCAAGCTGTTGTGGGCGCGGGACAGGGCGTAGCGGTCGCGGGTGGTCAGGGTGCCCATGGGCTCGTCGGCGGGCGCGGCGTTGCCGTTGCCGTAGTAGGGCACCATCAGGTCGAGCGTCGGCTGCTGCATCAGGCCGATGTGGTTGCCGTTCGCGGTCAGGGTCGGCATCGGTGCGGCGGTCTTGCGGGCGCCGTTCAGGGAGCCCCCGCCGCGCATGGTGATGAGCATCGGCGGGATCGTGACGCTGGCGGTGCCCGTGTGCTGCCGGGCCCAGGCGGCCGATCTGCCTTCGGTGTCGTGCGCGATTTCGATGGGGGGCACAGCGATGCCGTCGGACTCGCGGGTGGTCCTGGTCGGCATGGGCTCGGAGACGGGCGTCGGGCTGGTCCGCCAGGTGCCGCCCGCCGGGACGAGGAAGGGCTCTCCGTACTTGACGACACCCATGCCGATGCGGGCCATGGTCATGGGGGCGAGCGGCGCCTCGCGGTCCCCGATCGCGGTGATCGGCTTGGTGAAGTCGAGGGCTGTCGCCGCGCCGATGACTTCGGGGTGGACGACCTGTCCGCGGCAGTCGCTGTTCGGGCAGCGGTAAACGTACTGTCCGCTCTTGATCCCGTAGACGCCCATATCCTTGCGCGGGTCCTTGAACACCTGCATCGCCCACACTCGGCGGTCGCAGCGCGGGCACCAGGCGCGGGGCCGCAGCCACTTGTCCCAGTCGGGGTCGCGGCCGAGGGCTTCGAGCCAGTACGCCAGGTACGCGCGGTCGCGGGACTGCGGGCAGCGCTTGGTACGCACCGGGACGGCGTGTGCCGAGTTCAGCGCGATCAGCTTGGTCTTGTAGCCGAGCATGTGGAACCGGTGCAGGTACTTGTCCCACTCGGCCCACTTGCGGACCTGCGGCACGTTCTCCACGACGCCAGCCAGCACCGGAAATCCGGTCAGCCACATGGCTTCCAGATACAGGGGCACCTCGGTCATCAGCGCGCGGGAACGGATCCCCGTCTCGGAGATCTCCGGCTCCAGCCCGGGGATGGCGTACTGGTTGATCTTGTCGAACCACATCGGGCGGCCGGCGGCGTCGGTCCAGTGCGGGCAGGCCGGGGAGTCCCACTTGAACGCGCGCGGCTTGCGCTTGCTCACGCAGGTCGTCTGGATGTCGGTCTGGAGGTGCTCGGCGTCCGGGAAGTTCAGCGCATGCACGCGGATCGCGTGCGGACTGTGGTTGATGCCCTCAACGACCCTGATGCCGGGAACCTTCCGGAGCGCCTGGGAGGAGCCGCCGGCACCGCAGAAGCCGTCTCCGGCTTCGATGTCGCCGTCGCGGTCGCGGCCACAGGTCAGCAGCGAGGTCATCGGGCGTAGCCGTTGAGCAGCTGCATCATCTGCTCATACAGCGGGTTGCCCGGCAGCGCATGGCCTTCGACGACGCCGGCGAGTTCGACGGCGGCCTTGGCCATCTCCTCTCCCACCGGGGTGTGGCTGATCCAGGAGCTGACCTGCGTATCGAGCATGTTCCAGTTGGCGATCGGCATGACACGCGTGCCCAGGTTGGGACGCGCGTTGATCATGCCCTTCGCTTCGAGGATCTTGAGCGCTTCGCGCACCGCCGTACGCGAGAGGCCGTAGGTGCGTGCCAGAGCCTCCGGAGAGAGCGCGCCGCCGGGGGTGTATTCGCCGGCCGCGATGGCCTTGCCGAGGATCTCGGCAAGGCGATGCGGCAGGGTGCGCCTGATGATGATCGTGACCATAATGTGCCTTTTCGGTGTGAGGTAAGGAAGACCGGTGCGTATGCCACGATCCGGATCGTGAACAGATGTCAGATCGCGTCGGCCGGCAGCAGGCGGGCCAGGCTTCGGACGGCTCGGTATTGCAGGGTCTTGACGGCGCCTTCCTGCTTGCCCATGATCTCGGCGGTCTCGGTGACGGACTTCTGTTCGAGGAAGCGCAGCGTGACGCACATCTGCTGCTGCTCGTTGAGCCGTTTGACGGCGCTGCGGAGTACGCAGTTGTCCAGGTACGTCACGATGGCGTCCTCGGTCGACGGCTCCAGCTCATCGCCGTCGAGCATTTCGCCGGTCGAGACCTCCCGGCGGTGGCGACTCGACTTGAAGTTGTCCGCGATGAGGTTGCGGGCGATGGTGATGAGCCACGCTCCGAGGTCCTTGCCCTGCCAGCTGAAGGTGGTGATCCGGCACAACGCGCGGACGAACGTCTCGCTGGTGAGGTCTTCGGCCAGCGGACGGGTGGCGACGCGGTAGTAGATGAAGCGGAACACCGTGTCGCGGTAGGCGACATACAGCTCGCCGAAGGCTTCTCGGTCGCCGGCCTGGGCAGCCGTGACGATCTCCACCATTCGCTCGTGCGCGAGCACCTGGGTGCGGTCAGTCATCGTGGAGTCCTGGGGTTGGTCTGGGTGAGGGGACAGAGACCGGTGCTGCGCGTCGTGCCGTGCGCCTGTGTAGGGCCTTCTCGATCAGCGACAGCGAGGCGCCGACCGCGATCACGGTCACCAGGAAGATCAGGGCGAGCAGCAGGCTGGCCAGCGGGTCGACGCAGATGGCGCCGAGGATGCGCCAGCTGGCGGTAAAGATCCGGAAGATCACCGCGGGGAGCCCGCGGAGCTGCCGACGGTCACGCCGCGGCGAGGTGAAGAAGACATGCCGAATACGGCTTTCGAGAGTGATGAATGCGACGTGCTGCGAAACCGGCGGGCGCGCACTCCAGGAGAATCGCTCGAAACTCGACGCGCGCCCGTCGGCGATGAAGGCCCAGCCCGCCCGACCGGGGGGGAAGAGAGGCGGGCTGGGCCGCTCGGGGGCCGCTACTCGGCGGCGGCCGGTTCCTGCATTGGCGGCGCGTGCGCGAGTGGGGGCGTCGTAGCCCAGCGGGACGGCGGGACGTGCTCGAAGGCTTCGGCGCGACCCGCCCTCGGGCGCCGCGGCGGGATGATCGGCTCGTCCTTGTCGCGGCGGATCGCCACGTAGCTCATGGCCACACCGACGCCGATGCAGATGCCGACCAGCAGCACGGCGCCGTAGGACAGGAACGTCATCATGACGCTGCCGCCGTTTCGGTTTCGGCGACCTCGGGCGCGGCTTCCGCCGTCGCGTCCTCGCCGACCGGGGCGGTGGCCGAGGGGAGGTCGAGCAGCCCGCGCACGGTGTCCTCCTGGAGAGGGAACTCGATCGGGATCGTGCACCCACCGCGGCCCAGACTCGACCAGATGATTTCGAGCTGTACGACGTCCTGGATGCCCCAGTTGCGCTTCTTGCAGCTGACCTTGCCCTCCAGCCGCTTGAGCTCGACGTTTCGACTGGCGTAGTTGGAGACGACCTTGGCGATGCGGTCTTCCAGAGACACACCGTTGCCGCGCTCCAAGGTCTGGAAGCACAGCGCCTTGGCCTGGTCCACGTACCAGAGCGGCAGTACCTGGAAGATCACCTCCCGGACGAACGTGGCGCCGATCCTGTTGATCGGGCCTCGGTTGTCCGGCTGTCGCTGGTCGCTCGACGGCACCACCTCGCGGCGTACCCAGTCGGGCACGAAGAACGTGGCGCTGGCCTCGCTGTTGTCTTCCTGGTCCCAGGCGAAGGCGCGGGCGTGCGTGCCGCTGTGCTGGCTGTCGCGGTGGAGCTCGATCGTGCCCCACACGGTGTTCGTCCAGCAGCGGGCGATCTCGCGTGCCAGGTAGACGCTCGCGCCGCTGGTCTGAAACGGCTTGCCGTCGTGGTCCCGTAGCGTGCGCCGGTAGAACGCCCTTTCCGCCACCACCGGGATGCTGCACGTGTAGGTCATCATCTTCCGGGCGCGCTCGATGTCGCGGGGGAACCGGCGCGCGGTGGCGATCGCGGTGTGCTTGTCCGCGATGAGCTGGGCCAGCTCCGCGTTGGCGTTCTCCCGGGCCACGATGGCCCGGTGCGGCAGCGAAACCTCGTCGTCGAGAATGCTCATCGCTTTACCAGCGCTCCCAGTTGTAGGCGTTCATCACCCACGGCGGCAGCGGCAGGCGTTCGATCCGGTCGGGGTAGGCAGGCCATTGGCCGGACTCGGTGCACTCCCGGTAGAGGCGGATAGCCTTGCGGTTCAGCTCGCGGCCGATCTGCATCGCGTCGGGGTCGGGCCGGACGCAGCGCACGTAGTAGGGCGCCGTCTTCTCCTGGCAGACGAGGAGGAAGTCGATGTCGTCCTTGTCGGCCAGGCCGAGCTCGACGGCGCCGTTTTCGTACCAGTCGGCCTGCTGGTGCCAGCCCTTCTCGTGCATCGCCTTACTCAGCGACAGGTCGTCGATGGCGTGGCAGCTCTTGAGGTCAACGATGACGAGACGTCCGCGACGCGTGAAGATCATCGAGTCGGGCCGGGCCCGGAGCATGACGCCGTGCTCCTCGTCGCGCCAGAACAGCGAGTGCTCGACCATGGCGTCGTCGACGGCGAACAGCGGGCCGGCCTCAGGATGGCGACGGACGATGTCGGCCATCGCCTTCATCCGGAGATACTCGTGCTTCAGCAGCGTGATCACGCCGCTCGCACGGTTCGCCTGCTCCTTCTCCTGCGTGTCCTTCTTCCGCCGGTTCTGCTCGTCGAGCATGACGACTTCGGGGTCGCCGCCGAACAGCTCGCTGTGCAGCGCGGTCCCGAACTCCATCTCGGGGGTCGCGATGCGGCCGTGGAGGCGGTCGTAGTCGAAGCGGGCCGGGGTGCCCGGCGGGAGGATCCGCCGGGCGCCGGTGGAGGACAGGGAGCCGCCGGCGACGGGGTCGGCGTGGTACTCGCGCAGCGACATGCGCGCGCGGATGCCGGGCTCGGTGATCGGTTCGCCGCGGTACTCGGCCAGGAACTGCGCCGGGGCGTCCGAGGCGGCCGGGTCGATGGCGAGGATGTCAGCGATGACGGTCACAGTCCTCGTCCCTTCGACCAGTCGGTGAGGCCGATGGTCTGCTCCCACGGCAGATGCGTCGGCCCGGCGGGGTGGTTGACGTGCGGCGGGTACTGCCGTCCCGCCTGCCGCGTCTCGTCATCGACCTGGGTGCCGGCGGCGATGGCGGCCGCGATCGGCCGCCAGGCCTCGGCGGCCTCGGCCGCGAGTCGCTCGGCGTCGTCATGGGCGCCGCCCCAACCGCCGGTGTCGGTCAGCGACACGGCGTACGCGGCCTGCTCGGCCGCCGCATGGGCGCGCAGGAACGTGGCGCTCACCACCGGGCCACCGCTTCCAAGAACTGGGCGTGGACCGCCTCGGAGGCGGCGCTGGCCTCCTGCGGGGAGCCTCCCGCGCGAAGGACACGGGCGTAGGCTTCGAAGCGGTTGTCCTGAACCGGGCCGGGCTGGGCCAGCACCTGCATACGCACGCTGACGGTCTTGCTGAACGCGACGTCGTACCAGGTCCCGCGGGCGTCGGTGTGTTCCTGGCGGTAGTCCCAACGCGCGCGGACCTGCTTCTCAGCCGACTCCGCAACGGCTTGGAGGCGCTCGATGCGCCGGGAGTTGTCCTCGTACTCCTCGCTCGGCACGATCAGCGTGATCGGGTCCAGGCCGCCGGGCATGATCCGTGCCGCCTGCTCGGGGTGCTCCTCGATCCAGTCCGCGAGCGCGCGGAGTCCGGCAACAGTGGTGTCCGCCAGTTGCAGCGTCGCGAGCGGGATGTCGGGGTGCAGCTGGTCCTCGTTCATGCCGCCGCTCCGAGTGCTTCGGCGATCTGCTCGACGCTGGCGTCCAGCGCGATCGCGCGGCCGACGATGGCCTTCGTGAGCTCGGCGGCGACGTAGTCGCCGGACTCGGAGCTGTCCGCAGCGACCTGGACGCGGGCGCGGTCAACGGCGGCGAGGTTGTACCAGCGGGCGTGGAGCGACGTGGTGCGGGCGTCGGCCCGCTCTCCCGCGGCGTCCGGGTTGCTTACGTGGCGGACCCAGGCAGCGCGGCCGGCGTCGACCGGACCGAGCGTCTGGCGGGTTCGCGCTTCGAGCTCCATCAGCGGGCGGTCGTCGCGAATCGGGGCCATCTCCCGCGTCTGCTCCACGTCGGCGACCGGGACGTCGGGCCACTCGTCGTTGCTGCGCGTGTCGTGCTTCGCGGCCCACCACAACGTGGGGTCGAGGGCGATCCAGCGCGCTCCGTCGAAGGCGTTCGGCTGGGTAGGCGGCGCGGGCGGAACCGAAGCGTTCTGCGTTCCGCTGGTGCCCGGCTTGGCCAGGAGCAGCGTCGTCGCCGAGGCGCCGTCGACCGTCGCTGGCCAGGTCGCCGAGTCGTAGGGGTTCACGCCCCAGCCGGCACCCTCGAAGACCAAGCTGACGGTCGTCGACGGCGGCAGAGACGCGATGCCGACCTCGGCGGGAACGGGCTCCATGTCGATCAGCGTGGGCGCCGAGTCGTTGACGCGCTGGGCCATCTGCGGACGACTGACCCGCGACATGGGTCGAGCGGGACGGGTGTCGGTCTCGCGGGCGAACGGTGCCCGGATCCGGCGAAGTCCGGTCGGTTCGGTGGCGCTGCGCCCGTTTCGGGCGCTACGGTTCATCATGCCGGTCACCTCCAAGTGCTGATGTCGGGAAATAGGTGGCTGTGCGTGGCGGCTGTTCCGGGCTGGGCTGGCTACGGAACGGCCGCCTTCGTCTTGCGGCGGGCTTCGCGTTGGACTGCCTTGTCGTAGGACTTGGCCGGGGTCTCCCGCCGCGGCACAAGGGGCTCCCGGGCCTCGACGCGGTTCTCGCGGCGCAGCTTTTCGCGGTAGGCGCGCGCCTCGGCCCGGAGGAAACGCGGGTCGCGTCCGTTTCCGGCCCAGTAGAAGGGCACCCGGCCCTCGGTCACGAGCAGCTCCACGTGGCTGACCGGCTTCCCGAGGAACTCGGCGAACTGCTCCTTGGTCAGGTCGGGAAGGTCGTCATCGCTGGTGTGGCTCATCGCGGCGCTCCCACGCGCTCGCGCCGGCGCGGCTCGTCAGTCACCAGCCGGAACAACCGCTCGTAGGCGGTGCCCGGCTTGACCCCGGTGCCGGTGGCGACGTGCATCAGGCCGGAGACCACCTCGATGCCGCAGGCGTCGTGAATGCCGCGGCTCACGGACGAGGCATCGACGCCGGCCGCGTGGGCGATCTGCTCGTTGGTGTCCAACTTGGCCCTGCGGCCGAGCCATCTCAGGCCCGCAGGGTCGATCCGGTGGTGCGCGGGCGCCTTGGATCGCATGACGGTTTGCTCCACAGTTGTGTTGTATGGATGCAATCTCGCATCGCATTGCGTGGATGCAATCTACGCCGCGTATCCATGCAATGCAACTGGAGCTGGTATTGATACGTGTTCGCAGGTGGCGTGCGTGCGCCCGTTGGCGTGATTTCGCTCTCGCGGTCGGATGCGCGCGCGGCTAGCCTGACCGCTGGGCGGGTGCGGCGCGGATTTGCGCCCGGGTACCGGGCTCAGATTGCATGTATGCGATGCACGCACGGCGCGAGAGGTCACGTATGCCCAGGTTGGACAGCGCGGAACGCAAGAAGGTGTGGCAGGCGTACGTGAAGAGCCGCCTCGACGATTCGGGCCTCAAGCAGTTTGAGCTCGAAGCCCTCACGGACGGCGTTGTCACCACCACGATGGTCTCGAACTGGGTGACCGGCCGGTCCGGCGTGGAGGCGGAGGCTGCGGCGCTCTTCGCGCTGGCGACGAACTCCCCCGTGGGGGAAGCGCTCGAGGCTGCCGGCTACGGCAAGTTCGCCGAGATCGTCGCGTCCCAGATGGCACCACAGGCGGATCCGCGAATCACCCGGCTGCTGGACGACCCGCTCTTGACGGAGGAGGACCGGTCGGACTTCCGGGAGCTGCTTCAGCGTCGGCAGAACCGCCTTGCCGTCGAACTCGTCGCGATCCTTGTCGAGATGGTGAAGACGCGCCAGTCGGAGTCGAGCAGGCAGGAATAGACCCTTGCACAGCCATGATCAACGGTGCACTTTTCTGGTGCACGGCCCGGGAGAACTTGGGCGAAGTTCGGGGAACATGGACGATGATCGGCGTCTCAGCGCCCTGATCAGCAGAAGTTAAGGGGGTTCAAGTCCCCCCTCGGACACTTTGCTGAGCTCCTGAACTGCATGTTTGCAGTCAGGGGCTTTACACTTTCGGAATCTGGTGCACCGTCTGGTGCACCTCCGAGTGAGCGCCATACGAAAGCCGGTCCACCGACGGTCCACTCGTCGTACGTTCCAAATATGGCGTGGATCGAGACTACCGAGCGCAAGGCCAAGCCGGGGCAGAAGAAGAAGCCCCTCTCCTACCATGTCCGCTGGCGCCAAGGCGGCGCCCGGGACGGCGGCAGCGAGGTCGAGACCTTCCGGGACGAGAAGGAGGCCGAACACTTCAAGGCCGCAGTCAACCTCGCCGGTGACCAGTACCCCCCCAACTTCATCCCGAAAATCGGCTGGGTCACGCCCGACGTGTACAAGGCGTTCCTCGTCGACGTCGAGGCCGCCGAGACGGAAGCCGAGCAGCCACCGCCGCCCGAGACGATCGGCGCGTTCGCCCGGAAGCTCGTACTGAGCATGACCAAGGTCGGGCGGGGCGGAAAGAAGAAGTACCTACGGATAATCGCTCTCCACATCAATCCCTGGTGGGGATCCCTCCCGATCAATGACGAGGCAACCCTCAACATGATCGGCATCGGCACGTGGATCAACGATCTGCTGGACGGCAAATCACCCCCCGTCGACCAGACGCCGCAAGATCCGCACCCGAAGCGCACGAAGCTCAAGCCGAAGACCGCCCGGAACATCCACGGTCTCTTCTTCGCGATCATCCAGACCGCGCTGGAGATGAAGCTGCGGGCCGACAACCCGTGCCTGAAGACACAGCTGCCGAACGTCGATGACGGCGAAGGCGACTGGGAGATGGTCTTCCTGTCCCCCGAGGAGTACGGCATGATCCGTCGCCACATGCGCGCCGACGCGGTGGATCTCACGGACCTACTTGTCGGCACCGGGGCTCGCTACTCAGAGGCCACGGGCTTCCGAAAGCGCGACCACGTCCATGACGAGACCGGCCGACCCTGGCTCAACGTGCGCAAGGCGTGGAAGAACGAGGCCGGCAACTGGGTCTTGAGCAAGCCCAAGACGCGGAAGTCCGTACGCGGGCTCGTTCTCACCGCAAGCCAGGACGAACTGGTTGCCAGACTCACGGAGGGCAAGCAGCCCGACGACCTGGTCGTCACGAACCGGGGTGGCAACCGATGGATTCACCAGACCTACTACACACAGTGCTGGCGCCCGGCGGTCTATTGCGCGGTCCGCTGCGAACGGCACAGGAACGCCGACCTGGCCGCGGGTATCGGACGTCGCGGCTATCGGTACCTGCTTTCCGCGCACATCGTGCCCTGTGGATGTCCGGGCACGCTCACGAAGGTCCCGCGCATCCACGACCTACGGCACACTCACGTAGCGTGGCTGATCGCCAAGAAGGTCCCGGTGAAGGCGATCCAGGAGCGGCTCGGCCATCGATCGAGCCAGACTACGTTGGACCGCTACGGGCACCTGCTGGATGAGGTCGTCGACGACGTCCAGGCTGCAGTCGACGTGATGATGGAGCGGGCAGCCGTGGACGTGGCCCAGCTGCCCGCCGCAGCCTAGTCGCTGGACTCGGTCAGCGCGCCACGGAGCTTCAGCAAGCGCTGGTCGGCACGGTCCTCGGCATCGGTCAGTGCCCACTTGACGTCCGTCACGTGGGCCCGGCCTAATCGTGCGACCGCATAGCCCACCGTCAGCGCCAGCGCGAGGGCGTCGGCCAGGTCTGCGACCTCGCCGCTCCTCGGCGTCGTCGGCAACCACAGCGTGATCACTGCCGATACCGCCCACGCCACCGCCACGGCCGGACCGCCGATCCTGCGGAAAATGCGAACAACAACTTCGGACATCGGGTTGTCTCCCCACAGCCTGAACTGCCTCTACTTGCCCCCAAGTGAACGACACGCTACGCAGCGCGTACCAGCGACGCGATCACCAACACAGAGACACTTTTCGAACTCGGGACGTTTCGGAATACCCTGACATACGGCGCCTTTCATCGATATTTGATTCTCCAACGACACAGGGCTCTGACGTGGCAGTGTGGTGCGACGCGCCAGGGGACGCGGTCGGATCCAGGGGAGGGCACGGCGGCATGGCGGGCATGCAGTGGAGCGATACACGGATACGGGGTGCGGGCCACGTGGTAGAGGTGCTCGCGGTCTCATGGCGTGGCTCTTCCCTGGCCGCACTGAAAAACGGACCGTTGTCTCCCCCGGAGCTGCTTGCCGTCTTCAAGACAGTGCAGCCGTCGACCGTGCCGGTTTTCGGACCGCATGCGGTCTACATCGAATGTGTCAAGCGGCACCTGGCCGTGCTGGCCCGCGGCGGTCTACTCGACGTCGGGCCGCTGAACGGCGGTCGCCGGCAGTACCTGCTCACGCCGTTTGCCCGCGCGATGCTCGATGCCGCAGAGCAGACTGCGGACTATGGCGTGCGGGTTTACGACTGGTTGGTCGACGTCGGCCGCCAGTCCCGCAAGATCAGCACATCCCTGTCCGCGCGGGACTTCGAGCCCGCGGTCCTGGGCATGTCCGAGTCGGAGCGCTTCCGTTGGCGCGCGGTCTTGTTGATCTTCGCGCGGTTGCTTGGCCATCGCTGGTCGTTCACAGTTCTGGCAATGCTGGCCGACGGCCCAGCACGGTTTTCCTCGCTGCTGGAGCGCGCAGGCAGCCTTCTGCCAGCCGCTCCAACATCCGCCTCGACGACCGTACGCCTCGGCCGGTCCACCCTGACCAACCGACTGGAGTACCTACGCAGTGTCGGACTGGTCGAGAAGGTCGACGACTCGGCTCATCGCAACCCGGCGCGGCCCCCGGGCTCCAGGGAGGTGGCCTATGTCCTCACGGACGGTGGCCGAGATCTTCTGGAGAACTTGGAAGGCATCGCTGAATTCGGCGTCCTGCACGATGCGGCACTCGTCAAGGCGGTTCGAGCCCTAACCCCGTAGCGCTGACGGCACGCGCTCTTCCCCCTACGATGAGTGCTGACGTACAACCGTAGGCGGCTCGCTTAGGGGGAACCATGCAGGACGCTGCGGATCTCAATGCGCTTCAGCTGCCCTTCCCGCCAGGGCCCGATGGCGGCCCTCCCCCCCTGTACGCCGAGCTCCGGCAGCGGTGCCCGGTGACCCACGTGACAACGCCGGCCGGGGACGACGTCGTGCTCCTGCTCACCGCGGACGATGCACGCTACCTCTACGAGGACCCCGACCGGCTACTGTCCCGGAACCTGCGCAGGCCAGGCGCACCCCGGTACGTCGACGGCGCCGACCCCACGATGGTTCCGGGCACGATGATGAACGAGGACGACCCCGAGCACCTCCGGCTACGCCGGGCGTGCGCCAGGTGGTTCACACCGCGAGCAGTGGCCGGCTACCGCGACATGCTCGTCGGCATCGCGGAGGACTTCGCGGATTCGCTGACGTCCTGCTCCAGCCCAGTGGACATCGTGCCGATACTGGCCGCTCCGCTCCCAGTCAGAGTGATCAGCAGGGTGATCGGTTTTCCCGAGGACGACGACGTCGTCCTGTCGGCCTTGTCCTCGACGATCCTGTCGACCAGCACCTCCGACGCCGAGCAACGCATCGCCGCTCGCGCTGAGTTCGTCAGCTACATCCGCGAGATCCTCGACTGGCAGCGGCGGGAGGGCCCGGCGGATACGCTGCTTGCTCACGTCACCGCAGAGAGCGACCGCGGCGCCGGCCTGACCGAGGCCGAGCTGATCCAGTCGCTGCTCACAGTGATCCTGGCCGGCCACGAAACCACCGCGCACGTAATCGCCCGCGGCGTCCTAAGATTCCTACGGACCGGCGTCTGGAGCCAACTGGCCGCCGATCCCTCGATCGTGCCGAGCGCCGTGGAGGAGCTACTCAGAATTGACGTGCCGGGCCACGGTGCGATCCTGCGCCTGACAATGGAAGACGTCGAACTGCCATCCGGCGTGACGATACCTGCGGGGACCGGGCTCCTGGCCCCGACTGTGGTGCACAACCACGACCCGGACCGCTACCACGATCCGGACCAGTTCGTGCTCGGCCGGGAGAGCCCCCACCTGACTTTCGGCGACGGCACCCATGTCTGTCTCGGCGAGTCCCTCGCGATCGCCGAGCTGGAGGCTGTCTTCACAATCCTCCCTCCGCGTTTCCCCGATCTCCGAGTTGCCGCTGCGCCTGACGCAGTGAGATGGAGCGATCCGACACTCAAGATCAACGGTCCGACTCGGCTGCTGGTCGCTTGGTAGGACGCTGGTGCGAACAGGGCGTTGAGGCAACGAAACTCGCGTTTCTCACGCTAGGCAGCTCCCGAAACCGCGTCCAATCCGAGCCCCCAGGGGAACGGCTTGCTCTGGTTCCGGTCCTCGCCGAGGACGATGTCCACTCCGTCCCCACGGAGGTACGCCACCGAGCGATCAAACGCGGAATGAGCGGCCTGCCACGAATTCAGGTGGGGCAGCGCCGCCAGCGGTACTGACTTGCCGACGCCCTCTGTAATCAGGCCTAGGGCCAGAGTGTCGGCGATCCCCGCGGCCCACTTGTTGATCGTGTTGAAGGAGGCCGGAGCCACCAGGATCGCGCTCGCCGGCGGCAGGACGTCGGGCTCTCCGGGGCGCTTGTATCGGAACCGGACGGGGTGCCCCGTCAGCGCTGCTAGGGCTGGCAGTTGGTCCTCCAGCCACACCGCTGCTGTCGGTGTCAGAATCAAGCACACATCCCAGCCGCGGGCCTTCGCCCGCTCGACCAGATCAGCGATCTCAAGCACCGGCGGTGTAGCACAGCCAACGAGGTACAGAACAGGTTGAGTCACAGGGCTACTCCAGCGCGCAGCGCGAGTGCGCGCAAACCGCGTCCATCCGCTGGCGTCTGTTCGGTGATCAGATCGGCGATGACCGCCCGCGCCAGGTTCCATGACCGGACTGTCGCCGGGTCCTCCCGTTCGGCATCCAGCAGCAGTCGTAGGGCTGTGTCGGGTTTGCCGGCGCGCTGGGCCGAGCGGGCCGTGTCCACCAGGTGGTGGATACGACGCTCCCTGGGCAACGCGGCGTAGCCGCGGGGATCGATCTGCATGACAGCCTGGAGGGCCTGGTCGTAGAGACCGAGATCGCCAAGTATCGAAGCCTCGTAGACCGAGACGTTGGTGATGTTGAACGTGCTCAGGCGGTGGTTCGCATCGGGGGCGATCAGCGCAGCCAGAGCGCGGCCTTGCTCGATCATCAGGGTCGCCAGCCCGGGATCGGGAAGGCTGCCCGCCGCGTAGGCCGCCTTCAGGTACACCATCCCGAGCGCAGACACCCCGTCGTCTCCCAGCCCGCGCAGATCGCCCCCGTACCGATCGATGACGTCCTGAGCCAGTCCGAGGCCGACGTCCGGGCGTCCCGATGCGGTGGCGGCGTAGACGGCGCTCTGGGTAGCGAGCGCAATCCCGATGGGGTCGCCCGCGGCTTCGGCCTTCAACACGCCCTCGTGGCCGGCTGCCCATCCGCCCACCGCGTCGCCGAGCGTGGTGAGCGTGACAGCGGCCAGGTGGCAGACATCGGCGAGCTGCGCGAGCGCGCGCGGCTCCCCAGCGCCGCCCTCGCGGGCCCGGGCCGCGTTGATCAGGCGCGGCAGCAGGGCCACCGCGTCGTGCCAGCGTCCTGCGTGGAACGCGTGGTAGCCGTATGTGGTCTGTTGGAGGACGTCGAGTCCCGGGTCCTGTTGTGCGGCCGGGGTGAGCAGAGCGGCCCTGACCTCGTCTGCGGACGTGTCGTCACTACCGTCCGGGTCGTCGTCGACGAGGACGGCCAGTGGAACAGCGAGGGTGCGAGCCAGGCTTTTCAGCACGCTGAGACGCGGGTCGGTCTGGAGGCCGCCGCCCTCGAAGCTCTTGACCCACGGCAGGCTCATACCGAGCGCGGTCGCGAGCTGTTGCTGCGTCAGGCCGCGCTGAACCCGCAGTGCCTTGACACGTGGTCCGATACCGAGCTCTGCCATATCAAGACGGTATAGGACTCGTATACCCACGGTGAGCGTCTTTGCCGATACCGTCCAAACTACCAGGTCAGAGCGGAGGGCGCCGTGGTGGACGAGCTCGAACAATGGCGCGTTGAAGGACGCGTGGCCAGGGCTGTCAAGAACGTGCAGGAGTCCCTCACGCGGCTGCAAGCCGACGGGCAGGAACTCGCCACCGCCGTCAACGAGGCCCGCGCCCTCGGCATTTCGCCTCAGCACGCTGGGTCGAGTGCCCTGTCCTGGTGCTGGTTTGGGAATGGCTGCGCACAACGTATGGCCCCACCTCGACGAGGAGAGCATGATGCCCCCGCCCCTACGTCAACTTGCACGCGATGAATCCGGCCGCATCGGCGAGATCATGGGATCTCCCCAGCCCAACTCGCGTCTCGTCGCGCTGCGCCCTCCCGGCGGTGGCCTCGAATGGAATGTCCCTGAGGAGTCCATCACACGGGTTGATATCGACGGGAACCCGCTTCAGTCGCCCCAGGACGATGCATGAGCCAGCGACCGACGCCTGACGACGTCACCCTCTTCGGCGGTCGCCAAACGTGCCGTGCTGATCGCCTGGCCGTCGGCACATGTATCTCAGCTGGCTGGACCTGTGGGCCCATCGCCGAGCTGCGCCGCGGCGTACCCATCACTCACGAAGGCGAGGTCGTCCAACGTGTCAGTGCACGTATCAAGGACGATGACCAGTGGCATACCTGGTGGCCCGGTGACCGCGTCTACCTCGAGCCCCCGGCTCACCTGCTCCCGCTCCTGGCGCCGCCTGCCGCGCCCACGATGCCATCGTAGCCGGACGTAAGTCTGTGCCGCCGGGCTCGTCTTCGTCCAGCGAGTTTCCAACTACGACGACTACGGCTGGCCAACAAGCGCGTTGGGCGGCTTGGTGGCCGGGAACGCAAAGAAGCCGCCCGCCCTCCCCTTGACGGGGAGGGCGGGCGATGCAGTGGTTTGCTATGAGCGCGGACGCTCCGGCGGGAATGCCAGCGCGCCGAACAGGAGCAGGAGGGGCCAGGCGGGTACGCCTTGCTCGTGGGTATCGGCAGCTCGGATCGCGGCTGGGGACGCTGACGGCGTGCCGGGGTCGGATGCCTCGCAGACCACCGCGGCGTGCTCGTTGATCGTCTCCGGCGTCGCGGTGTAGCCGTCAGGACATTGGGGCCCGGCGGGCCCGGACGGTCCGGTAGGGCCCGGGTTCCCGGCGGGGCCCTGTTCGCCGGCCGGGCCCGATGGCCCCGGCGGTCCAGGCTCGCCTTCCGCGCCGGCGGGACCGGCAGCTCCTTCCGCGCCGGTCGGTCCGGCTGGCCCGGCCGGGCCCGGAGATCCCGCTGGGCCCGCTGTTCCCGGCGCGCCGGATGGGCCAGCAGCGCCGGCGGGACCGGATTGGATCCGCTCGATGATCTGCTGTGGGGCGGGCTGGGATGGTGCGATCCCGTGCTGCTTCAGCTGTTCCTGGGCTCCGGTCAGGTTCACGGACAGGTCGGAGATCGTCTGGGCCTGGCGTGTTTGCTGCTGGCGCAGCCCTTGCAGCTGGTGCGAGGCCGCGCCGAGTTCGGCCAGCATGAAGCCCAGCACGATGCCCACGGCCGTGACCAGGACGGCCACGACCGCGTTCCACCAGTGGCGGCGGATCCAGTCCATCAGTGGATGCCCTTCGACTGCCCCAGGAGCGTAACGACCACCAGCGCGAGCGCGGCCAGCGCGCTGATCAGCCCGATGGCCTTCTGCCAGGTGAGCTCCGCGCGAGAGCTGGTCTCGTCGCGGAGATCACGGATCTCTTTGCGTACTTCGTCAACGTCGCCGGACAGCGTCTGCCCGAGGTCCTTCGTGCTCTGCTCCACGCGCGCGATGTGCTCCACGAGCGCCTTGTGCTGGACGTTCCAGAGGGCGACCGGTAGGAGTTCGGTAGCCAGCCGCGTGATCTGTGCCGCGAGGGCCTGGTCTGCGGTTTCCAGCCGAGCGATGGCGCGGCCGGCTTCGCGCGGGGTCAGCCCGTCGTCGGTCACCAGATCTCCAGACGCGGTTACGGGGTGGCTAAGGCTGTGGCCAGGTGCGCGACGACGGCGGTCGCGATCTGGTCCGCGGTTGCCCCGGCAATCAGCAGCGGGGCCAGTGCGGCGGCCAGCGCCTTCGCGTCGACGGCCGGGGGCTGCTGGATCTTGACGGCCAGTGCGTTGACGGCGTCGCGGGCCTGCTTGGCGTACAGGGCCGCGGCCCGGGCGCCGCCGTCGGCCCAGATCAGCGCGGCGTCGTCGTCGAACTGGCCATTCGCCGGGAAGTCAGCCGCGATCTCCGGCCACTTCTGGCCGATGGTGGCTGGGATGGTGCCCATGAGGTCTCCGGAGGTGGTGGCGGTCGCTGTCGGCGTTTCCGCGCTGAGGAGGGTGAGGAGTTGCGCGACGGTGCCCCGGAAGGCGTTGTAGTCGAGCGCGCGACCGCCGTCGGTGGCCTGGTTGGTGTACTGGTACAGCGCGGGGGTCACACCGCCGTAGGCGTTCCAGCCCGAGGCCTTGTCCCCGGGGTACAGGTGCGTGGGGCTGCCGGCCCCCCCGGGGTAGGCCGAGGAGATGAGTCCCAGGCCGCGCGAGGTCAGGCCGCTCAGGCTCGGCGACCCGAGCTCCTGCCAGTACCAGTGCGGGAGGTAGACCAGGCGCAGCCGCAGTCCCGCCGCCTTCGCCGCGTCGGCGTAGGCCAGCACCTGGCTCAGGGTGGGTTTGGACGAGCCGGACGGCTCGACGTCGAGCATGCCCGGCAGGGTCGGGTCGCCCACACACGCCTTGGTGTGCGCGATCTGCGCCGGGACGCTCTCGCTGGTCAGGAAGTGGTACCAGACGAAGGGCCGCTTCAGGCTCGCGGCCTGCCGCCGCCAGCCCTGGTACGCGGAGTCGGTGTAGTACGTGCCCTCGCTCGCCTTGGCGATGACGAAGGAGGCGGCCGCGAGGCGCGACAGGTCCAGCCCGGCCTGATAGGCGGAGATGTCGGGTCCGTGGATCGTCACGGCGTGGCCTCCTGGGGCGGTTCGTCTCCTGCTGCGGGAAAAGGCCCTGCGAGTCGTGCGGCGGCGGCGATCCCGGCGGCCGAGATGCGGGCGGGGACCCGGGGATGGTGCCGCTTGCAGGTCTTGAACGGTGTGCCCGGGACCGGGTGGATGGCTGGCCGCCAGCAGCGCTTCGGGTGGTCCACGTGGCAGAGGTGCCGCTTGTAGTGGGCGGCAAGGGTGCCGATGATGGCGAGTTCGCCGAGGTCGGAGCCCATGCCGGACCACCACATGTACCAGTAGCCTGATCCGCTGTCCAGGCCGAGCACGTGCGCGAGCCAGTTCACGCCGGCTCGTCTCTGGCCGGCACGAACTCGGCCGCGGCGTCAGAGCCGTCGCGTCGCCACCGGTTGGCCTCCCAGAGCGCCGCAGGCAGCACGTGGATGCCGTAGTGGGTCCGGTGGTGCGCCGCGCACAGCACCTCCAGGTTCCCCGGGGACTCAGCCCAGGCCTGGAAATCCTCGTCGGAGTTGAAGTGCAGCCCCAGGGCTCGTTCGATCTTGTGCGGGTCGGTGTGGTTGATCTGGGAGAACTCCACGTGGGTGTGGTGGAGCTCCGGCGTGCCGTCGCAGAGGTCGTCGTCGATGACACACTTCCACAGGCCCTGGCGCTTCAGCCGGGCCTTCGCGGCTTCGAACAGGTGGTAATGGGGGTCGTTCTCGCGCGGGGCGTGTTCGGGGATGTGCGTCAGCAGATGCACTGTCTGGCGCTGGTCGTGGGCCGCGGTCATCGTGGTCCTGCCTGGAATTCGACTGTGGAGAGAACTTGGCTACGAATGCAGCCAGAACAGCGTGAAAGTCGATGTGATGTCCGAAGACGTGAAGGTGTTCAGCGGGCTTCCAGTGCTTTGCGACACGTACAGTTCGACATAGTCTCCTACGTTCAGGAAGACGGGCATCGAAACTGCCGGATATGCGGTTGCGTTTCCTGTGGACACCGGTGGTGCAAAGGTCGTGGTCCCCTGGATCACCGTGCCGTTCTTCGCGAACTTCACGCCTCGTGCGCTCGTACTGCTCGACGCGAAAGCGCCGCATCCAGCAAGCATGTACCAGCCGGCCACCTGGGCCGTGATCCTGGTGTTGTTGACCGAGTTGCTGTGCTGATTGTCGGTATCGAGATTCGATCCGTCATAGTTGACCGGAGCCCAGATGCCGCTGGGGATGGACTGTGTGGCGATCTGATACACGGAGGCGGCCGGAACCGCTGTCAGAAAAGAGTTGCTGGCGGCAGGGCCCGCATTCCACAGAGCACCGGTCACCAGATTTCCCGGGGCTTGGTTTGCACTGACGGGGACTGTCCGGGGCACGATACCCTCCTTTTTCTGTATTTCGCCGCAGGCACAAATGCGCCCCGCACGGCATGTGCGGGGCGCTGAAGTGCTTGGGATTAGTAGGCGAATTGGGCGGTATCGAATACCGCGAACGCGTCGTAGACGGTAGAACTGGTGACCCCGGCTGGCATCGGCTCGCAGACGGCAGCGCTGACTGCGTGGTTCTGCGTGAGGTTCGCGGTCAGCGTGATGGTCACCGAGGTGTAGCCGGGCGACGTCACCGGAACCCCGCCGGTTGCGATCGTCACGGTCTCCTGCGTCCCGGCGCCGAGGTCCAGGACGAGCTGCTGGCCTCCGCACAGGGTGCCCGCGGCCGGGTTGGTCGCTGCGTCGGCCAGCGGGTTGAGCACGATGGTGTTCGCGCCGGCGCTCGCCGGGTTCTTCAGCGTGGCGTGGATCGATGTGAAGACCGCATAGGGCGTCGTGGTGAACGGGCTGATCTGGAACGAGCTGGTCCAGTTCCCGCTGTCGTCGCCGGAGTGCGTGATCTGCTCGATGAAGCCGTCCATAGTGATCATCGGTGCAGGCGATGGCGGGCGGCGGTTGATCCGAACGCGCTGGCCGAGGTCCAGCGCGAGCACGCTCGGGAAGAGGGCCGGGTTGGACCCCAGATCCACCAGCAGCTGCGAGATCCGCGGGTGGGGGTCCTTGTACCTCGACAGGTGGAAGTTTGCTGCGTCCTGGCATTCGAAGCCCGACGAGGACTGGTTGTTCCGGGTCATCGTGCGGGTGCCGTAGGCGGCCTGGCTGGCTGCGTTCGCCGCGGAGAATTCCTGGTTGGTCGACGACTGCGTGACCACGATCGCGTTCGAGATGTGCGTCGTGTCGTCGTCGATCGTCAGGGACGTGTACGGCAGCTCCCCGGCGTTCTCACCGAACGTCGCCACGGGGGTCGTCGCCAGGTAGCGACGGCTGCGCGCCTGGAACGTGAGGGCTCCCCCGGCGGCGATGAAGTGCTGGCCGGCCTCGGTGTTGACGACGTCCTGCAGAGCACTGAGAGCGTCGGATCCGCTGATGTCGTTGCAGGGGCCCATGCTCAGCGTCGAGCCGGTGTCGATGCTCGTGGGCCCGGTGTAGCCGCCGTATCCGGCGATCCGGGCGTAGCGGCTGCCCGAGGACTCCCCGGTGAAAGCGGTACGCCATGCGCTGTACAGGTTCGCGATCTGGCCGTTGGTCAGGACCGTGGGCCACTGGGCGTAGTGCGCGAGGTCTCCGGCGAAGTTGCTGCCGATGGCGCCGCTGAGCGGCCACATGCTGCCGCCGATGGATTCGTACGTGGCATTGGTCGGGTGCACGTCGAAGCCGCCGGAGGAGCCGGTGGCGACGTTCCCGTCGATCCAGAGGTTGACGGTCTGGCCGTTCGCCGACATCGTGATGAAGACCAGGTGCCAGTTGCCGTCGTTGGCCGTGACCGAGGTGTTGGTGACGCTGACTGAATGGTTGGCGGCGTTGTTGACCTGGACGAACAGCTGGGTTCCGGACGTGATCAGGTTGACGTTCCAGAAGTCGTTGAACAGCCCGCTCACGGCGCCCGGGGTGGCGCCCGCGAGGGCGTTGCCGCCCGCGGAGGTGGTGGTCGACCGGAACGCGATCATCCGGGTGAATCCGCCGGAGGGGACCCCGTTGATCCCGGCGGGACGCAGGTCCACGACGGTGCCGCCCGCAGTCGGGTTGGCGACGTTCAGCACGGGCCCGTCGGCGCCGAGGAAGGTACCGGCAGGCGTTGCCGAGGTGATCGACGTTCCTGGGGTCAGGATTCCTGTGCCCGTGGTTGAGCTGTAGGTCCCAGCAGCCGCCTTGCGGCCGGCCTGCTCGGCGAAGGTCGTCGCGCCCTGAGGGTCGTCGAGGCGGAAGAACCAGTCGGGGCCGAGCTTGGTGACCTCGTGCGTGAAGCAGTCGGTGAGCGTGCTCTGTGACAGCTGGGCCATGGCGTCGACGGCGACCGGGACGACGAGCCCGTAGGTGCCGCTGTACATCCACGACTGCGGGTAGCGCTCGATCATGCCGGCGTACACGGGGTACAGCTGGCCCGGCGTCGCGAAGGCCGAGGCGGTGGCCGCCTGCTCGAGCTGCATGCCGTCGGCCTGGAATGTCCAGTTCGAGCCGGGCGCGGTGGTCAGGGTGGCGCCGAAGGTGAGCGCAACCGCGCCGGCCGGGACGGTGCCGGTCTGGGTGACGGTGGTCCAGGTTGCCGTCGGCGAGCCGGTCAGCGTGACCGTGGAGGCGGTCGTGGTCGCGATGGTGGCGCCGCCGATGCCCTGCCACAGCAGGAACGGCGTGATCACCGGGTTGGCGCCGGTCGTGGCCGACCGGACGTGCCGGGTGATGGTGTACTGCGTGCCCGGGGTGGCCAGGATCGAGGTGGGACCGAACGCGATCAGCACCTGCCCGGTCGTGGCCGCGCCTGCGACCGGCACTTGCCAGACCTGCGTGCCCTGCCAGGCGGACGCCGATGCCGCGACGACGGGCGTCGCGTAGGCGCCGGTCACCAGCGATGAGGACGCCCCTGGGCTCAGGGGCGTGACCTCGCCGCCGGTGGCGACGTCGCCGTCGAGCAGGTTGACGCTCGGCGGCCAGTAGGCCCGCATGCGCCAGCCGCGGAACGGCACGACACCGGGCGCGAACGGGCTGGCGTTGTTGAACGGGTCGAGGTAGCCGTCCGTGTTCGTCCAGGAGCCGTTGAACTCTGCGGGCTGGACCTGGTCGAGCTCGTACTGCTTGCCCCGCATCGTGGACCAGGGCCCGTACAGTCGCGGCGTCAGATCGGTGTAGTAGGAGGCTGCGGTGTTGAAGTAGGGGTTGGAGCCGAAAGCGGCCTCGCCCCGGAGGTTCGGCCAGTTCGTGTTGATGGCCATGGTGCCCCCTCAGCGCTTGTAGGCGGTGTACGAGGTGGAGTTGCGGCCGCCGAGCTGAAGCATTTGCGTCTGCATCAGGTTGCGGAGATCGCGTTCGGCCAGGACGGAGCCTGCGATGTAGATGTTGTTGACGTAGACCGGCGCGCCCCCGCCCGAGGCGGTTGAGACCATGGGCCCGGCGCCGCCGCCCTTCGAGGCGGCAGCCAGCATGTCGTTGGACAGGACGAACTCGCCGCCGTGGACGATGGCCAGCTGCGGCGCGCCCTTGGGCCCGGGCACGTAGCCGCCGACGTCGTAGGACGCCATGCGCGACTGGCCCTTGCCGTGGCCGACGGTGTTGCCGCCGACTACCACCACGCCGCTCGCGGCGAGCATCTTCTGGATGTCGGTCATACCGGTGACGCTGACGTTGAGGTTGGTCTGGATGTCCGGCGGGATCAGGCCCAGGGTGTCGATGTACGCCTGGACCTTCTTGCGGGTCGACTCGGAGGTCGAGGAGGTGTTGACCAGGGCCTGGATTTGGTCCTTCAGCGCCTGGGTGGCCGCCGGGATGCCCATCTTCCCGTTCTTGATGTTGTCGTTGTAGACGTCGACTGCACCTTGAGCGGCCTGTCGGAGGGCGTCCCGGTTGGCCAGGGCGGCATCGCTGTTCCCGGTCAGCGCACTACCGTTGTCGATCAGGGCCTGCCGGACGTTCTTGAGCTGCTTCTGGAAGTTGTCCATGGCACCGGACATCTCGAGCCCGGCGGTCATGGTCTGCTGCGCCTGGGTAACGCCGTCGATCGCGCTCGCGGTGTCATCCGCGGCAGCAGTCGTCTGGCCCAACGCCGCGTCCTGGCCTTGCAGAGCATCGGTGGCGTTCTGGGTGCTGGTGGCGGCGGTTGCCTGCTGGGCGGCCTGGCGGTCCAGGGCGGCGAAGTACTGTGGGAAGTCTTTCGCGGTGTTGATCAGTGCCTTGCCGTTCTTGTCGGTAGCGGCAGTGATCTGATCCATGATCGACTTTGCTCGGTCGCCGTTGCCGCTGGCCACGAGGTTTGCCAGGGCGCCGTCGTAGTTCTTCGTCATCGACGCCCCGCCACCCATTTGCTGGCTGAGCTTGCCGATTACGATCCCGAACTGCGCCATCGGTTCGGTGTCGGCGCTGACCTTCAACCCCAGGCCGCTCATCAAACGGGTGACTTCGGCTCCCGAGCCGGCGAGCGCGGTACAGGCGTCGGAGGAGTCCATCAGCGCCACGGTCAGTTGGTCGACGCTGGGCCCCGCCTTGCTCGCTTCCCCCGTCAAATCGTTGAGCCACTTGCCGAGCCCGATGCCCGCCACTACAACGGCGCCGATGACGGGGAGGGACCGGCCGAGGGTACCCACCAGGCCGCCGATGCCGCTCGCTCCGGCCGCGGTCTCGGCTGCGGTGGTGCTGGCCACGGTCTCGGCGGTGAAGGTCTTCATACCGATGCCGGCGGCGGCCAGTCGCAGCTTCAGGGCATCGAGCGCTTCTTCCCCGAGCACCAGCTTGAGGACGAAGCCAGCGAATGCAACGCTCGTTTCGAGGATGCCGCGGAGCAGGGACACCATCAGCGCGGCCGAGGTCGTCAGGATCTTGGCGGTGAAAACCGCCAGCTGGGTGCTGCCTTCGACGACCGTCTTGATCAGCGCCGTGGTCATGCTCTTGACCCACATGCCCAGGGCCATCAGCAGGACGCCGCCGATCACCATGGCGAGGCCTTCGACGACCTTCTTGTGCCGGGCCAACAGGCTCATACCCGACTCGAGCACGGGGATGAGCACGGAGCCGATCTTGATGGCCGTGGCCGCAACTTCTTGCTTCAGCTGCTCGATCTTGAAGTTGAAGCCCGCGGTGATCGTGCCCCAGTTCTCGATGTCCTTGCCAGCGTGCTGCGACGCCTCGGAGATCGTCTTGACGTTCTGGGTGTAGGCAGCGAGGTTGATGCCCCCGATCTGCAACGCGGTGTTGGTGTCCATCTGATCGCCGAGCATGTGCCGCAGCAGCCCGGCGTAGGTCTGGACGTCGGTGCCGCCACCGCGCAGCGCGAGGTTGAAGCTGCTCGCGTTCTTGTAGTTGGTCAGGAATTGCGAACCCATCGCCTGAAGGTTCGGCGGCATCTCCTTGATCGCGGCGCTGTAGTCCTTCGTGGAGATCGTGCCGCTCACGACCTCCGTCGAGAGGTTCTTCAGGGCGGCCGGCATCGACTGGAGCATCGTCTGCAAGCCCTGCGCGGCGTCCTTGGAGCTCGCGAAGGTCTGGACCAGGTACTTCCCGTCCGGACCCATGTGGTTCAAGATCGCCTGGTTGACGATCTCGAGCGTGCCCGTCAGGCCCCTGCTGCCGAGGTTCTCCTGCAGGTCCGTGCTGGAGACGCCCATCTGGTTCATCCACTTGATCGCGATCGCGTTGGGCGTCTGCAGCGAGCTGATCGTGTGGCCGAGCATCTGGGTTGCCTGGTCAGCGGAGGTTCCCTGGCGTGTCATCTCGGACATGGCGCCGAGCACCTCGGCCAGGCTGATCCCTGCGGCGTGGGCCTGTGGCAGCACGGAGTGCAGGGCCCCGGCGAAAGCCTGCATGCTCGTCTTGCCGAGGGACACGGCCGCGACGATCTGGTTCATCACCGGGACGGCCGTCTTGCCGGTGGTGTCCCCCATGGCGGTCAGCGCCGTGGTCAGCGCGTTCGCGACCGTCACGACGTCGGCGCCCTCGGCGCGCGCGCCCTCGGCGGCAACATTCAGGACATTGATGCCCTGGGCACCGTGGTAGCCCGCGGACTCCACGTAGTACATGGCGTCGGCCAGCTGCTTCGTGGAGGTGGCCGTGGTGACGGCCATCTTCAGCATCTGGTCGGAGACGTCCGCGATCGGGCCGACGAGCCGTCCGTGAACGATGCTGCCGGTCTCGCCCGCGGACGTGACGAGCTTGGTCATCGACTGCTGCCAGTCGCCGGCCAATTTGACGCTGACGGCCGCAACGCCCACCCCGGCCGCGGCAACCATCCCGCCGACCTTGGTCATCGCCGGGCCGAGGCCGCCCATCTTGTTGATGAGCGACTCGCCCTCGACGCCGACCGCCTTGAGCTCGCTCTTCAGCGGCCCGGACAGCAGGGTGAGCTTGATGAAGAGATCGGCAACCTCGGCAGCCACGGCGCCCCCTCACGGATGTCGTCGACGTCCGCGAGGCGCGGCGGTGAGGGGCGATCAGATGAGCGTTTTCCAGCCGGCGCCGAAGTTCTTGGCGTAGATCAGCGAGGCCGGGACGCCCATGGCGAAGCGGAAGGCCGGCTGGAGGAAGGGATACTTAGCGCCGTTGACCAGGCCGGCGACTTCCAGGTAGTAGCCGTACTTGTTGGCCGGCGTCTTCGAGCCGTACGACGAGGGGAAGCCGACAGCGGTCCCGACCAGGATCTCCAGGGTGTCGCCGACCGTGCGTACCGCGGTGTGGGTGATCGCGCGTCGCAGGTTGCCGGAGATGACTGCCGGGCCTTCGCCGGGCAGCGCTGGGGTCCGGGTACCGACCTTGTGGGCCCCGTTGCTGGCGTTGATCTTTGCCTGCTTCTCGATCGTCAGCGCCAGCTCTGTCAGGGTCTTGGCGGACTTTCTGCGGGTTTCGGCTGCGATCTCGGTGCAGAGCTTCGTGAACACACCCGGCGTGAGTTCGGTGGCCAAGTCACCACCTCACTTCGGTCGCTCCTGGCTTCTGCTGGGCGCTGCGGTGAGCACGTTCCGCGGCGGCGTTGTTCGCGCGGCGCCCCTCCATGAGGAAGATCCAGCAGACTTGCCGCACGTAGTGCGGAGTGGCTTGATACTCGTCCCAGGTCCAGCGCATCTCACGCATGAGCTCGAACATCACCCACTCCTCCGGGGCAGCCCCGGATGCCCACGTCCCGTCGAGAATGCTCTCGACGTCGGTCAGGACGCTGGCGAATCCGGGGTCGTCGAAGGGGAGCCGTTCGCCCCCTTGTTCATCTCCTCGGCGATGCGGGTCTGGACGATCTGCGCGAACTTCGAGACCGTCTCAGCGGTCGCGGGCAGGTCGAGCAGCGGCTGCTCCTCGGCCCTCACACTGGAGTCGTACATCCGCATGTCGACGACGAGGTTGGCGATGCGCTCGTAGGACTCCCACAGGGCGGCCTTCGGGTTGAGCGGCTGGCCGTTGCTGTCCGTGGCGATGTCGGACACGAGTTCGTCCAGCGGCACGAGCAACGGGTTGCGGATCTTGACGTAGAGATCGGGCTCGCCGTCTTCAGTCAGTTCGGGGAACGTGATCGTGATGAAGCGCCCCTTGAGTCCCGCCATCTGGGACTCTCCTTTCGGGTAGGTGGTGAGTGGATCAGTAGGCTGTTGAGACGAAGTTGGTGACGGTCGCTGCGAAGGCGCCGCCGTCGGTGGCGTTGTAGATGCCGTCGATGTCGAAGGACGCCGTGACGTAGATGTCGTCCCAGGAGACCTGGCCCTTGTTCCAGCCCGACTTGGTCGACGTCATGGTGATCACCGAGCCGCCGAGGACGACTGGCTGGGTGAGGACGGCCGTGCACGGCTGCTGGAGGTACTGCAGGTACAGGTTGAGGTCGGCGTCCGACTCGAAGAGCGCCTTGTACGAGCCGCTGAAGTCGAAGACGCCCTGGAAGGTCTCCCGGGGCTGCTGGACGCCGTCGGAGCTGTGGATCGCCTCGACCGGCCGCTTGAGGGTCATGTCGTAAGACAGGCCGCGGGTGCTTGAGGCTCCCCCGTTGGTCATCGTCCACTGCCAGCCCAGGGCGGGCTGCACGGGCGAGAAGCTCGGCCCGACCTGGTCGGCGACCTCGGCAGACAGCCAGCCGGTGAACTTCGCCGAGGCGGTCACCATGGCCTTGGGGTCGATCTTGATGCCGAGCTCGCTGCACTTGCAGCCGGGGAAGCCGCGCGAGTGCGACGGTAGGCCGTTGGCGACCACGTCGTACTTCGTGAAGCTCCAGCTGGTCTGCGCGGCCGCGGGGTTCTGCTTGAAGCTGTGCGTCGACTGGGAGATCACCGAGCCGCCGGCTGCGGTATGTGCGTAGCGGGTGCCGGTCGAGGGCGTGGTGACGTTCGCGGTGTAGGGCCCGGAGCCGGAGACGGTCCCGATCTGGACGTACTCCAGGTTCGCGCCGCCGGTGTCGGAGATCTGGATGATCGCGTTGTTGCCGGGGTTGGCTGTGAAAGACAGCGGCGATCCGCCGAGGCCTCCGCCGACGACGCAGTCCGCGGTGAGGGTGGTGGTCACGCCGGCTGTGGTGACGGTGTCCGGCCCGATGATGGCGCGGAACAGGTACGGGAGCGCGTCCGCGTACGCCGCCATCTCGAAGTCGAACGAGCTCTGACCGGGCCCCTGGTAGAGGCCCTGGAGCCCGGTGTCGTTGTTCCGGAAGCTCTCGTCGCGCAGCGGGTCGTAGACGTCGACCGCATCGCACTTGGTCACGGCGAAGTCGAACCCCGGGGCCAGGTAGCTGCCCTGCGCGCTCTCCTTCCGGCCGCCGATGTATCCGAGCCGAGAAACAGAGCTCATGCCGACTCACCTCCGGGTTCGATGGCCGGCTGAGCGGCGGGCTTCTTGGTCTTGGTGGCGGGGGCCTGGTCGGCGCTCGCCGCGGGGGCGGCCGGCGGTTCGGGCGCGTCGGCCGGTTCGGGTTCCGGCTCGGGGTCGGGCTCGAGCGATGTGAAGCCGGCCAGGAGCTTGGGCTGGTCGGTCTCTTCGCCGGGGCCGACGGTGAACGGCCGCCCGTCGGGGTTGTCTTTGGTGGGCCACAGCGAGACGTGCTGCGGGTAGCCCGAGGTGTTGCGCTGGCGCACAGCGGACTCCAGACGTGCAGGGGAAAGGGCGTGCCGAGCCCGCGGGCGGCGGCCAGGGGTGGGGTGTGGCCGGCGGTCAGCCGGTGAACTCGAGGTCGTCGGCCTCGTAGGTGATCCGCGCCTCGAACGCGCAGGTCGTCATGGACTGCGGGGCGGACAGGAACTGCACGTCGATGGCGGTCGGGTTCTCGGCGACGGACAGGAACGTGCCGTGGGTCTTGTCGCCGATCGGGCCGCCGATGCGGGCGATGACGTCGTCGATGGCCTGATCGAAGGCCGCCTGGTCGCTCTCGGCGTTGCCGGAAGCAGCAGAGAGGGTCCAGCCGCAGATCAGCTCGAAGCCGTAGTGCGGCATCCGGCGCACGTTCGCGGACCGCGTGACCCGCACGGCGCGCCGCAGGACCCAGATCTGGTTCTGCCGGGTCGCCGGGGTTCGGGGCGCGTAGGCCTGGACGATGTCCCACCGGCCGCCATTGATCTTCAGCAGTGCTGGGAGCCCGTCGCCTGAGGTGGTGAGCCACGCGGTTTCGCGGGCGACAGCGTCGGCGGTGGACACGGGTCGGTCACCTCCGCCGTCGTCTGCGTGAGCTGTGGCGGGTCGATCTGCGGTGGTGGCCGGCGGAGTGCCGGGCGGCGCGGTGGGAGTGCGCGCGGGCGGCCGACATCTTCGCCCTGCGGGCGGCCTTCTCGGCCGGGGTCATGGCGGCCAGGTGCGCGCGGAGCGAAGCCGTACGCTTCGCGCTTCGGGCGGCCTTCTCAGCCGGGGTGAGCTTGGCGTTCGCCGCCTTGAGGGCCTTGGAGAGCTTGGCCGTGCGCGCCGCGCGCTGCTCGGCGGTGAGCTTCGCGTTCGCGGCCCTCATCGCCGCCGACTGCTTGGCCGCGCGCGCGGCCTTCTGGGCCGGGGTGAGTTTCGCCAGGGCGGCCTTGCGTTTGGCGGCCATCGCCGCCTTGCGCGCGGCGCGCTGCGCCGGCGTCATCGCGGCCAGCTTCTTCTTCATCGCCGCGACGCGCTTGGCGGTCTCGGCCTTCTTCTGCGCCGCAGTGAGGTGGTTCCAGCGCGCCTTCATCCTGGCGGCGAGTGCGGCCCGGGCCTTGGGCGAGAGGTGGTGCTTTGCCTTGGCCATTGGCTACTCGCGCATGTAGGGCACGAGCATGCTCTGTGCCTTGATCCGCAGCACGTCAGGGTCGTGGCCGTGGTCGCCGAGCGGATCGAGCTCGTCGATCACGTAGGCGGCGCCCAGATACTTGCAGGCGCGGACCAGGTCGGCCGGGACCGTGCTGTAGCCGCCGGAGTAGGTGACGTGCACCCGGGAGCCGACGGGCAGGAACAGGCCGAGCTGGAACCAGACGTGCCCGGAGTCCGGGTCCGGGCCGTCGAGCAGGGTCGTCACGGTCTGGGTGCCGCCGTAGGAGCGGACGATGCTGATCGAGATGTTCGAGTACGTCCAGTACTCGGGGTGCCGCGGGGCGAACTCGTTCAGCCAGATCTGCCGCACCTGATCGCTGGAGTTGAGCGAGGCGGCGTAGGACTGGCCGATCGCGCCCTTGATGTCCAGCGGGAGATTCGCCGAGTCGCTGAGCTCGTCGGGATCGATGCCCTCAGCGCGGTGCGACTCGGTGATGGTGAACGGGGCCAAACGCCGAGAGCACATGCCCTCCAGCTCCCGGGTGGCCTCGATCAGCGCCTGGTCGATCGCGTCCGTGGAGTAGTTGCGGACGAGGTCGGCGAAGGCGCCGTTCTCGAGCTGGGCGCGGGTGGCGAGGGGAATCGGAGAGTCTGACACCGGTCATCCCTCCTGCGTCCGCGGCGTTCTACTTGCCCTTGCCTCGTGGCTTGGGGGCTTCGACGACCGGGTCGGCCGGCGCGATCTCGGACAGCTCGGGTTCGGTGGGCGGTTCGTCCGGCTCGGGCTTCGATTCAGCCGCCGGCTCGGGCTCGGGTTCGGCGGCAAGCTCGGGCTCGGGCTCGGGTTCGGCCGTCGGCTCTACGGCGGCCTCGTCGGTCGCCGCAGGCAGCGGCTCATCGGTCGCACCTTCGTCCTCTGGGTCGTCGTCCGGCTCGTAGATGACTGTGAAGCCCTCCGCGGAGCCGAGTTCGGCCAGAACGTAGTCGGGGACCTGGATCGCGGCGCCGTCGGTGGGCCACGAGTAGAGCCAGGGGCCGTTGGGTCCGTAGCCGGCGGCGCTGCCCGCGCGGGTCTTGGCCAGAAGTGCGGCCATGCGTATCACTCCAGGGGACGGGCGGAGCCCGGGTGGTCCGGGCTCCGCCAGATGGGTGTCTGGGCTCAGACCGCGACGGCAACGCGGGACAGGCGTCCGGTGTACTTCGGGGCGCGGACGGCCAGGGTGGTGTCCGACACCAGCGCGTAGGGCAGCGAGTCCGGCGACGCGGTCGTCGGGTAGACGTCGATCGGCTGGAGCTCGCGGACCCAGGGGCGGACCACGAAGTTCCGGTCCCGGGAGATCAGGTAGATGTTCTCCAGGCCGCGGCCCACCGGGTACATGCCGGTGTTCGTCCCGTAGTACTGCGTCGGCAGCGTGCCCGGGGCGGTGGCGCCGTTCATCGGCACCAGCGCAGTGCCGGTGTCGACGATTGAGGTGGTCAGGATCGGGGTGACGCCGTCGGCGCCCAGGCCCACGGTGGCGTCGACGTAGCCGAGGAAGGTCTCGGCGCCGGCGGCGGTGGAGCGGTAGACCTTGAGCAGGGTCGGCTGGGCCCCGTCCAGGCCGCTCGGCGTGGAGAAGCTCAGGGTGACGGTCGAGGTGGAGCCGGTGGTGGTCTGGCTGACCTCGGCCGAGGCGATGACCTCGCCCTGGCGGGCGATGACCGCGCCGAGCCGGTACCAGTAGGTGTTCGCCGCCAGGGTGCCGCCGGTGCCGGCGGTGGCCGTGGTGACGGAGCCGACGTTGTAGTTGCGGGCGGACAGCATCGAGCTCTTGATCAGGGGGATGTCGCGGTAGGTCGGGACGATCAGACCCGCGGCGACCTCGACGCGGTCGGCGAAACGCTGCTGGTTCTGTAGCAGCTGCGCGATCTTGCTGATCGCGGTGTTCGACATGACCATCATCCAGGTGTCGTCGAACACGTTCATGGCCGCGTTGGTCTCGACCATGTCGATCAGCTCGTCCAGCATCGCCAGCGTCAGCGTGTTGCCGGTCTGGTCGATCGCGTTCTGCGCGCCGCCGGAGTAGGTCGAGACCTGGGTGTCCAGGCCGTCGAACTGCGGCGCCGCACCGGTGACGGTGGAGGCGGAGTTGCCCCACAGGATGCCGGCCTCGGTGTCCCAGGTCAGGCCCCGGATGGCGCCCTCGATTTCGGTGGTGCGCAGGTTCTGGATGACCTGCTTGGTGACCTGCTGGGCGTAGCCGGTGACGGCGCCGACCACCTGGAGGTGCTTGATCTGGAAGCTGTTCTGCACGTAGGTGCTGGTGCTGACCGGGCGCGCGCCGCCGTCGGGGACGAATCCGCCGCTGGCGACCTGGTTTCGGTTGTTCCAGTAGTACGTGTCGGAGTCCCACTTCTGGCTCGGCAGCGAGCGCACCAGCGGGGAGTAGCGCCGCTGGTACTCCAGCAGCATCGGGTCGATGATCTTCGGGACGAGTGCGGATGCACCGGCCGCGGTCAGAGCCTCGCGGAGCTCGGAGGTCATGGTTCGCCTGTCTTTCGGCAGCGAGGGCTGTTAGGCCCTGGAATGGCGAAAGCCCCCGGTGACGGGGGCTTTCAGGGGGATGGCGGGGGTTGACCATCGCTGCCGTGCGCGGCACCGGCCCCGGCGTCGGGGCTGGCGGTCGTAGGGTCTTGCGGGAGTACCGGCGGGGCGGCGGGTCAGCGCGGGAGGGCGCGGTTGCCCATCACGTACTGGTCCAGCTGCGGACCGAAGTAGGCCTGGCGCTCCTCGGCCGTGTACTTGTGCAGCGGCTTCTGCGGCCAGCTCTCCGGCAGCGCGTCGCCGTTGTCGGCCTCCTCGAGGTCCTGGGCGGCGCCGCTGACCAGGCCCTTGCGGCCGGGGCCACGGCCGGACTCGACGATGTCCTGGATCATGCGTGTCCGCTCGGTGGCCAGGCGCTCCTCGACGATCCGGGCGATGCGCTGGTCGTCGGTCTCGGTGACCTGCGCGGCCGGGGCCGGGGCGGCCTCGGTGGCCGCGGGCGCCGCGGCGGCGGGGGCCGCCGGGGCTGCGGCGGCCGGCGCGGTGCGGGCCAGGAGCGCCTCGAACTGCTCGGCGGTCAGGGTGATCGGGGCGGCCGCGGCCGGGGCTGCCTCGGCAGCCGGGGCGGTCTCGACCGCCGTGGTGGTGGGCTCGGTCACGACCGGCTCCTCCGTTTCGGTGTGGGGGTCGGCGGCCGGGTCGGGCGCCGCGGTGGTGGTTTCGGGGGCGGCGTGCTCGCCGGAGTCCGGGGTTCCCTCGGCCGGGTCTTCGGCTTCGGCCAGCTCGGGACCGTCGGGGGTGCTCTCCAGCCGCTCGGCAGCGGTCTCGCCCATGGAGCCATCGGTGTCCTCCGCGTCGGCGCCGGGGACGTCCATGTCGCCGTCCATGTCCGGGTCGATGGCGGTCAGGCAGGCCACGGCGCCAGCCATCGCGGCCTTGCCGATCAGGTCGAGGTCAGCGGGGTCGACGCAGTAGGAGGAGACGGAGATGTTGATCGGACCGTTGGACAGCGAGATGCAGAAGCTGCCGCGCTCGCGGTCGTCCAGGTAGTGCTCGGCGAGCTGCTCGGTCTCGGTGACGACGCCGATGCGGTCGATGAGCCAGCCCTCGTCGGTGGAGATCTCCACGCCGAAGCGCTTCAGCGCCGACTTGATCCGCTGCTTGATCCGCTTGAGCTGCGGGCCGGTGTAGGGCTTGGCGTTGTCGGCCTGGTGGATGTACGACCAGGCGGCCTTGGCCTGGGCCTTGGTGTCCAGGGCGTAGCGCTTGGCCTTGTCCGGCTGGTAGCCGGGGTCGGCGTACGTCGACGCCTTGGTCTGCGGCGCCGCGGCGGCGCCGGACTTCAGGGGCGCGGCAGCCTCCTGGATCTGCGAGGTCACCAGTGCCTCCTGGACGGATTCGTAGATCAGGGCCCGGCCGTCAGATTCGGCGAGGCGCTTGACGTTGTCGATGACGGCGCCGGCGACGCCGGGCTTCCGTGTGAAGTCCAGACCGTCGAGTTCGAGGTCGTCGGCGGTCTCGACGGGCTGGCCGTCGTGCAGCTCTTGGCGCGGCTGGCCCATCCAGGCGCCGCGGATCGAGGTGTTCCGCAGGAACGGGTCTCCGCCGTCAGTGTCGATCAGGCCGGCGATGGTGTGGCCGTGCGTGGTGTCTGCGATGTCCGCGCTGAAGCGCGCGGAGCCGTCCTCGGCCAACGTCATGCCGGTGAGCCGGCCGACGATGTGGGTGGAGTCGTCCTCGGCCGCGTGGTGGGTGAGCATCGTCATCGGCGCGGAGCCGTCGGCGATGCGGGCCTGGGCCCGGGCAACGGCCTTGGCGATGGCCTCGCGGGTGTAGAGCCGGCCGTTGCGGCTGACGCCGGGGACCAGCGCGGTGCCGGTGATGGTCGCGATGCGCTTAGCCACGGCGGCCTCCTCGCGGGGTCTGGAGGACGGCTCGGGCGTGTGCCTTGGCGATCGCGTCCTTGGCGATGTCGGCGACGGCGGCGCGCACCTGCCGGTCGGAGCGGATCAGCTGGATCAGGAGGTCGCGCAGGCCTTCGTCGTCCGCGTCGGGGTTGGTGTCGGCCAGCGCGGAGGCGGCCCGCACTCGGCGGGGGGTGTGCATGTCAGCTCGACACGCCGATCAGCGCGGTGACGGTCGGTGAGGTGCCGCCGGTCAGGGTGGTGAGGTTCGCGCGGACGTACCGGGCCGGGGTGTTGGACGCGGTCGCCACCGCGGTGCCCGAGGTGTTCGACGTGGCCGACCCCAGGGAGTACCAGTTCGTGCCGTCCAGGGAGCCCTGCAGCTGGACCCCGCAGCCGGACGGGCCGCCGGCGACGGTGACCGCCATGCTGAAGTTCCCGTGGCAGACGCCCAGGTCGTAGGGTGTGCCCCCGCCGGTGGCGGCGGCGGCGGCCAGAGAGCTCAGCGGCAGAAGGCCGGCGCCGACGGACAGCTTGCCGTAGACCGGCGCCGGCGAGGCGCCGACCGCCGTGGCCAGCGAACTGGCGCCCGTGACGGTGGATGCGATCGGGTAGCCGTTGTCGTCGTAGTTGGTGGAGATGCCGTTCTTGGCCATGGCGGCCGCCTTTCGAGGTCAGTGAGGGTGCGGGCCGGGAGGCGGCCGGGCGGTGGGGATCAGCGGCCGTACAGCGAGACGACCGTGCCGGTGAAGGTCGGGGTGGCGGTGCCGCCGACGGTCCAGGAGATGCGGCCGTACTCGGGCAGCACTACCGGCATCAGGCCGGTGCCCGACGGCAGATGCAGGCCGGCCGAGCCCGATGCGGACCCTGCGCCGGTGAGCTGCGGGGTCGCGTGGAGGATCTGGGTGAGCCAGTTCCCGGCGGCGTCCTGCAGGTCCAGGTAGACGTCCAGGGTCGGGTTGGTGCCGGTGGCCGCGGTAACGGAGACTGCCAGCCACAGGGAGTTGACGTACCGCAGGTCGATCGGGGTATTGCCGGAGTTTCCGCTGGCTGCCAGGGTCGTGCCGGGGTTGCTCCGGTTCGACCACAGGAGCTTCGCGGACGGGGTCGAGTGCACGGGTGCTCCAGGGTGTGGCGTGTGGTCAGGCAGCGAAGGCGTCTTGGTACGCGCCGGGGATGTTGATCTCGGCGGTCGGGACGCAGCGGCAGCGGGGGTGCGCGGGCATCGGCGGGAAGTCCTCGACCGGCCAGGGCGAGGCGGCCTCGTTGGCGTCGCACACCGGGCAGACCCTGGTGTCTCCCGCTGTCAGCCAGGAGACGCGGGTCACGCCTTCGGTGCGGTACAGGCTCAGCGCGCCCTGGGCCATGGCGGTGTTCAGGGCCCAGTCGACGACGAAGGAGACGGCCTCGACGGTCGCGCCGTCCAGGATCTCGACAGCGCCGGCGAGCATCTCCTCGTAGGAGGCCCCCGCCTCGGCGGCGTCGGCCAGCGCACGGCCGAGGTCGCCGGTGGCTCGGTCGAGCATCTTGCCGAGCCAGCCGTCCGCTTCCCCCCACAGGTCTTCGAGGTTCGCGAGCTGCTCGTAGGCGTGGGTGAACGCGATGTCGAAGTCCAGGCCGACGATGCCGAGGCGCTCGGCGGCTTGGGCGACGGCGCCGACGACGCCTTCGGCGCGCCCGACGGCGACGGCGTTGCGTAGCGCCGTGCGGATCTTGGCCCAGGCATCGCCGTACGGCAGCATCCCGAGCAGGATCTTCACGCTCCGGACCGCGCGCGCCCAGATGCCCTGGTCGCGGCCTTCGGCGATGCCGTCGGTCAGGCTCTTGCGGAAGTCGCGGACCATGTCGGCGATGGCCTGGCGGGTGAAGCCGCCGCGCCACGCGTCGGCCACGAGCTCCGTCTGCTCGGCGGCGAGCTGGTCCCGCCGGTCGAAGATTAGGGCCCAGGTGCCTTCCAGGGAGCCGAGCTTGAGCGTGACCTCGAGGATCTGTGGCTCGTCGGCGTGCTCGCAGGCCAGCGCGACCGCGGCGCGGCAGCCGGCCCGGGTGCGGGCGTTGATCGGGCCGCCGGAGCGTGCGAGGCCGGCGGCGTAGGCGTGGCGGGCGTACGGCGCGATTGGATGCACCGCAGCCCCCCGTCAGCCGATGATCTTCGGGATGAGGGCTTGGACATCCTGGGCCCGCAGCGGGTGTCCCGGGCCGTTTTCGGGTTCCTCGGCGACGTCGGGATTCCCGTCGTCGTCGTCGCCGTCGGTGTCGGCCGGGTCGGTCACGCGGCTTCCTCAGGGTCGTCGTCGGGCAGGCTGATCAGGGCCTCGCGCAGGCGGCGGCGGTACCGCTTCGCCCAGCTTTCTTTGGTCTCTGGGTTTTCATCAGAGCCCGGATCGTCCTCCCCGTCGCGTGGTGGCCCGGCTTCGGCGTCGGCGCCGGACTTCGGGGCTGGCGTGGGGGCCGGGGTCTTGCTGGCGACCGTGGCCGTGCTCATGGCCTTCATGTCGGACCACAGGACGACGTTCTGGCGGTCGACGAGGATGGGTTCGTTGCCGCCGTCGACCGGCGGTTCGCCGATCTCGGTCCGGTACCGGTTGAGGGTCCAGGAGCCGTTGCGCAGGCGGGTGTCGCGGATGTCCTCGATCGTCTTGGAGTCACGGAGGTCGACCTCGCCGAATTTGAGGCACCAGTCGGTGATGCCGAAGCCGACGCGCACGATGTGGTAGTTGATCTTCTCCAGGACCAGCTGAGCGATCGGGTCGCAGGTGTTGACGTGGAAGGTCTTCATCTGGGACTCGCCGGTACCCGAGCCGAGGTGCCCGGACTCGATCACGCTGGCCATCGCCGGCGGGACGCCGAGCGCGGCGAGGATCTCGTCACGCTTCTGGTCCAGCCAGGTCTCGACGTCCGTGATGCGGCCGGGCTGGAGCTCGGTGACCCGGCCGCCGTTCTTCGTCGGGATCGGCGCGCCGATGTTCCGCGCGCCGATGTTCCGCTGCGAGTACCGGGCCATCCAGCGGTTGATCTCCGCGGTCGGCATGCCGGCCGGGAAGTCGACGTGGACGGTCGGCGGCAGTCCCTTGCGGAACATCTCCTTGCCGGTCGCGGCGGCGAACAGCCAGGCGGTGATGGGCACTTGGGCGGCGAGCAGCGGTGACACTCCGAAGACGCCGCTCCGCGGGGCGTCCATCGAAATGTGGATCACCTCGCGCGGCTTGAACGTCGCGCGCTGCCCGAAGTCGGTGATCTGGACGTAGCCGGTGATCGTGCCGTGCTCGTCGGCCTTGGGGTACATCGTCGGGGCGTCGAGGGAGTACAGCGAGACCGGGAGGTTGCCGACCCAGACGACCTCGATGTAGGCGTCGCCGAAAACCATCAGGTCGGTGATGACGCCGCGCATCAGCTGCCGGATGTCCTCGCGTTCGTTGGTGAACGCCAGGAGCCGCTCCAGCGCGAGGACCTGGGCCGGCTTGTCGGGGATCTCCTGGTCGCCCTCGCCGGTATCGCCGTTCCAGTCGGTGACCAGGCCGCCGGCGGTGATGGTGCGGGCAACCGCGTTGACGCCGGAAAAGGCCCAGGGGCAGGAGATGTAGCTGTCGTACAGTTCCGTCAGGACCGACTTGCGGTCGGACTGGGTGGAGGCGCCGACCGCCTGGTTGTACTCGGAGATGCCGCCGGGCGGGATGCCGTACTCGAAGCCGGACCGCTCGGGGGTCTTCGGCGCCAGGCCGGCGGCCGGCGCGGCCTCGGTGACGTCGTAGCGGGACCGCCACGGGCGCATCCAGGAGGGCAGTGCCACCGGCCCTCCTCGGGGTTCAGGTCAGGACCAGGGCGAGTCGGTGGTAACGGCGCCGGGCCGGGCGGTGGGGGTGTCGTCGTCGAACCAGTTGCCGTGGTCGGGCGGCGTGGGGACGGCGAAATGGCCGAGGAGGGTGTATGAGGTGTGGCCGAGTGGTTCTTCCGGCGGGGCGTCGAGGATCGGGAACTCCGGGCCTCCGCCGATGCCCATCAGGAGGTAGCGGGCGGCGTCGTACCAGTGGTCGGGGGCGTCGGTGTTGACGTCCTCGGGCCGTTTCGGGTCGCGTGGGAGGTCGGCCATGGTGGTCAGGAGCTTGGGGCAGGCTCCGTCGACGACGTGCAGCATCGGGCATGTCGCCCAGCCCATGGCGCGGTGGTGTGCGCAGGCCGGCGCTTCCTGCAGGTAGGTGTGCAGGCGGGCCTTGCCGCCGAGGCGGTCGTTGTCGCCGCGGCTCAGCGCGAGGCCTTCGGTGGCCATCTTGTCGGCGGGCGGCAGCGAGGATCCGGTCTTGCCCCACATCGCGGGGTCCGCGGACACCAGCGCGATCCTCAGGCCGCGGTTGGCTTCCAGGATCTGCCGGGCCTGCTCGACCTCGGGGGTCTGGACCATGGTGATCTCGCGGTAGAACCACATGCGGCCGTCGGCGTCGCGTGCGGCGGCGAGGTAGACGGCCGGGGCGGCCCAGCCGTAGTCCATGCCGCCGTAGCGGATCCACTCGTCGGGGACGGTGAAGGGCGGGACCGTGATGCGGTCGCGCTTCCAGTCGGGGAAGGCGGCGTCGGGCATGGCCGACCAGTCTCCGTCCCTGATCCGGGCCCGCAGGTCGGGGTCTGCGATGCCGGCGAGGGTCTTGGAGTAGTCGCCGACGTGGGGGTTGTCGGTCGCCTTGGCCGGGATGAAGATCCGGCGGCGTCCGGCCTCGTCGATGATCTCCTTGTTGCCGTAGTCGGTGGCGTCGACGTAGTTGGCCTTCACGACGCCGTGGCCGACGTGTCCGGGGTTGGATGCGGACCGTGCTCCCAGGCACGGCACCGTGGCGACGCCGGACCGAATGCGGGTGTAGAGGAAGTCAACGACGTCCGGCGGCATGGTGGTTCGCTCGTCCAAGATCAGCATGTTGATCTCGGCGGAGGACAGCGACGACGCTTCCTGCAGGTTCTTGGCGTGGCCGAAGGTGAGGACGCTGTTCCCGAGCGCGCTGCGGAACCGGAGCTCGTACTTCGAGCCGTCCCAGCGGCCACCGATCCGGCGGGCGTAGCCGTACCGGGCCAGGGTGCGCAGGACGGACTGGTTGAGCTCGGGGAAGGAGCGCCGGAACCAGAAGATTTGGATGCCCGGGTACCGGATGCAGGTCCGCAGTGCGAGCGCCAGCAGGGACCAGCTCTTTCCGCCGCCGCCGGCGCCGCCGTACAGGACGTCAAGGTCCTCATCCGGCAGCCCGAGGAACTTCTCCTGCGGGCAGGTGCCGCAGTGGGCGGGCAGCTCGTGGGCGGGGACACCGGCGAGCTTGGCGAGCTCGCGCGGCTTGCAGACCGGTTCGAAGCCGAGCTCGGCGAAGACGTCGATCTCGACGTCTTCGACCTCGAGCCGGTCGGCGGCCTGGGCGAGGGCGGCGTCCACGCCTCACCCCCGGCTACGGTTCAGAAGGGGCGACGCGCAGTTTGGCGGCGGCGGCCTTCTTGGCGGCCAGGATCCGTTCCTTGTCCTGAACGCCGGCGGCGGCCAGCGCCGCGTCGATGGCGTCGATGACGCGGTCGGCCTGGCTGGTGGTGATGGCGGCCAGGCGGTTGTCGATGTCGAGTCGGGCGTAGTCGGTCAGGAACTTTCCCAGCCGGTCCATGGCGCGCTCGTAGAGGACGACTTCGGCGCGCAGCTGCTCGCCGGAGCCGTCGCGGTAGCGCATGCCGCCGGCGCGCTCGTTGTCGCTGGCCTCGGCGTCGTCGTTGGCGACGCGCAGGAGCAGCTCGACGCGTTCCTGCATCAGTTCCATCCACGCCCGGGCCCGGCCGGCGACGGCGGCGAGCTCGGTGAGGGGGTTGTCCACCGGGGTGCCGACGAGGGTCCGGGCCTCCATCAGCAGCTCCCTCTCGGCGATGCGCCGCTTCGCGGCGACGACGGATTGGGGGGCCTTGCCGCCGTGGTAGTCGCAGACAGTCTGGCCGGGCTTGGCCCACTGGCGGCAGCGCTCGCCGCGGCGGTCGGTCCGCGTGGTGCCGCCGGTGATCTTGGCCGTGCAGCGGCGGTGGTCCGGCGGCGGGTTGCCCGGTTCGCGGTCCGGGTCGTGCGCCAGGCACCACGGGCCGGCGGTGGCGCGGGCGCCGCACGGCTGGCCGTCGACGTTCGTGCCCGGGCACCGCTGCTCGGGCGGGACGGTGGGCTTGGCGCGGTCGGGGTCGTGGACGTGGCAGAAGTCCTGGCCCCGGCGGGCCGGCCGCCGGCAGCGGGTGCCGTCCTTGGTCGGGGCCGTGCAGCGCAGCTCGTCAGACGGCGGGCGTTGCATGGTCGTCCGGCGGCATCGGGCGCAGGGCGGCCGGGAGGGGCTTGAACGGCACCTCGACGTCCGTGGTCTCCGGCCAGCCGTGCTGGTTGAAGATCACCTGGCCGTGGGCGTCGCGGCGGATCATGGTGGCGTGCAGCAGCATCGTGCCGTCCGGGGCCGGGATGGGTGTCAGCTCGGTGACCCAGGCCATGTCAATGCCGTAGCCGGCGAGGAACTCGGCGATGGGGCCGGCGACGGCGACGTGCATCGGCGGCGGGCCCGGGACCGGGACGGGGTCGATGATCCGCTTGGGCCGGTTCGGCGCGGGGTCGTCGGCGCGGCAGGCGCAGGTACCGAGGCCTTGGCAGTCCTCACGGTGGACGTGGTCGCACGTGGGCATCGCCCGGACCGGGGCTGCGTCGGCGCGGTCGTCGTGTGGCGCGCTGCGCCGAGCCCCGTTGGCCTTGGTGCACGGCCGGTCCGGTGCGGCGCCGCAGGTGGAGCAGGCCCCGACGCTGTCCTTCCACATCTCGCGGACCGCGGCGCCGAGTGGGTTGTCTGGCGTGGGATCGTCGTGCTCGTCGGCGCAGATCGCGTCGGCCTCGTGGTCGTAGCAGGTATAGACCGCCTGGTGGGCGATGCCGTCGATCGGCCTCAGCGCGTCCGGGAGCGCGTCGTACTCCTCGGCGGTCGCGTGGCGGCGGTGCTGTGCCTGGGCCAGCTGGTTGCAGCCGTCGTGCTGGCACAGCTGGTGGCCCGGGCGGCTCGGGCCGCACGGGCCGCAGTCGGCGGAGTCGTGGGGGCGGGCGGTGCGGTAGGGCTGCACGGTGGCGCGCCTCCTTAGTCCAGGGTCCAGACGGCGGTCGGCTTGACCGAGCCGTCGATCTCCCACCAGCCGCCGGGCGGGATACGGATGGTGATGGGCGCGGTGAGCGCGCCGGTCCAGACAGCAGTCATGACCGGCGCCGTCTGGCCGCCCATGAGGGCGGAGACCTTCACCGCGGTGACGGTGCCGCCGCTGAGGATCACGGTCGCCCACCGCCAGTAGTTGTTGGTCTGCGCGACGCCGAGCGTGTAGGCCGGCGTGGCCACGGGCCCGACGTTCTGCAGGTCGTTGATGATCTGCAGTCCGGTCGGGTACGTCGTGGAGATCGCGCCGTTCGCGCCTGAGAGGTGCAGCTCGCCGAGCGCAGAGGACGAGGCCAGGCCGTCCGCGCCGCCGGTGTTGAGCTCGCGAAACTGGTTGGTCCCCTCGGTATCCATGCAGCCGCGGAACATCGGCCCGAAGCCTCCGGAGCCGGGGCCGATAAAGCTCATCTGATAGGAGCAGCCCTCGATGCAGATCTGCGGGGCCTTGACGGCGTGCAGCGCGCCGACGCCGGTTCCGCCGTCGCCGAAGGTGCCGACCAGGCCGAGGCCGACCCAGCCGTAGAGCAGGATGCAGCCCTCGTCGAAGACGGTGTGCTCGGTGGCGAAGATGAGGTAGGTGTAGCCGCCCTGGCAGATGGACCGGCTGACCGAGTTCATGGCGTTGTTGCCGTTGGCCGGCATCGTGATGCCGATGCTGAAGCCGTTGGCGAACCCTGCCGGGTTGTTGTAGTCGGCCGCGCCGTAGGTCCCGGTGGTGCCCCAGGACATGTCCTCCAGGATCATCCGGGCGCAGCCGTGCGCGTTGATCACGTCGTAGGAGAGACCGTTCGCCGAGTGTGGCGTCAGGAGGCTCATGTTCTTGACGTGCAGCGTCACGTTGCTGAAGATCGGCAGCGGGTCGTGGACGACGCCGTAGCCGTTCTTGCCGGACGGTCCAGAGATCATCGCAGGGCGGCCGTTGGCGTTCGCGGAGGCCGTCTGGGCGCCGGCGGAGGCGAACACCCCGAAGGAGAGCCAGGTGGAGGCGGTCATGGCAGGGACCAGCTGCCCCCAGTAGCGGGTCTTGGCCCCGGATTCGATGCCGACGAGCTGGCAGGTGACGCCCTGGACGCCCTCGGGGACGATCGGGATGGTGAGCTGGCCGTTGCCCAGGGTGGAGCCGCCGGTGACCAGCGGGCCGTTGATCCCGTAGAAGGATCCCTCGCCGGGCGGCGTGTAGACCTGGTACAGCGGCTGGACGCCGACCTGTGGGGCGGTGAACGCGGTCGCGAAGGTGTGGCCGGCGTTGATCGCCGCCTGGATCGCCGCGGTGTCGTCGGTGGCCCACATGACGGTGGCGCCGCTGACGGTGGCGCCGGCGGCCGCGGTGAGGGTGATGTGGCCGGAGTCGGTGAACCCGGAGATGGTCGTGGCCAGGGTGGTGATGCCGGCGGCCGCGGCGTGGAGCACGAGGATCGGCTTGCCGACGTCGCTGACCTTGAACTGGTGCGAGGTCGTGCAGGCCAGAACGTGGCTGCCGTTGGTGATCGCGCCGTCCGTGACGACCTGGCCGTCACCGACGGCACCATAGGCGGTGATGTCGAACACCCACGGCGTATCGGGCTTCTGCTCCAGCAGGCCGTCGGCGTCGAGGGTGGCCACGCCGCCGGGGACGCCGAGCTGCGCGGCGGACACCGCGCCGCTGTCGCGCGGGGTGGGCACGGCGCCGGTGGCCAGGATGGTGACCTTGCGGACGACGTGGTTGTCGTCGCTCGAGCTGTTCGCGGCCGTGAAGCCGAGCAGCGCGACCGCGCCGATGCCGGTGCCGGCCGAGATCGCGGGGCCGCCGTCGACGGACGCGGACACGGTACCGCCGGAGACCGAGACGGTCACGATGTGGGTTCCGGTGCGCAGCGGCGGGATCCCGGTCGTGGTCGCCAGGACGGTCGGCGCGCCGGTCTGCCCGGACGTCGAGGAGACGATCGAGAGCTGGTTGACGCCGTCGGTGCTGAGCGCGACGCCGATGCCGGGGATGCCGGTGAAGCCCAGGGCCGGGCCGGTGCCGCCGACGACGTCGGGCCCGGTCTGGGTCGGGTCGGCCAGCGCCAGGCACAGGCCGGAGCCGCCGGAGCCGCCGCTCACGGAGACGGTAAACGAGACGATCAGCTCGTCGGTGGGGATCGGGACCGCGTAGAACGAGGACCCCGCGACGGTGCCGGCGCCGGCCGCGGTGAGGACGAGGTCGCCGTTGCTGACGGTGGCCGCGCCTTCCCGGACCCAGTCGCGGTTGATGGCGGCCGGGGCCGGTGCGGGGACGAGGGTGCCGAAGCCGCCCACGGTCGCCTCCTCGGGAGGTTGTGCGCGCGGGCGCGGCGGGTGATGGTCGGTCAGAGGAAGAAGCGTCGCCAGCGCGGGGCGTTGGCCCGGGCCGCGAGCATGGCGGGGGTGACCTGCCAGGACTCGGGCTGGCCGCAGAGCCAGTCCATGCCCGCTGTCTGTCCGGCCTGAGCGACGAGTTCCGAGCACATGAGGGCGCGGCGTCCGGCGGCGAGCCTGCTCAGCAGGCGCCAGCGCAGCCCGACCGCGGCCAGGCCGTCGGCGGTGTCGGCGGTCCAGTTGTAGCCGGTGCCGATCTTGGATGCTGCGTAGACGACGACGGCCGAGCGCTGCGCTTCGGTCATCGGCTCCGTGGTGGACAGGACCATGGAGCAGCCGTTGTACTCGGAGATCTCGCGCACGCGTACGCCGCCCGGTTCGGCTTCGATGACGCAGGCGTCGTCGACGACGACGAAGGCGTGGTTCGCCCAGGACCGGGTAACGAGCCGGATCAGGAGTGGCCCAAGGCCCGGGGTTCTGACGCAGCCGTAGACACCGGGTGGCGGCCAGCGCCGGTGGTTCTGGGCCACGGTACCGACGTTGGTCACGTGCCCTCCGCCGCTGTGTCGCTACTGGAGACGACCCAGTACCGGAACACGCCGGTACGGACGGTGCAACCGTCGGGTTCGAGCACCGGCGGATCCGCCGGGGCCAAGGGCTTGCCGTCGGCGTCGACGAGCACGGTGAGGTCTGCCACGACCGGGCCGCCGTCCCACTGCGCTCCGCCGAGGACGATGCTCAGGCCGGTAGCCGTGAGGATCTGCTCGCCGGTGTCGTAGTCGTGGACGGTCATGGCATACGACATCAGCGGGTTGCCGTCGGGCGAGGCCTTTGGCCAGGTGATGGTGATGCGACGCAACGGCTCGAGCGTCCGCGGCCGGCGCACGGCGGGTCGGGGTTCGGCCCGGACGGCTGGGCACTGGGGGTCGACGATGACCGGGTAGATCGGCGGGTCGAGCTTTCTGCAGGTGCAGTTGCGTCCGTGGTGGATGCTGATCCTGACCTGCTTCGTCCCGGGCGGGTCGAGCTCGTACTGCCTGCCCCGCGAGACGGTGCTGCGGCAGGCGGGATGCGCCGGCGGGAGGTCTTCGTCGGTCATCCGTGGCCAGTCGGGTGCCAGGTGCCGCCCGCATACTGGGGCTCGGTCCAGCCGCAGGCGCAGTAGCGGTGGGGGTTGCCGTGGTGCGGCCGGTCGGGACAGAACGGGTCGCCGCGCTGGCCGGCGCCGTCGTGGTAGTCGACGGCGCGGTTGAAGAACTGGCCGGTGGGGTTCAGCACGCACAGACCGACCCGGTTGGGGTGGTCCGGGTCCCCGGAGTGCTCGGTGACGATGGCGGCCCGGCACTCCCGGGTGTACTCGCCGCCGGGCGTCCCGTGGCTGGTGTAGTGGACGGTCTGGCCGATGTCGGGGAGCTTCATGCGTCGGCTCGCGGGGGCCAGAACGCGACGTAGCGGTAGCCCTTCGGGTTCGAGGGGTTCATCGCCGCCAGCTGCTCCTCGGTCGGGCGCTCGTCGAACAGGGCCACGGAGGTCAGCCACTCGATGCGGTCGCTGTCGCCGAGGACGCGGAGGTTGACGGTCTGGCGGTTCAGGCCGTCGCCGCCGACGGCCGGCGGGCCCCAGACGCGCGAGAGGACGGCGGTGGCGACGTCGGCGCCGTTGTTCGTCGCGGGGTCGACCAGGAGGTGGACGATGTGGCCGATGGTCGCGCTGGTGCTGGGCATGCGGGATGGGCCTCGGTTCGGTGGGGGCGGCGGGGTCACGGTGGCGTCCGCGGCCGCGGCGGAGCTGGGCTCAACGCCGCGGCCACGGAGATCAGGAGGCGGCCTGGGGCCGGGCCGGGCGGCGCGGCCGACCGTTGCGCCGGACGCCGTGCGCGCGCCGTTCGGCCTCGGTCATCAGGCCGACGGTGCTGCGGTAGGTGCCGCTGGTCGTATCGACGAACCCGAAGGCGGCGTCCGGGCCGTAGCTGCGCCGGTGCCAGGGGCCGTGCTTGCGGGTCTGGTACCGCAGGTGGAGGACCAGCGGGAACGGTGCCGCGCGGAGCTGGTCGACGTCGGGGCGTTCGGCGGCGATGCGCCCGGACAGGCTCACGAGGTGGCCTCGGACGGCGCGGCCGGGCTGCTGGTGGCCGGTTCGGTCTCCGCGGGGGCGGCCGCGGGCGGGGTGGTGGTGTCCGGGACGACCTTCGCGATGGTGTCGTGGTCCAGGACGTACTCGCCGGCGTGGAGGACGGCCGCCGTCGCGTCGTGGGCGGTGGTCTGCGCGTCGTGCTCGGCTTCGGCGACGATCGGCGCGGCGGCCGCTTCGGCGTCGTGCGCGACCGCGGCGGCGTCGGCCTCGGCTTCGGCAGCGACGGCCGGCGCGGCTCCGGTGATCCTCCCGAACAGGGAGCGGAAGCGGCCAGCCAGCTCGTGGCCTTCGCCTTCCAGCCGGTGCACGAGGTGCTCGAACTCGAGCACCAGGTCCTTCATGAACATGCTGCTCCAGAGGTGAGAGGACGGTCCGCTGCCACGGCGGACGTCAGTCGTCGGGGTCAACGGGGTCTGCGGAGAAGCCCGGGCGCCGGTTCGTGCGCCGGGCGGAGCACAGTCGGGCGCCGTCGTTGTGCCACCAGCGCAGCTCGCCGCGCAGGGCCTCGCCGCCGCAGGCCGTGCAGACGCCGGTCTCCAGGTCGTCGAGCCAGTCGTCGAGGTCGGTGAACGGCGCGTCGAGTGCGTGCCAGGTTTCGAGGTCGGTCGCCGGGGCCATCGGCCCTCCCCAGGTGTGCGTCGGTCGGGGCCTACGTGGGATGTAGCGGCGGCAGGATTCGAACCTGCGGCCTCTGGGTTATGAGCCCAGCGAGCTGACCTGCTGCTCTACGCCGCCATGGTGGTGTGTCTCGGGTTGGGCCCGGTCGTTGAGGAGCTTGCGCAGTCCTGTGGGCAAGGCCCGGCGTGCGTGTTCCCTGGCGGGGTCCATCCACCGGTAGGGCCGGAAGCCGGGCTGCTGTCGGAGCGCCACGGGTCCGGCGAGGGAGGCGCTGCGCTGTGGGCCGCGGGTGTTGTACTCGATCTGTCCCTCGCGCGCCGGCGTCGGGTCCGGGCCCGCGGGGGTTGGCCAGTCGGTGTCGGGCCAGCGCATCAGGCCGCGACCACGAGGTAGCGGCGGTGGGCGCGCTCGCGGGTGGCCTTCTCGGCCTTGATGACGTCCAAAGCCCGGTACAGCGGCCAGCCGTGCTCGTCAGTCGCTGCGGCCTCGAGGTGGCCGCGTCGGACCCAGCTGCGGATGGTGGTGGCGGTGACCTGGGCTTCGCGGGCTGCTTCCCGAGCGGTCCACAGGGTGGTGGCGAGGTCGTCGTAGCCCATCGGGTTCACCTCCGGGAACGCGAAAGCCCCGACCGGCGGGGGGTCGGGGCTTCGTGGTCTGGCTGCGGGCATAGCTCGCCTGCTGAGCGCCATGATGCGCGCAACACCGAGCGGTTGCAACCATGATCGGCCGATCGGCCGAACGCGGGTTCTCAGGCGAGCGCGGCGGCGGCCTCCTTGACGTACTCCTCGTACTCGCTCAGGCGCAGTCGCCGGCCGCACATCGCGCACTCGTAGGAGTCGTCGCCGGGTGCCAGGGCCAACGCGCGGTACTTGCAGCTGGGGCAGTCGATGTCGGCTCGCTTCGGGCGCTGGGGGTCGGCCTTGGCGATGCGCTGGACCTTCCAGTGCAGGCGCAGGATGGCGGTGCCGGGCGAGGTCTCGGGAAGGGCCGCTTCGGGGTGCTCGGTCAGCAGCCAGTCGCTGTTGGCGGTCAGGAAGCCGATCGCGGCGCGGATGGTTCCGGTCTGGGAGGGGTTGGCTTCCCGGGCCGAGAAGCGCCGCAGCCGTCGTGTGTCGTCTTCGAGGCCGGTGAGCACTTCGGCGACGGCGTCGGTGGTGAGCATCGCGGTCTGTCCGGGCCAGGGAGCGCTGTGTCCAGTGGGCCGGGCGCCGCTGCGGGCCGTCGTGCCGTGGAGCGCGTCGTCGCGGATGAGCGCCAGCAGCCCGGGGAGCTCGCTCAGGCAGTAGAGGACGATGTTGGTGTCGCGGCGGCACCACACCGGGCTGCCGTAGCGCGGCTGGGTGGTGGAGATGGGCGAGCCCTCACGCCATATGCGGTTGCAGGGGCCCGGGCAGACGGTGTGTGGGGTGGTCACTGGCCCTCCCGTCGTTGCGAGTCTCCGCAGGTCTCTGCGTTGTTGATCATTGTAGGTCAAGGGTCTGTCACGGGGGGTGCGGCGGGCGCGTCCGGGCCTGCCGTTCGGCAGCCGTCGCACGTCGTCTTGATCCAGCCGCTCGACGTTGGTCGGCCCGGCGCGCCGCAGAACTCGCATGTCCGTAGGGACTCGGCTTCCGCGGCTTCGAGGAGCACCTCGGCGGCATCGGCGTCAACACCCAGCTCGTAGTCCAGGTAGATGCGCAGGGCACCGAACTTCTCCTTGACCTGCCGTGCGACGTATCCAGGGGCCACACGCAGCAGCTCCTCGTGGAGCCGCGCGATGATCGGATGCCACCCGGACCCGACGTCCTGCACGTAGTCGGGTAGCTGCTGAGAGGGGTCGACAGTCATCGGTGTCTCCGGCGGTTCCTGTGCTTGGTGCGGCGCCGGTAGTCGCGGCCGGCGGGGTGTGGGGTGCTGTTGCAGCGGCAGTCACCGTGGCCGGAGTAGCGGCGTGGGACGCCGATCGTTTCAGCCACGGTCAGGAGTACGCGGCGCAGCTCGAAGGGCGTCACCCCTTCCTGCGGTGCTAGCTGCTCGCTGGCTCGGCGCATCGCCAGCCATTCGTGCCAGTCCTGCTCGAGGGACTTCGCTGTCGTCCGGTGGTAGGCCCAGAAGTCATCGAGTTCGGCTTGGGTCTGGCGATCGCTGAGCCCGAACCGAAGGAGCGACAGCCGCATCTCATCGACAGCAGCTGCTGCCTGCCCGGCGGACCGGCCGAGCATCGACGTTGCGGCGGCGAACTGGGCGAGCATCAGTCCCGCCATCGAGGACGGCGGTTCAGGGAGCCACCAGACGTCGAGCGTCACGGGTGCGTCCTCACGGTCAGAAGTCGCCGTAGTCGACTTGCAGGCACCTCAGGCCGAGGCGGCGCCACAGTCGGACCACGCGGTCGCGGTCGTCCAGGACGAGGTGCACCGCGTAGTTCTCGCGCACGTGGGCGTCGAAGAGCTCGCCCTTGACGATGTCGTCTGGCCGGACGTCGCCGGCCCGGCGCATCCAAAGCGCGTGGTAGGGGACGCTGTGCTTGTCGAGCCAGCGCTTGGTGTGCTCGGCCACGCTGTCCGGGCGTCCCGACATCAGCACGATCCGGTCGCCAGCTGCGTGGCACAGACGGACGAGGCGGGCCACGTCCTCGTGGAGCAGGTCGGTTTCGCACAGGTCGTAGGCGTGGGGGCCGCGGCCGCTGTTGTCCGCGAGGGTGCCGTCGAGGTCGCAGATGATGGCCGGTGGGAGGGTGTAGTCGGGCTGATACGGGGCGAAGATCGGCCTGTCGTTCAGCTGGTCGGCGGTCAGGCAGCGGCTGCGCTTGGCGCGCTGGGCCATCCCGCGGATCACTTCCTCGCCGACGGAGGCCCTGCGCACGGCGTCGCGCCTGATGCACTCCTCGATCGGGACGTGGGTGAAGCTGTGCACGACGAAGGTGGCATCCCGGCCGGCCAGGAGGTTCTTGTATCTGCGGGGAAGCCGGGAGGTCATGTGCGTGTTGTCGATCACGACGTCGAAGCCGTCGTCGACGGCAGCGAGGATCGCGGCGTCCTGGACGCGCAGGACGGTCTCCTCGTGGTCGGTCCGGAAGGATCCGTCGTGGCGGTCCATCATCCGCCGCAGATCGTCCAGGTTGACCCGACGGACCCGGCCGGCGGACTCCTCGACGAGCCGCAGCGCGAAGGTGCTTTTCCCGGATGCGGGCAGGCCGGTGGTGAGGTGGATCATGGACGTCATGAGGTGGGCTCCTGGTAGTAGTGGGCGCGGACCGCCAGGAGCCACCGCTCGACGGTCTCGGTGTCGGGTTTGTCCGGCAGCGGCGAGCCCGCCGCGCCCATGCGGTTCTCGGCCTCCTCGATGAGGAGCCGGCCGGTGAGCGGGTCGGCAACGATCGTCCGGCCGATGGCCCGGATCTGTTCGGGGTCGGCGACCTGGATGGCGAGGTGGCCGGTGGTGTACAGCTGCTCGCCCTGCTGGACGAGTCGGACCAGGTGCCGGGCGTGCTTTTCTGCCCGGCGCACTGGGATGTCGGCGGAGAAGGAGCCGTCGCCGCGGCGGATGAGTTTCGTGAGCTGCTGGTGGGCGTAGCCGAGGTAGGCACTGCGGACGGCGGGCGCGGATAGGAAGGCGCGGCGGATGGCGATGAGCCTTTCCCCGAGCGGCGTCGTGTTCTCATAGTGCTTCAGCCACATCAGCTCGCCGACGGTCGGGTTGCCGCCGAGGGCCAGGCGGCAGAATTTCCCGGCCTCGTGGAGCGTCTGGTCGGGGGCGGTGGTGACGTCGGACTCTCTCGGCCGGGTCAGCCCGTGGAACGCGATGGTGGGGGCGGCAAAAACTCCGAGCCGGTCGACGTCGGAGTCCGGGCCGTCCAGTCCGTACGCGGTGGACCCAACCACGCCAGCGAGGAGGACGTCCATCAGCGGTCCTGGTCGTCGCGGAACGGGTTGGTAGCCGACGGTCGGACCGCGCGCCAGACGTGCGGCCCGGTGTCGCGGTCGTCATAGCGCAGGAAGAGCCCGGATCGGATCACCGGGTCGGCGACGAGCTGCTGCGCAGCGACGGCGAACGCTGCCCGGCGGCCCTTGGGGGTGGGGTCCTTGGGCTTGGCGGCGCTCATGACGGCGACCAGGGTGTTGCTGATGGTCGCGGACATGCGCCAGTACTGGTCGTCGAGCTCGTCGACGACGGACCGGACCCACTGGTCGAACTCGTCCGGCACGTCGACCAGCAGCGCTGCGAGCGCGCCGGCGTCGACGGTGGCCAGTCGCGCGGCTTCGGCCTTGGACACGCCGATCGTCTGGGCGAGGCGCACGGCGTCGAGTTCGGCGAAGCGCTGGGCGCCGTAGGCCCGCCAGACATCGACGGCGTTGGTGCCGGTCAGACGCTTGTGGAGCCGGACGTACTCGCCGACCTTGACCTTGACGCGCAGGCCGCCGACGTATCGAATTACCCAGCCCTCTGCGTTGGTGCCGGTTGCTGTCGATCCGTCGAGCAGCCGGTCTTCCTGCGCGGCGCGTACCAGCTCGGGCAGCATGGCCGGCGGCCAGGACCTGATCACGCGGCCGCCGAGGGCCTGCCACATCTCGGCGTAGTCCTCAAGGCGCTGCTCGGTTCCGTCCGGGGCGTAGACGGCCAGGAGCACGAGGGTGCGTTCGCCGCGGTAGTCGACGACGATGCGGTTCTCCGGGTACACGATCTCGGTGACGTAGGTATGGCCCGGGATGAGGAGGCCGCTGGGCTCGGTGTCGTCGAGCCACTGCTGTGCCCACGTGGCCTGGTCGGAATAGAAGGAGCCCTTCGTGGCGACGCGCCACTTGCCCTCGTACCAGAAGACGGTACCCAGGGAGCCGTCGGCCTTGTCGTAGACCCGGTGGGGCGTCTCGTTCGGCAACGGGGGCGCGAAGGGATGCCCTTGGCCGTGCTGGTCGTGGTTGAAGAACTTCGGCATGCACCAGCCGACGATGCGGCCGCTCGGCTGCTCAACGACCAAGCCGCGGCAGCGGGTGGTGACGCGGTTCCAGCGCTGTTCGTACTGGCAGGCGCGGCTGTAGGTGTAGATCGTCAGTGGCAGCGAGTCGTGGTGACTGACGCGCACGTAGCCAGCGGTGATCTCCGCGTTCAGCTCCTCGAGGTGGAACAGCTCGTTCATTATGACGTCGCGGTCGGTGCCGAGGGCGAGCTCGGGATCGATGTCGAGGGTCTTCATCAGATCTCGCTTCGGAGTCGGTGCAGGCGCTGCGTGGTCCAGCAGCCGGATTCGGAGCCACTGATCGTGACCTCCAGGCGCCCATCGCCCGGCGGCACTCGTCGGGCGGCTGCCAAGAGCCGCACCCAGTCAACGACGATCCAGCGCGGTTCGTCGTGGGCGTCGTGGCCGTCGTCGCCGGCGGTCTTGTTGCCGGGGCAGCACAGCTCGATCAGCGGGTACGAGTACTGACCGATCAGCAGGTCGCAACGCGAGTGATCAGTCAGGCCGTGGTGGTGTGGATCCCGCGCGACCGTGATCGCGGCTTCATGGCTGCCGAACTCTCGATCAGTGCGAATCGCGGGGTCGTGGCTCAGGCACAGAATGCGGTAGGTACTGCTCATGGTGGGCTGATCCTTCGGGCGTTGATCACGTCGTCGGTGCGCCAGCGGTAGCTGCAGCTGCGGCGCCGGCGGGGATGTGGGTCCAGCCGTCATGCCGGATCACGCGGCCGACGGTGGACGCGCTGATGCCGAACTCGGCCGCGAGGTCGGCCTGGCGGACGACGCCGCGGACGTATCGCGCGCGGATCGCCCGGACGGCGTCGTCGGTGAGCCGGTGGTAACCGTTGGCCTCGCCCGGACCGCTGGCGCCGCTCTTCCGCAGGCCGCGACGGGTGTAGCGGTACCGACCGCTGCGCATGTACGGGTGCATGCCGCGGTCGACGGCGTCCTGGGAATTTTCGCGCTGCGTCTTGGCTTCCAGGTGGTCTGGGTTGCAGCAGGGTCGCCAGTCGCAGCGGTGCGCGACGACCTCGCGCGGGCCGAGGTCGCGTCCGCGCGAGATCCGAAAGGCGAGCCGCGAGGCGAGCTCCTTGTAGCGCACGCCCTTGACACGCCACCAGAATGCGCCGCGCTTGAGGGTGCGCCAGGGCCAGCATTCGTCCGGGGCGCCGATGAGGACGTAGCCCCAGAAGCGCTCGACGTCGGCCTTCGACGGTGGCGGCGGGCTGGGGCGCCAGTACCGGTATGGTGCCTCCGCCGTGGCCATCAGTCTGCTGTCCCGGTCTCCCAGGGCCAGGTGGCCTTGCGGTGGGACTCGAGTAGCGGGATGACGCGGAACAGCTCGTCGGTCAGGCCGCCGAAGGTGTGGCGGTGGGCTGTGCCAGCGGGGGCGTGCCCGGCCTGGTAGCCCGCGAGGTTCGCCGTGTACATCGGGATGTTGGCCGGGATCGCCCGGTCGACCGAGACGGCGGTGGTGCCGTCGGTTGCCTGTTCGTCGGTGAGGACGATGACGCGGTCGTGGTCGCGGTACTCCTTGCGCAGGGCGGCTGCGGTCTCGGTGCCGCCGCCGAGGAAGAAGCCGCTGTTCGCCCACCGGTCCAGTGAGCGCAGCACGGACTCGCCGGGCAGGATCGTGAAGTGCTTGGTGTGGGC